>PJUB01000352.1_pt1 | contig 21770 bp, 22 predicted proteins | sample 1512141 | NCBI WGS metagenome assembly PJUB01 (sample SAMN08177677, study PRJNA422409) | Soil metagenome, whole genome shotgun sequencing project. | isolation source: Soil enriched on filter paper: alkali lignin treatment | place: USA: Madison | collected 2015-01-15 | reverse complement strand
CTGTTTGCGGGCAGTTTTTTTGGGAAGGCGACAGGCTTACTGAATCTTGGCCTTTTCGCGCAGTTCCTTCTGGTAATCGGCCAGGGTTTGCTGGCGCAGCATTTCTTCCAGTTGCGGACGCACTTGGTCCAGCGGCGGGAATTCGACCGGGCGGGTGTCGTCGACCATGATGATGTGCCAGCCGAATTGGGTCTGGACCGGCTTGTCGACCAGTTGGCCCTTCTTGAGCTGGGTCACGGCTTGCGCGAACGGCTGGACGTAGTTGGTCGGGGGAGCCCAACCCAGGTCGCCACCCTTTTCGGCGCTGCCAGGGTCTTTCGAGTTCTTCTTGGCCAGGTCGTCGAACTTGCCCTTGTTGCTCTTCAGCTGGGCCAGCAGGTCGTTGGCGGTCTTTTCGTCTTCGACCAGGATGTGACGGACCTTGTATTCCATCTTGCCGGCCTGTTCTTTCTTGATCTTGTCGTATTCGGCCGTGACCTTGGCATCCGACACCGGGTGCTTGGCCAGGTAGTCGGCCATCAGGGCGCGAACCAGGATGCCTTGGCGGGCCAGTTCGATTTCGGTCTGGACGTCGGCCTGCTTGGCGATGCCGGTGGATTCAGCGGCTTGCACGAAGACCTGGCGGTTGATCATTTCTTGCTTGACCTGTTCGCGCAGCTGGGGCGAATCGGTGGCGCCCTGGCTGACCAGCAGCTTGACGAATTGATCCAGGCTCTTTTGCGGAATGGCCTTGCCGTTGACAGTGGCCACGTTCTGGGCAAAAGCGGGCACAGCGATGACGCAGGCGGCGGCCAGCATGACGATGCGTTTCATGAATATCCTTTTACTAACTATTTGGGAGCCTGGGCGTCTAGCGCAAGCGCATGAATCGGATAGGGGATCAAATCTTGCAAATGATGATACACCAGCCGATGCCGTGCCACGGCCGAGAGCCCCGCAAAGCAGGACGCAACGATGTGCACACGATAATGGCCGGCGCCGTTTTTACTGCCTTCGTGGCCGGCATGCAAATGGGAGTCGTCCTGGATGTCCAGGGAAAGCGGTTCCAGGACGGCCAGGCGCTCCCGGATCAGGGCGATGCGATCGGTGGTTTCTGACATGGCGTCAATCGTAAAGTTCCGGCGCGTCGGGCGCGCCGTGGGGGAAGGGCGATGGGCCGGGCGCGCGGGCCCGGCCGGGCGGCCTCAGGGCTTGGGCGGGGTGCTGGAGCCCGGCGCAGCGTTGTCTTCGGTCTGGATGTGCTTGCCCAGCCAGAGCGATTGGCCGATGACGAACACGATCATCAGGCCCATCAGGCCAAAGGCCTTGAAGCTGACCCACTGCGATTCGGTGAAATGCCCCGAAAACGCCACGTACAGGTTGAGGGCGCCCGCGACCAGGAAGAAGCCGGCCCACACCAGGTTGAGCTTTTCCCAGGCGGCGTCCGGCAGCTGGATCTGCTTTTCCATCAGGCGGCGGATCAGGTTGCGGCCGAACAGCAGGCGGGCAAACACCAGCGCGCCACCGAACAGCCAATACAGCACCGTGGGCTTCCATTTGATGAAGACATCGCTGTGCAGCCAGATGGTGGCGCCGCCGAACACCAGGATGACGGTCAGGTTGATCCAGTGCATGGCTTCGGTGGCGCGGCCGGTGGCCTTGAGCCAGACGATCTGCAGCACCGCCGCCGCCATGGCCACGCCGGTCGCGATGAAGATGTCCGTGAACCGGTAGGCCAGGAAGAACAGGAACAGCGGAAAGAGGTCGAACAGGAACTTCTTCATTCAGTCTTCTATGGGTTCGAACGTCATCGACAGGGAATTGATGCAGTAGCGCAGGCCGGTGGGTTCGGGGCCGTCGGGAAAGACGTGGCCCAGGTGCGCGTCACAGACGTTGCAGAGCACTTCCGTGCGCACCATGCCGTGGCTGGTGTCGCGTTCTTCGCGCACCAGTTCCGGATCCAGCGCCTGGAAGTAGCTGGGCCAGCCACAGCCCGCGTCGAACTTGGTGTCGGATGCGAACAGCGCGGTGCCGCAGCCCACGCAGCGGTAGATGCCAGGGGTGAAGGTATTCCAGTAGCGCCCGGTGAATGCGCGTTCGGTACCCTTTTCGCGGGTGACGACGTATTCTTCCGGGGACAGCTGGGCCCGCCATTCGGCGTCGGTTTTGCGTACTTTGTCCATATCAGCTCTTGGAGTCCCGATGCCCGAAATGGTTCGGGCATAATCCCGCCCCATGTTAATCGAGTTTGACCAGGCGATTGTATCGACGCCCCAGGCGGAAGTGTTGCGCGGGGTGAGCCTTCGGCTTGCCGGCCGCCGGGTTGGCATCGTCGGCCCGAATGGCGCCGGCAAGAGCACGCTGGCGCGCCTGGTCAATGGCCTGGTGCTGCCTACCTCGGGCCGCGTGCGGGTCGGTGGACTGGACACCCGTCAGGACCTCAAAGCCGTGCGCCGGCAGGTCGGTTTCGTGTTCCAGAACCCCGAAAACCAGATTGTCTTTCCCATCGTGCGCGAAGACCTGGCGTTTGGCCTGAAGCACCTGGAACCCGACCGTGGCCAGCGCGAGGCCCGTATCGAGGCCCAACTGGCCGCCCTGGGCGTGGCGCACCTGGCGGACCGCACCAGCCACACCCTGTCGGGCGGTGAGCGCCAGTTGGTGGCCTTGGCCGCCGTGCTGGTCATGCGCCCTGCGCTGGTGGTGTTCGACGAGCCCACCACCCAGCTGGACCTGCGCAACCGCAACCGGGTGCGCGACGCCATTGCCGCCTTGCCGCAGGACGCCATCGTGGTCAGCCACGACCTGGACCTGCTCGACGACTTCGAGCGCGTGGTGGTGGTGCGGGACGGCGCCATTGCTGCCGACGACACGCCCGCAGCGGCGCTGCGCTGGTACCGGAACCACTGCGCGTGATCGAACCCCTATATATACCCGGCGATTCGCCGCTGCACCGACTGCCCGCGTGGCTCAAGCTGCTGGCGCTGGCCGCGGCGGGCGCGGGCCTGTTTCTTTTGCACGATCCGCGCGGGCTGGCGCTGGCGTGCCTGGTGGCGGCACTGCTGCTGCGCCTGGCCGGGGCCACGGTGGCGGGCGTCTGGAGGCAGGTGCGCGGGCTGGCCTGGGTGCTGCTGGCCGTGGCCTTGTTCACGGGCTGTTTCCAGGGCTGGCAGGAGGCGCTGGCCGTGGTGCTGCGCATTGCCGCGATGGTGGGCCTGGCCTTGGCCGTCACCTTGTCGACCCGTACGTCCGACCTGATCGCCGTGTGCGAGCGCGTGCTGATGCCGCTGCAGCGGATCGGGCTGGTCGACGCCGGCAAGGTGGCGTTGGCGCTGGCCCTGGCCTTGCGCTTCGTGCCCGAGATATGGCGCAATTTCCATGAAATCCGCGAGGCGCAGGCGGCACGAGGACTGGGCGCAAACCCGGCCGCGCTGATCGTGCCCCTGGTGGTGCTGACCCTGAAGCGGGCCCAGGAAGTGGCCGAGGCCATCGACGCCCGCAGTCTCTGAACGCTCGTCTTGATAGAAAAGGCACTGCCATGAAATCCAACAACACTGTGCTGGTGGCCCTGTTCGCCGCGCTGATCGTCGTGATGAGCCTGATTCCGCCGGTGCCGCTGCCCGGCATTCCGGTGCCGATCACCTTGCAGACGCTGGGGGCCATGCTGGCCGGCGCGATGCTGGGGCCCGGGCGCGGCGCCTTGGCCTGCCTCTTGTATCTGGTGCTGGCGGCCATCGGGCTGCCGGTGCTGCCGGGCGGGCGGGGCGGCATGGGCGCGTTCTTCGGCCCCACGGGGGGCTTCCTGGTCGGGCTGGTGGCGGGGGCCTGGGTCACCGGCTTGCTGGCACGCCGTCTGGCGGGCCGGGCCGAGCGCTTCTGGCCGGCCCTGGCCGGCTATGCCTTCGCCTGCGTGGTGGGCGGCATCGTGGTGGTCTACGCGTTCGGCGTGCCGTGGCTGGCGACGGTTACCAAGATGGGTTTGGCCAAGGCCGCGATGGCCGTGGCGGTGTTCGTGCCCGGCGATCTGATCAAGGCGGCGCTGGCCGCATGGGTCGCCGCCAGGGTCGAGCGGGTGTGGCCGATGCTGGGGCGTTGAATGCGGTGGCGGGGTGCGCCGCACAAGGGAATCCCCCAACTGACGCCCGCAGGGCTTTCAAGTACAAGTTCGCCATTAACGAATGCGTTTGCTGAACTGGGTTTCCGTAGCACATCAGGGATTTACCGTAGTTGTGCGAAGTCATTTGATACTCTTTTAACCCTATAATATTTTTTTCTGTATAACTTTAACTAGGCTCGCTTCCGCCTCGACCGGGGCAACAAAAGAGCCACCACAGGAGACAAAAACATGCGCAAGCACTTCGGCTTGTCCGCGGCCGCCGCCGCCGTTGCCCTGACCCTGCCGCTGCTGGCCAGCGCCCAGGTCAAAGTGGGTGTCACGGTGTCCAGCACCGGCCCCGCCGCCTCGCTGGGCATCCCCGAGCGCAACACCGTGGCGCTGCTGCCCAAGGAAGTGGCCGGCCAGAAGATCGAATGGATCGTGCTGGACGACGCCACCGACACGACGCAAGCCGTCAAGAACTCGCGCAAACTGGCTTCCGACGACAAGGTCGACGTGCTGATCGGCACGTCGGTCACGCCGGGCTCGCTGGCCATGGTGGACGTGGCCGCCGAAGCCAAGGTGCCGATGATCAGCGTGGCCGCCAGCGCCAAGATCGTCGAACCCGTGGACGACAAGCGCCGCTGGGTCTTCAAGACCCCGCAGAACGACGCCCTGATGGCCGGCGCGCTGGCTGACGCGATGTCCAAGTCCAAGGTCAAGACGTTGGGCTTCATCGGCTTTGCCGACGCCTACGGCGACGGCTGGCTGGACGTGATGCAAAAGGCCGCCAAGGCCAAGGGCATCGAGATCGTCGCCATCGAAAAATACAGCCGCACCGATACCAGCGTGACGGGCCAGGTGCTCAAGCTGGTCGGCGCCAAGCCCGACGCCATCCTGATCGCCGGCGCCGGCACCCCGTCTGCGCTGCCGCAGAAGGAACTGAAGGCCCGCAACTACGGCGGCACCATCTACCAGACCCACGGCGCAGCCAACAACGACGTGCTGCGTGTCTGCGGCAAGGATTGCGACGGCATGTTCCTGCCGGCCGGCCCGCTGCTGGTCGCGGCGCAACTGCCCGACAGCAACCCGGTCAAGAAGTCGGCCCTGGCCTACGTCGAAACCTATGAAAAGGCCAACGGCGCCGGCTCGACCAACACCTTCGGCGGCCATATGTGGGATGCCGGCCAACTGGTCGTGGCAGCCTTGCCCGTGGCGCTGAAGTCCGGCGCCAAGCCGGGTACGCCGGAATTCCGCGTGGCCATGCGCGATGCCCTGGAAAACGTCAAGGACCTGGCGGTCTCGCAAGGCGTGTTCAACATGTCACCGACCGACCACGCCGGCTTTGACGAGCGTTCGCGCGTCATCGTCAAGGTCGAAGGCGGCAAGTGGGTCTACCAGCCCGGCCTGTAATCCCCGCGGATAGCCCGATCCAGGGGCGCCCGCCTGGGCGCCCCAGCAATGCTTCGCACCGGCCTCTCCGGCCGGTGCGTCGTATCAAGTGTCCCGGGCGCGGCCGGTGCACCAAGAACTAAATAGGTTGTTAGATGGATTCCTCAATTGCGCTGATCCTGCTGCAAGACGGTGTCGTCAACGGCGCCATCTATGCCCTCCTGGGCATGGCTCTGGTGCTGGTATTCGCCGTTACGCGCGTCATTTTCATTCCCCAGGGCGAGTTCGTGGCGTTCGGCGCCCTGACCCTGGCGATGCTGGTGGATGGCAAGGTGCCCGGCACCGCCTACCTGCTGCCGCTGCTGGGCGTGGTCTGCCTGGCGCTTGAACTGCTGCGCGCACTGCGCACCCGCAACGCGGCCGGATTGGTTCGCGCGGTGCTGACCTGTGTCGTCCTGCCGCTTGCGCTGCTCTGGCTGACCGTCACGTATACCGCCGCCGGCAATTCGCTGTGGCTGAACATGCTGCTGACGCTGCTGCTGGTCATTCCGATGGGCCCCATGGTCTATCGCATCGTCTACCAGCCGCTGGCCGAAGCCACCGTGCTGGTGCTGCTGATCGTGTCCGTGGCGGTGCACTTCGCGCTGACCGGCCTGGCGCTGGTGTTCTTCGGCGCCGAAGGCTGGCGCACGCCGGCATTCGTGAGCGGCCAGGTCGACCTGGGCTTCATGACGTGGTCGGCGCAAAGCCTGTTCGTGGTGGCGACCTGCGCGCTCTTGATCATTGCGCTGTGGCTGTTCTTCGGCAAGACGCTGTACGGCCGCGCGCTGCGCGCCACCGCCGTCAACCGTCGCGGCGCCCGCCTGGTGGGCATCAGCACCACCATGTCCGGCAGCCTGACGTTCACGCTGGCGGTGGCCATCGGCGCCATGTCCGGCATGCTGATCGCGCCCATCACCACGGTCTACTACGACACGGGCTTCCTGATCGGCCTGAAGGGCTTCGTCGGGGCCATCATCGGCGGCCTGGCCAGCTACCCCGTGGCGGCCGCCGGCTCGCTGCTGGTGGGCGTGCTGGAATCGTTCTCGTCCTTCTGGGCCAGCGCCTACAAGGAAGTGATCGTCTTCACCTTGATTATCCCGGTTCTGGTCTGGCGTTCGTTCAGCACCCATCACGTGGACGAAGAGGAATAAACGTCATGAACCGCATTTTGCTTGCTGTCTTCATCGTCGTCCTGGCCGGCCTGCCGCTGTTGCCGGCCACGCCCGAATTCTGGGTGACGCAGCTGAACTACATCGGCCTGGCCAGCCTGGTCGTGCTGGGCCTGGTGCTGCTGACCGGCGTGGGCGGCCTGACCTCGTTCGGCCAGGCTGCGTTCGTCGGCCTGGGCGCCTACACCACCGCCTACCTGACCACGCAATACGACGTGTCGCCCTGGCTGGCGCTGCCCGCCGGCCTGATCCTGACCGCCGTGGTGGCCTATCTGCTCGGCGCGATCACGCTGCGCCTGTCGGGCCACTACCTGCCGCTGGGCACCATTGCCTGGGGCCTGTCCTTGTTCTTCCTGTTCGGCAACCTGGATGCGCTGGGCAAGCATGACGGCATCGCCGGCATCGAGCCCATCAGCCTGTTCGGCATGTCGCTGGCCAGCGGTCGTCACATCTATTACCTGATCTGGGTGTTCGTGCTGCTGGCGCTGTGGGCAACCCGCAACCTGTTGAACTCCAGGCCGGGCCGCGCCATCCGCGCGCTCAAGAGCGGTGCCGGCATGGCCGAGTCGATGGGCGTGAACACGGCCGCGTACAAAGTCGTGATCTTCGTCTGGGCCGCCTTGCTGGCGTGCGTGTCGGGTTGGCTCTATGCCCACATGCAGCGCGCGGTCAGCCCCAGCCCGTTCGGCATCAACTACGGCATCGAATACCTGTTCATGGCGGTGGTCGGCGGCGCGGGCTACGTCTGGGGTGCCTTGCTGGGCTCCAGCGTCATCCTGGTGCTGAAAGACCAGCTGCAGAACCTCCTGCCCAAGCTGCTGGACACCAATGCCAACTTCGAGATGATCGTCTTTGGCGTGCTGCTGATCCTGATGCTGCAATACGCCCGCAACGGCCTGTGGCCGATCCTGGCGGGCTGGTGGGGCAGCCTGACGGGCGCCGACGGTTCGCGCCGCAACCTGGCGCCGCCCGCACCGGCGCCGGCCCTGCCGCTGCGTCCGCGTCCGCAGGCGGGGCAGGTGGTGCTGGAAGTGGATGCCATCCGCAAGGAATTCGGCGGCCTGGTCGCCGTCAACGACATCACCTTCAAGGTCCGCTCGGGCGAGATCATGGGCCTGATCGGCCCCAACGGCGCCGGCAAGAGCACGACCTTCAACCTGATCAGCGGCGTGCTGCCGGTGACGCGCGGCAAGGTCACGTTCATGGGCGAGCGTATCGACAACCGTTCGGCCCGCGAGATCGCCAGGCTGGGCGTGGGCCGCACCTTCCAGCACGTGCAATTGCTGCCGGGCATGACGGTGCTGGAAAACGTGGCGCTGGGCGCGCACCTGCGTTCCGACGTGGGGGTGTGGGCGGGTGCCCTGCATGCCGACCGTGCCCGCGAAGCGCAGCTGCTGCACGAAGCCGCCGAGCAGATCAAGCGCGTCGGCCTGGGCGAATACCTGTATGAACAGGCGGGCAACCTGGCGCTGGGCCAGCAACGCATCCTGGAAATCGCGCGGGCCCTGGCCAGCGACCCGGTGCTGCTGTTGCTGGACGAGCCGGCCGCCGGCCTGCGCTACAAGGAAAAGCAAGACCTGGCCCGTGTGCTGGAACAACTGCGCGCCGAGGGCATGAGCATTCTGCTGGTGGAACACGACATGGATTTTGTGATGCGCCTGACCAACCACCTGGTGGTGATGGACTTTGGCACCAAGCTGGCCGAAGGCGTGCCGGCCGAGGTGCAACAGAACCCGGCGGTGCTGGAAGCCTACCTGGGCGGCATCGACGACGATCTGCCCGAAGCCGACCAGGCCAAGCCCGTCACCGCAGGAGGCGTGCAATGACCGCGTCCAAACCCGTACTTGAAGTCAGCAATCTGTCGGCCCGCTACGGCAAGGTCGGCGCGCTGGCCGGCGCCACCCTGACCGTGCCGGCAGGCAGCATCGTCACCGTGATCGGCGCCAACGGCGCCGGCAAGTCCACCATGCTGAATGCCGTGATGGGGTCCTTGCCCCAGACCGGCCATGCGGCCGGCACCGTGCAGTACGCCGGCACCGACGTGTCCGGCTGGCAGGTCGAGCGTCGCGTGGCCGCCGGCATGTCGCTGGTGCCCGAGCGGCGCGAGCTGTTCGGCACCATGTCGGTCGAAGACAATCTGCTGCTCGGTGGTTTTCGCCGTTACCGGGCGCGCGAAAGCGGCTGGCGTGACACGCTGAACGAGGTCTTCGACCTGTTTCCGCGGCTGCGCGAACGCCGCGCCCAGCAGGCCGGCACGCTGTCGGGCGGCGAACGCCAGATGCTGGCGGTGGGGCGCGCGCTGATGGCCAAGCCCACCTTGCTGATGCTGGACGAGCCCAGCCTGGGTCTGGCGCCGCGCATCGTGCGCGAGATCTTCCACATCATCGCGCGGCTGCGCGAAACCGGCGTGGCGATCCTGCTGGTCGAACAGAACGCCCGTGCGGCCTTGCAGGTGGCCGACTACGGCTACGTGCTGGAAACCGGCGAGGTCATCCTGCACGGCCCGGCCCGCGAGCTGGCCGGCGATCCCAAGGTCATCGAAAGCTACCTGGGCCTGGGCAAGGCCGCGGAGCAGGAAGCGGCCTGATGGGGGCAGGCGCCTGCGGGCGCCGCGGCCCCCTGGCGGGACGGGCGTTCAGTCCGTCCCGCGTTCGAACACCTCCACTACGCGAAAGCGCTCGCACACCAGCATCATGTCGGGTGCATAGCCGCCATTGCGGTCGAAGTACGCGATGTGCTCGGCCCGCCATACCGCGTACGGGCCTTCGCCTTCGGCCAGCGCAAACGCCTCGTCCACCTGGTCGAAGCGCTGCATCAGGACGCTGGTGGTTTCGATGACGCAGGCCGGGCGGCCGCGGCCGTCCAGCACTACGTCGCGCCGGCCCGCCTCGGGCACCGGCTCTTGCTCGTTGAAGTCTCGCAGTGCGCCGCAGGTCGCCGTCTTGGCGCCTGACAGCACCAGCGCCAGCAGTTCGTCGGCCAGTTCAGGCGAATCGCCGAACTGGAAGGTCACGGCGTTTTCGTAGGGGGCGGGTGGTTTCACGCGGGCGGTGTCCATTGCAGTATCAGTTCCTGTCCCATTGCGGGGTCCGAGATTGAGGGGGCGCCGGTCTCGATGCGCCCGGCCACGCGACGCACGAAACCGGGTTCGTCGTCGGCATGCACGCTGAAGTCGTACCAACCGCCGCTGCGCGCCAGGTCCCAGTCCACCCGGGTCTCGGCGCCGGCGGGCAGTGCGGCGTCGGCACGTCCAGGATAGCCGTAGGCATTGGCCTCGATGCGCACCACGCGGGCCTGGCCACCCGGGTTGCGCAGCGTCAGGTGCAACCGCGGGCCGGCCGCCTCGCACAGGGCTGCGACCGCCAGCGGTGCCGTGCCCGCCTGCAAGCGGCCGGCGATGTGGCGGTGAAAGCCGTTGGGACCCAGCACCCACAGGTCATAGCGCCCCTGGTCGGCGGTGGTCGGCCAGATGCCTTCGAGCTGCTTGCCGGCTTCCACGGTGTAGCGGCGCGGACCGACCTCCAGGTGCAGCCGGTCGTAGACGTGCAGTACCGCGCCGGCCGTGCCGGTATTGTCGAAACGCAGCACGATGCCGTCGCCGTCGATACGTTCCTGCACCGACAGCGCGTAGGGCAGGGGGCGCGAGGGCCGCGTGCCGGCCTGTTGGCGCGCCAGCCCGGGCTTGTCGGGCGCGGGCGGCGTGATGGTGCCGGGCAGCGCCGCGGCCTGGGCCGCGCGGTCGGCGGTGGCCGGCAGGCCGCGCAACCGATCGGCGTCGTCGGGCGTGGCGAAGTCGAAGATCGACGTCAGGTCGCCGCACACCGCCCGGCGCCAGGACGAGATATTGGTTTCGGCCACGCCGAAGCGCCGCTCGACGAAGCGCAGCACCGAGGTATGGTCGAACACTTCCGAATTGACCCAGCCGCCCTTGGTCCAGGGCGACAGCACGTACATCGGCACGCGCGGCCCCAGGCCGTAGGTGCCGTGCAGGTGGGCGGGGGTGTCGTCTTTTTCGACCCCCGTCACGATCTCGTGGTATTCGCCCACCGTGTCCACGGTGGATGCGCCGGCCAGCGTGCCGTCGGCTCGGCGCGTGGGCGGCGCGGGTGGCGGCATGTGATCGAAGAAGCCATCGTTCTCGTCGAACATCAGCAACAGGACGGTCTTGCTCCAGACCTCGGGATTGGCGGTCAGCGCATCCAGTACGTGCGCGGTGTAGTCGGCCCCCTGGGCCGGGCTTGACGGGCTGGGGTGTTCCGAGCCGGCCTTGGTGGCGCAGATCCACGACACCTGGGGTAGCGTACCGTCCAGCACGTCCTGGCGCAGCAGGTCCAGGTTGCGGGTGGTCAGCGCCTTGTCCTTCAAGGCTGCCAGCGACCCCGGCAGGCCCTGGTGGGCGTCGCGATAGGCCTTGAAACCGGCGGTGGGGTTGAGCGAATAGTTGTCCGCCATGTTCTGGTAGATGCGCCAACTGATGCCGGCGCGCTCCAGGCGTTCGGGGTAGGTCGTCCAGGTGTAGGCGCCGGCCGGATCGCCGCCGCCCAGCTTGTTGTACAGATTGCCCAGCGCCGGGCCGTTGCCCCGGCCCAGACCGTCGTTGGTGCCGCTCCAGACGAACAGCCGGTTGGTGTTGGTGCCGCCGGTGAACGAACAGTGATAGGCGTCGCACACGGTGAAGGCCCGCGCCATGGCGTACTGGAAAGGCATGTCGCTTTCCGTGAAGTACGCCATCGAATGGTTCTTCTTGGCGGCCGGCCACTGGCCCATGCGGCCGGCGTCCCAGGCATCCTGGGCATTGGACCAGGTGTGCGGGGTGCTGGCCACCCGCATGGTCTCGTAGGCCTCGGCGGTGTCCAGGTGAAACGGCAGCACGCTGCGCGGCGCGCCTTCGTCGGGCCGGCCGTTGTACTGGGCCCAGACGGTGCGGTGCTGGAAATCGGGGCTGGCCGGCACCGGAATCGGAAAGCGGTCGCCAAAGCCGCGCACGCCCGCCAGTGCGCCGAAGTAGTGGTCGAACGATCGGTTTTCCTGCATGAAGATGACGATGTGCTCGACGTCTTCGATCGTGCCCTTGCGGCGGTTCGCAGGGATGGCCAGCGCACGGCGAATGGAGGCGGGCAGCAGCGCCAGGGCGCTGCCGGCGCCGGCGACCGCGGCGCTGCCGCGCAGGAACTCGCGTCGGGATTGCATGCGGAAATTTCCTTGGTGCTGCGGTTTGTGTTCCATGCGGCGCTGCCCGCACGGGGCGGGCAGCAGGGGCGTATCCGGGAAAGCGTCGCGGCTTACTTGCCGCGGGTGCTTTCCGCGTAGTCCATGTACAGCTTGTGGGCGCGGCGGGCCATCGGGCCGTATTCCAGCTTGCGGTCTTGCACGCGGTTCACGTGCACCACCTTGCCGTAGTTGCCGGACGAGAACACTTCGTCGGCCGCTTCGATGTCGGCGCGCGTCAGGCTGCGTTCCTGCACGTCCACGCCATCGGCCTTCAGCAGGGCCAGCACGCGGCGGCGGGTGATGCCGTTCAGGAAGGTGCCGTTGTCCACGGGGGTGGACACCACGCCGTCCTTGGCGATCCAGAGGTTGCTGGATGCGAACTCGGCCACGTTGCCGTCGCCGTCCAGCATGATGGCGTTGTCAAAGCCCTTGTCCATCGCTTCGCGGATGGCGCGCTGGCCGTTGGGGTACAGGCACGAGGCCTTGGCGTCGGTGGGCGCCATGTTGGGCCACGACCGCGCAAAGCTGGAGAAGCAGGCGGCAAAGCCCTGGTCGCCCGGCATCGGCACCTTGAACACGTGCAGCACGAATTGGGTCTTGTCCGCATCGGGCAGCAAAAAGCCGTCGGCGCAGAAGAACATGGGCTTGATGTAGAGCTCGGTGCCTTCGGGGAACTTGGCCACGGCCTGCAGGCACAGCGCCTGGATTTCCTGCCAGCCCAGCTGCGGCTTCATCAGCATCTTCTCGGCCGAGCGGATGACGCGCTGGCAGTGCAGGTCCAGGTCGGGCGTCAGGCCGCGAAACGCGCGCGCGCCGTCGAAGACCATGCTGGCCATCCAGAAGGCGTGGTCGGCGGGGCCGAGCAGTTTGGGGTTTTCGGTGGTCCAGTGACCGTTGTGCCAGAACAGGGCGTCCATGGTGTGCTTCCTTTGCGTGTCTCGTCGTGGCGCTGTCTGCGCGCCGAAACGTCAGGATACATGAGCGCGCTGACTCATTCCTTGTCGAGCGCCGCCTGCACCCGCTGCGCCGTGTCCTGCGGCATCCACTGGCGCCAGACCGGGCCGTACTGCTTGAGGAAATAGCGCGCGGCTTCCTCGGGCTCCTTGCCTTCGGTTTCGAGCCAGCCCAGGGTGGCGTCGATGGCATCGCCCGGTATCGTGAGCTTGGCCAGGAATGCGGCCAGCTGCGGGGCCTCCTTGGCGAAGGCGGCGTTCACGCCGGTCACCACGGGGTTGGGCTTGAATTCGGTGGCAACCGGCTTGGCGCACTTGGGGTCCGTCAGACAGGTATAGGCCGTCTGGTCGAAGGCGGGCAGTTCCAGCTTGACCAGGTCCAGCGCGCCGACCAGCGCGGTGGGCGTCCAGTAGTAGAAGACGATGTCGCGCTTGCGCTTGTAGGCGGACATGATGGCGGCCTTCTGCGCGGCGCCCGAGCCGGGCGCGAACAGGCTGTAGTCGCGGTCCAGCCCCAGCGCGCGCAGCAGGTTGTCGTTCAGCGTGCCACAGGCCCAACCGGCGGGGCAGCCGTAGATGCGGCCGCGACCGGGGTCTTCGGGGTCGGCGAACACTTCTTTGAAGCGCGCCAGGTCGGCGGCCGATTTCAGGTCGGGATGACGCTGCACGGTGTAGCGCGGCACGTACCAGCCTTCGCCCGCGTCATAGACATGGCCCAGACCCAGCACGCGGCCGCTGGCCAGCGCTTTCTTCCAGGCGCCTTCGATCTGGCCCGGCCAGACCTCGGGGGTGACGTCCACGTCGCCGCGTTGCAGCGCCGCCAGCATCGGCAGGGTTTCGCCGATCTCGACCGACGTCTTGCAGCCGTAGCCATGTTCCATCACATAGCGTTCGATGTTGGCCAGCACCAGGTTGGATTCCCAGTTCAGGCCGCTGAACCGCACCGGGCGGTTGACCTCGCAGGTGGGGCCGGCGGCCTGGGCCGGGGCGGACATCAACAGGGTGGCGGTCAGCGCCAGGGCGCCATGGACGGCGGCAAGCAAAGGCTTCGTGCGCATGGTGGAGCACCTTTCGGGTTGCGTGCCGGCCATTGTAAACACGCATGGCGCAGGCCCCATGACAACGGGGCCGCATCCAGCGGCCCCGTGGGTCTGTCGGTGCGACGGGTCAGGCGCGGGCGGCGCGCCGTTTCTCGACGAACGCGCTGATCTCGCCGACGATGCCGCGGCGGAACGCCAGCACGCAGATGACGAAGATCAGGCCGATCACGATGGTCACCGATTCGCCCAGGCGCAGGAACCAGTCCACGCCGGTCAGGTTGGCCATGAACTGGCCGAAGTCACCCACCTTGTTTTCCAGCAGCACCACGATGAAGGCGCCCAGGATGGGTCCCGTCAGCGTGCCGAGGCCGCCGATCAGCGTCATCAGGATGACCAGGCCGGACATCTGCCAGGTCGCGTCCGACAGGGTGGCGGACACGAACACCAGCGTCTTGGTGGCGCCGGCCAGGCCCGCAATGGCGGCCGACAGCACGAAGGCCAGCAGCTTGAAGCGGTCCACGTCGTAGCCCAGCGAGACGGCGCGCGGCTCGTTCTCGCGCAGCGCCTGCAGCACCTGGCCGAACGGCGAATGCACCGTGCGCCAGATGATGAAGTAGCCGATGATGAACACGCCCATCACCAGGTAGTACAGGTTCAGGTCCTTGGACAGGTCGATCAGCCCCAGCAGGGTGCCGCGCGGCACGCTTTGCAGCCCGTCTTCGCCGCCGGTGAACTTGGCCTGCAGGAAGAAGAAGAACACCATCTGCGCCAGCGCCAGCGTGATCATCGCGAAGTAGATACCGCTGCGGCGGATGGCCAGCGCACCCATCGCCAGGCCCAGCAACGCGGCCACCGCCACGCCGAACAGCAGGCCGATCTCGGTGGGCACGCCCCAGACCTTCAGCGCATGGCCGGTGGCGTAGGCGGCGCTGCCCAGGAAGGCGGCGTGGCCGAACGACAGCAGCCCCGTAAAGCCCAGCAGCAGGTTGAAGGCGCAGGCGAACAGGGCGTAGCACATGATCTTCATGGCGAAGATCGGATACACCCCGACGAAAGGAAGAATGGCCACCACGACGGCCAGGACCGCATAGCCCAGGAATTGACGGTTCATTTCTCTTTTCCGAACAGCCCGGCCGGGCGAATCAACAGAACAATGGCCATGATGATGAACACGACCGTGCTGGACGCCTCAGGCCAGAACACTTTGGTCAGGCCTTCGATCACGCCCAGGCCCAGCCCGGTGACGATGGCGCCCATGATGGACCCCATGCCGCCGATCACGACCACTGCGAATACGACAATGATGAGGTTCGACCCCATCAGCGGGGAGATCTGCAGCACCGGCGCGGCCAGCACGCCGGCAAAGCCCGCCAGCGCCACGCCGAAGCCGTAGGTCAGCGTGATCATGCGCGGCACGTTCACGCCAAAGGCTTCGACCAGCCGCGGGTTTTCGGTGCCGGCGCGCAGCAGGGCGCCCAGGCGGGTGCGTTCGATCACGAACCAGGTCGCCAGGCAGACCACCACCGACGCCGCCACGACCCAGCCGCGGTAGTTGGGCAGCACCATGAAGCCCAGGTTGGTGGCGCCGCGCAGCGCGTCAGGCGTGGGGTAGGGCTGGCCCGATACGCCGTAGAAGCTGCGGAACAGCCCCTCGATCAGCAGCGTCAGGCCGAAGGTCAGCAACAGGCCGTACAGGTGGTCCAGCTTGTACAGGTGCTTGAGCAGCAGCTTTTCTATCAGGATGCCGAACAGCCCGACGACCAGCGGCGCCAGGATCAGCATGACCCAGTAATTCAACCCCAGGTACGACAGCCCCATCCAGGCCAGGAAGGCACCCAGCATGTAGAGCGCACCGTGCGCGAAGTTGATGACGTTCAGCAGTCCGAAGATAACGGCCAGGCCGAGCGACAGCATGGCATAGAAGGAACCATTGACCAGGCCCAGCAACAGCTGTCCGAACAAGGCCTGTATGGGGATGCCGAAAATATCAGTCATCTTGTGAAAATCCTGCGCGTACGGGGGTAAGCGGGCAAATTCAAGACGCGACCCGGCCGGATGGGCCGGATCGCATCACGGGGTCACATGAGTGGGGTTTACTTCTTGACCAGCTTGCAGGTCGACTCGGACAGCTTGGTGTAGACCTCGTCGCCCGGCAGCGTGGCGACGACCTTGTAGTAGTCCCACGGGCCCTTCGATTCGGCCGGCGTCTTCACCTGCATCAGGTACATGTCGTGAATCATGCGGCCGTCTTCGCGCACGTAGCCGCCCTGGGTGAAGAAGTCGTTGATCTTGTTGGACTTCATCCACTTCATCAGGGTGTCGGCGTCGTCTGTGCCGGTGGCCTTCACGCCGTTCAGGTAGAAGGTGACCGACGAGTAGTCGCCTGCCTGCAGCATGGAAGGCTTGCGGCCGACCTTGGCTTCGAACTTCTTGGCCCAGGCGCGCGAGGCGTCGGATTGGTCCCAGTACCAGCCGTCGGTCAGGTACATGCCTTTGGTGGCTTCCAGGCCCAGCGAGTGCACATCGTTGATGAACACCAGCAGGCCGGCCATCTTCATCGTCTTGGTCACGCCGAATTCATTGGCGGCCTTGATGGTGTTGATGGTGTCGCCGCCCGCGTTGGCCATGCCCAGGATCTGCGCCTTGGACGCTTGCGCCTGCAGCAGGAACGACGAGAAGTCGGAGGCGCCCAGCGGTGCGCGCACCTGGCCCTTGATCTCGCCGCCGGCGGCTTTCACCACCGCCATCGTGTCGCGTTCGAGCGCGTGGCCGAAAGCGTAGTCGGCCGTCAGGAAGAACCAGCTCTTGCCGCCGTCCTTCACCACCGCCGAACCGGTGCCGCGCGCCAGCGCCACGGTGTCGTAGGCATAGTGCACGGTGTAGGGCGAGCATTGCGCGTTGGTCAGGTCGGACGCGCCGGCGCCGATGGCGATGAAGGGCTTTTTCTTCTCGGCCGCCACGGCAGCCATTGCCAGGCTGGTTGCGGAGTTCGTGCCGGCGATGATCACGTCGACCTTCTGCTGGTCGAACCACTCACGCGCACGGGCCGAAGCCACGTCCGCCTTGTTCTGGTGGTCTGCCGACAGCACTTCGATCTTCTTGCCGTTGACCGAGCCGCCGAAATCCTCGATGGCCATGCGGACGGCGTCCAGGCCGGCCTTGCCGTCGATGTCGGAATACACGCCCGACATGTCAGTGATGAAGCCGATGCGGATGACATCGTCGGAGATGCCTTGCGCCGCGGCGGGTGCCGCGGCAAATCCCAGGCCCGCCATGGCCAGTGCAGCAGTGATGGTGTGCAGCTTCATGGGATGACTCCTCTTCCCTTCGGTGTGTGTGCCGGGATGCCCGGCGGGTGACACAGGTTATGTAGGCCGGTAGGCCCTAGACGCCCAGCAATTCGTTGAGCGTGTCCTGTTTTTCTGAAAGTTCCGACGCCTCGAAATGCTCGACGATCTGGCCGTGCTCCATGACGTAGAAGCGATCGGCCAGCGGCGCCGCGAAGCGGAAATTCTGCTCGACCATGACGATGGTGTAGCCGCGCTGCTTGAGCGCGGTGATCATGCGGGCCAGCGCCTGGACGATGACGGGGGCCAGGCCTTCCGAGATTTCGTCCAGCAGCAAGAGGTTGGCGCCGGTGCGCAGGATGCGCGCCACCGCCAGCATCTGTTGTTCACCGCCCGACAGGCGCGTGCCGGGCGAATGCCGGCGTTCCTGCAGGTTGGGGAACATGTCGTAGATTTCGGCCAGCGACATGCCACCGCCCAGCGAACCCACCACGGGGGGCAGCAGCAGGTTTTCTTCGCAGGACAGGCTGGCGAAGATGCCGCGTTCTTCCGGGCAATAACCCACGCCCAGGTGGGCGATCTTGTAGGTGGGCAGGTCGATGGCTTCGGTGCCGTGGATGCGCACCGAGCCCTTGCGGGAACCGGTCAGACCGAGGATGGCGCGCAGCGTGGTGGTGCGGCCGGCGCCATTGCGGCCCAGCAGCGTCACGACCTCGCCTTGCCCCACCCGCATATCCACGCCGTGCAGGATATGCGATTCCCCGTACCAGGCCTGCAGGCCCGAGATTTCCAGTGCCGGGGTGCTCATGCATGCGCTCCTTGGAGTTCGCCGTCGGTGGTGCCCATGTAGGCTTGCATCACGGCCGGATGGCGCGAGACTTCGGCATAGGAACCCTCGGCCAGCACGGCGCCGCGCGCCAGCACGGTAATGGTATTGGCGATGGACGACACGACATTCATGTTGTGTTCGACCATCAGGATGGTGCGGCCGGCGCTGACGCGCTTGATCAGTTGCGTGACGCGGTCGACGTCTTCGTGGCCCATGCCTTGCGTGGGTTCGTCCAGCAGCATCAGCTCGGGTTCCATCGCCAGCGTGGTGGCGATTTCAAGCGCACGCTTGCGGCCGTAAGGCAGGTTCACCGTGGTCTCGTTGGCAAACGCGCCCAGGTCGACCTGCTCGAGCAGTTCGCGTGCCGGTTCGTTCAGGTCGGCCAGCCGCTTGTCGCTGCGCCAGAAGTGGAACGACAGGCCGGTCTTGCGCTGCAGCCCGATGCGCACGTTCTCAAGCACGGTCAGGTGCGGGAACACCGCGGAAATCTGGAACGAGCGGATCACCCCGCGCCGCGCGATCTGCGCCGGGCGTTCACCGGTGATGTCGATGCCGTTGAACTTGATGGTCCCCGAGGTGGGGGCAAGGAATTTGGTCAGCAAGTTGAAGCATGTGGTCTTGCCCGCGCCATTCGGCCCGATCAAGGCATGAATCTCGCCTCGCTTGATACGCAAATCGACCCCATTGACCGCGACAAAACCGCGGAATTCCTTGGTGAGGCCTTTTGTCTCCAGGATCGTGTCGTCCATGTCCGCTGCACCGGCGTTGTATTTATATGTGGACTCTGCCCGGCGTCGTGCGCAGGACCCCCGAGGGGTTTTGAAAACCGCATATTCACGCGGTTTTCTACAAGAGTTGCCGGCGAGTATGCGCACCTCCGGATCAAAATTCCATGAGGGTTTGTCATAGGTTTTGCAGTGCGGAAAGGTGAATTGTCGGGTGGTGGACAATTACCGAATCCATTGGGCGAAAACCCTGTATGCGGACGCAATGCGTTGCAGCAAATTCGCATTGATCGTCATCAATCCGTCATCACCGCGCGCATCGGGGAAAACCCGGTTTTGCCCCCAGCGCAGTGCGGGCGCATATTGCCCGGCGTTTGACGGATACCCGGATCAGGCCGGTGTCTTGGCCTTGAATTCGCACAGGTCGGAAATACCGCATTGAGGGCACTTCGGTTTGCGCGCCACGCAGACGTACCGGCCTTGCAGGATCAGCCAGTGATGGGCGTCCTGCATATATTCGCGGGGCACGAATTTCTCGAGCTTGAGCTCGACTTCCAGCACGTTCTTGCCGGGCGCGATGCCGGTGCGGTTCGACACCCGGAAAATGTGCGTGTCCACCGCCATGGTGGGTTGGCCGAAGGCGGTATTGAGCACCACGTTGGCCGTCTTGCGGCCCACGCCCGGCAGGGCCTCGAGCGCCTCTCGCGTCTGCGGCACCTCGCCACCGTGCTGCTCGATCAGGATGCGGCAGGTGGCGATCGCATTCTTGGCCTTGGTGCGGAACAGGCCGATCGTCTTGATGTAGTCCGACAGCCCTTCCTCGCCCAGCGCCAGCAAGGCTTGCGGCGTGCCGTAGCGCGGGAAGAATTTGCGCGTGGCGATGTTCACCGACTTGTCGGTGGCCTGGGCCGACAGCAGCACCGCGATCAGCAGCTGGAACGGCGTGTCGTATTCCAGTTCGGTGGTGGGGTGGGGATTGGCCGCCTGCAGGCGGGCGAAGATCTCTCGGCGTTTGGCGGCGTTCATGGGCGCGGGGCGTTGCGGCGGGCCCGGGCGCGGGCCAGCGCGGATTCAATGGCGGCGCGCTTGCGCTCGTCGTCCTGGGCGGCATCGGCGGCGGGCGCCGGCGCTTGGGTCGGCTCCGGGGCCATCAGGCGGGCGTTGTCGGCGGCCAGGCGCTCGATGCGTGCCTGGTGGTGCCGATGGCGTTGACGGCCGGCGGCGGCGTCTTCGGCGGTCCACGCCCGGCCCGCGGGCACCATCTCGATGCAATCGACCGGACAGGGGGCCACGCACAGGTCGCAGCCCGTGCACCAGTCCGCCAGCACCGTGTGCATGTGCTTGTTGGCGCCGACGATGGCATCGACCGGACAGGCCTGGATGCACAACGTACAGCCGATGCAGTGCGCTTCGTCGATGCGGGCGACCAGCAGTGGTCCTGGCTCGCCCCGGGTCAGGTCCAGCGGCAGCAGCGGCGTATCCAGCAGGGCGGCCAGCGCGGCGATGCCTTCGTCGCCGCCCGGTGGGCAGCGGTTGATGGGGGCGGTGCCCTGGGCGATGGCGTCGGCATAGGGCCGGCAGCCGTCAAAACCGCACTTGGTGCATTGCGTCTGAGGCAGCAAGGCATCGATGCGGTCGGCTAATGAGCGACAGGACATGGCGGGCGATGAAAAGAAAAGGGGCCGCTCGGGCCCCGTGGGAATACGGCGCGCGGAGGCGGTCAGGCAGATTGCCGGATGAATTCCGCGATTTTAGGACAGATCATTTCGCGCCACCGGCGGCCCGAGAAGATCCCGTAGTGGCCGCAGTTGGGCGCGGTGTAGTGCGACTTGCGCTCGGCCGGGATGTTCTTGCACAGCTTGATGGCCGCGCGGGTCTGGCCCTGGCCGGAGATGTCGTCCAGTTCGCCTTCGATGGTGAACAACGCGACCTTCTTGATGTCGGCCGGACGCACCAGCTGGCCGTCGACCTCCCAGGTGCCGCCGGGCAGCGCGAATTCCTGGAACACCATGCGGATCGTGTCCAGGTAGAACTCGGCCGGCATGTCCAGCACCGCGTTGTATTCGTCGTAGAAGCGGCGATGCGCTTCGGCGTCGTTGTCGTCGCCGCGCAGCAGGTCCAGGTAGAACTCGTAGTGCGACTTCATGTGGCGGTCGGGATTCATGGCCATGAATCCGGCGTGTTGCAGAAAGCCCGGGTAGACCTTGCGGCCCGACCCCGGGTAGCGCGGCGGCACCGGGTGGATGACCTGGTTCTCGAACCACGAATACGGCTTGGTGGTGGCCAGGCGGTTCACTTGCGTGGGCGACTGGCGCGGATCGATGGGGCCGCCCATCATGACCATGCTGCGCGGCTGGCAGGGGTCATTGGCGGACGCCATCAGCGACACGGCGGCCAGCACCGGCACGGTGGGCTGGCAGACCGAGATCACGTGCACGTCGGGGCCCAGGTGCCGGATGAAATCCTGCACGTAGCGGACGTAGTCGTTCAGGTGGAACGGACCGGCCGACAGCGGCACCATGCGGGCGTCGATCCAGTCGGTGACATAGATGTCGTGATTCGGCAGCAGGGCGCGCACGGTATCGCGCAGCAGCGTGGCGTGGTGGCCCGACATGGGCGCCACCAGCAGCACCTTCGGGTCGGCCTGCGAGGCCTGGCGGACGTCGCGGTGAAAGTGCACCAGGCGGCAGAAGGGCTTGTCGAGCACGACCGATTCGGTCACCCGGACGGACTTGCCGTTGATCTCGGTGGCGGGCAGGTTCCAGGCAGGTTTCTGGTATTCCTTGCCGATGCGCGTCATCAGCTCGTACCCCGCGGCCATCTGGCGCGAGATCGGGGTGTAGGCAAGGGGACTGTAGGGACTGGAGAACAGCTGGGAACCGGCATCCGTGAAAGCAGCGAACGGAGTCAGGAAGGCGCGCTGCATTTCGTGCAATTGGTACAGCATTTGGGGAAGTCCTTCTGGGTCGTGCGTGTGCCCCGATTATTGCGCCGGGGAGTAACGGTATTTCCAATTCGTCTGACGAAAGCGTCCGAAAATCGGCATTTGT
>PJUB01000350.1_pt1 | contig 21864 bp, 19 predicted proteins | sample 1512141 | NCBI WGS metagenome assembly PJUB01 (sample SAMN08177677, study PRJNA422409) | Soil metagenome, whole genome shotgun sequencing project. | isolation source: Soil enriched on filter paper: alkali lignin treatment | place: USA: Madison | collected 2015-01-15 | reverse complement strand
TTTCAGGTCATCGGTGGCAACGTAGCTGTCGGTGCCGTCGAAGCGGACGGGCGGTGCGGAAGGGGCGGTCTGGGCGGCGGACATGGATCGGCGGGCTTCTCGGGGTTGACGGGGATCAAGACCATCTTAAGGTATTAATCCTGAGCAATTATCGTACAATCAGGCGGTTTTGCAGTTGGGTTCGACCCGCAACGTGTTTGCCGGGGGCCTTTTCGTGTGAGCAGGCCCTAGTCCATAAGCCATACCAAGAAGAGCCATCCCAATGAAGTTGCGATTCTCTCTGAAGTGCACGGTTTCCGTGTTGGCCGCAGTGGCATCCTGTGCGATCGCCGGCCAGGCAATTGCTGCAGACGCAGCGCCGGTCGGTAATGTCCAGAACGCCCGCGACAAGGTCTCGATGTGCATCGGTTGCCACGGCATCGAGGGCTACAAGGCGACGTTCCCCGAGCTGTACCACGTTCCGAAGATCGCCGGCCAGAACGCCAAATACATCGAGGCCGCCCTCAACGAGTACAAGAAAGGCGCGCGCAGCCATCCCACGATGGATGCCATTGCCGGCAGCCTGTCCGACCAGGACATCGCCGATCTCGCCGCGTACTACTCGAATCTGAAATAAGGGGGCAACCACATGAACCGCATCATGCTTGCCCTTGCGGGCGCAACGCTGGCCATTTCGGGCGCTGCCGCCCAGGCCCAGGACCTGGCCGCCGGCAAGGCCGTGTTCGACAAATTCAATTGTGCCTCGTGCCATGGCACCGACGCCAAGACCGCGGTGGACCCGGCCTACCCCACGCTGGCCGGCCAGCACGCCGACTACCTGGTGCATGCGCTCAAGGCCTACCGCCGCGGTGCGTCGGGCAGCGCGGCCACGGCCAATGTGCGCAAGAATCCCATCATGGGCGCTTTTGCCACGCAGTTGTCCGACCAGGACATCAGCAACGTTGCCGCCTGGCTGGCCTCGCTGCCCAGCGACCTGGGTGTGCGCAAGTAAGTCGCGCGGCGGGCCATCCAGCAAAAACCCTCGGCTTGCCGAGGGTTTTTGCTTTGGGGGCACAGATTCCGGGGGGCTCAGCGCTCGGCGCGCTGGCGGATCAGGTCGATGTAGGTGTCGCTGTCCAGCGGCGTACCCAGGCGCTGTGCTTCCCAGACCACACGGCCCAGGCATTCCATGATCTCGTGCGCGGCCTGGTGGGCATCGCTGCGGGCCACCAGGCGCTGGTAGGCGGCGCGGATGCCTGGCGGATGGTCGATCGACAACTGCTCGGCAATGGCCAGGTGCATCGACAGGTGCAGGAACGGGTTGGTGCGCCCCTTTTCCACGGCGTATTCCGCCGTCATCGCTTCGGGGCTTTCGAGGTCGCCGTGGTATTCGGGATGCTCGATGATCCAGTCCAGGGCCATGGCTTCCAGCGGGGTCAGGACCTCGTTGGCACGGTGCTTGCGCCAGGTTTCGATGAAGAATTCGCGGACTTGGTCGCGGGAGGGGTTGAACATCTGGGGGGACGCCATACGGGCTAGAGAGGGCTTTATTTTACCGCCCGCCGCCGTGGCGGCCGCCCGAAGCCGCCAATGCGATATAGAATTGGTTGCTATCCGCCATCCAGTGCGCGTTTCGCCAGGCCGCGCGGCCCGCGGACCGCACGCCAGCCGATGCGGCGCGCGCGTGCAGAAAAACCACCCGGAGCAAATGGAGCATTCATGTCCTATCAACATATCAAGGTGCCCGCTGGGGGCCAGAAGATCACGGTCAACGCTGATTTCTCGCTGAATGTGCCTGAACAGCCCATCGTGCCCTATATCGAGGGTGATGGTACCGGTGCTGACATCACCCCCGTGATGATCAAGGTCGTCGATGCGGCCGTGCAGAAGGCCTACGGCGGCAAGCGCAAGATCCACTGGATGGAAGTCTATGCCGGCGAAAAGGCCACCAAGGTCTACGGCCCCGACGTCTGGCTGCCCGATGAAACCCTGGAAGTCGTCAAAGACTACGTGGTCTCGATCAAGGGCCCGCTCACCACGCCGGTCGGTGGCGGCATCCGTTCGCTGAACGTGGCGCTGCGCCAGCAGCTCGACTTGTACGTCTGCCTGCGCCCGGTGGCGTATTTCAAGGGCGTGCCCTCGCCGGTACGCGAACCCGAAAAGACCAACATGGTCATCTTCCGCGAGAACTCGGAAGACATCTACGCCGGCATCGAATACATGGCCGAGAGCGAGCAGGCCAAGGAGCTGATCCAGTTCCTGCAGACCAAGCTCGGCGTCAAGAAGATCCGTTTCCCCAACACCTCGTCCATCGGTATCAAGCCGGTGTCGCGCGAAGGCACCGAGCGCCTGGTGCGCAAAGCCGCCCAGTACGTCATCGACAACGATCGTACATCGCTGACCCTGGTGCACAAGGGCAACATCATGAAGTTCACCGAAGGTGGCTTCCGCGATTGGGGCTATGCCTTGCTGCAGAAGGAATTCGGTGCGCAACTGATCGATGGCGGCCCGTGGTGCAAGTTCAAGAATCCCAAGACGGGTCGCGAGATCATCGTCAAGGACGTCATCGCCGATGCGTTCCTGCAGCAGATCCTGCTGCGCCCCGCCGAATACGACGTCATCGCCACGCTGAACCTGAACGGCGACTACATCTCCGACGCGCTGGCGGCGCAGGTGGGCGGCATCGGCATCGCCCCGGGCGCCAATCTGTCGGATTCGGTCGCCATGTTCGAGGCCACCCACGGTACGGCGCCCAAGTACGCCGGCAAGGACTACGTCAACCCGGGTTCTGAAATCCTGTCGGCCGAAATGATGTTGCGCCACATGGGCTGGACCGAGGCCGCGGACCTGATCATCTCCAGCATGGAGAAATCGATCCTGTCCAAGAAGGTCACGTACGACTTCGCTCGCCTGCTGGAAGGGGCCACGCAGGTGTCCTGCTCGGGTTTCGGGCAGGTCATGATCGACAACATGTGATCCGAGGCAAGTCCGGCCATTACAGGAAAAACCCGCAAGCCGAATCCGGCCTGCGGGTTTTTTTGAATCGGGCGGACAGCCGTGGCGATTATTGGAAACCTGGTGCCGCTTGGCGATTGATTAAGTTCATATACATCAAATCAATTCAAATTGTTAGTTCAGGGGCAGTATAATTCGTCGCTTCTTCGCGGCGATTCTTCAGTTCCGCTGATTTTCCGAGATATGGCAAAACCTGCTTCCGATATGCCGCCTTACGATGCCCCGGCATGTGTCCGCGGCCTGCGCGACGCCAAGCGGATTGCGCTCTTGATGGCGCCCCGGCTGGGTGACACGCTATTGATGATGACCATGGCGCACAATCTGGTTGCGCACGGGCGCGAGGTCTCCATATTCGGCGATTTTGCTTATGGGCTGCGAAGCTGGTTTCCCGGGTTGGATATTCGTCCCTCGCTCTCGGAGCAGGATGCCGCGGCGGTGCTGGCCGACTACGACTGCGCGGCCCAGATGCATGTGGGTTGGCCTTATGCCTTGCATGCCTATGCGAAGGCCTATTTCTACTATGACGCCCATGTCGTGATTACCGGCAAGGGCTTCGTGAAACTCAATCAGATCAGCGACTTCTGTCGCGATGCCTTGGGCTTGCCCCTGTCTGGCACGGATATCGGATTGAGGCCGCCCGTGGCGGGGCGCCATCGTCACTACGAAACGCGAGTCGCGGTGCATCCGTCCTCCACGGGAGCCCAACGGTGCTGGGCGCCTCGGCATTTCGTTGAACTGGGCCTGCGGCTCAAGCGCCAGGGATACGAGCCGGTGTTCATCCTGGCGCCGCATGAGCGGGCGGAATGGACCTGCCTCACCGACGCCGGCCTGGCGATCCAGCAGTCTCCGTCGTTGTCGGACGTGGCGGCATTCATCCATGAGTGCGGCTGGTTCATCGGCAACGAGTCGGGCATCGGGCATTTGGCATCGAGTGTCGGTGTGCCGACGTTGACTTTGACCGGGCGCCCTACGCGGACCAAGGCTTGGAGACCCGGGTGGGCGATGTCGCGCATTGCGTACCCCGTGTACATTCCCGGCGGCCGCTGGCGTGATCGGTTGTGGCGCGACTGGCTGCGGCCCGGCAGCGTAATGGCAGCCTTTGAGGGCTTGACGCGGGATTATAAAAAATCCATGTCCACATTGAAGCGCGCCCGGTCTTGAGCTGTGCGGATGGATACCAGCTTGCCATGGGTCCAGACTGCGCGTTGATGCCCGTACGGCATATGGCGGTGTCACCGGCGCTCGTCTCTGCGGTTCCAAAATTGTGGCTGACTCCGGTCACGAGCAGCCTAACTGACTCTACCTATGCCTCAAATCTGTCTACGTACCGTAGTGGTATTGGCGCTGTTGGTGCCCGCCTTGGCACTGACCAGCGCAGTGGGTGGCCCAGCCATCATCTATCTGACCTCGGTGATCGCGTTGGTCGTGCTGGTCGTCAATGCCGTCAGGCGAAGCGAACCGTTCGCATTGGGCGAATTGACTCCCATTGCCGCAGCCTTGATGGCACCGGCGGTGGCGATGCTGATCAGCAGTGTCTATCTGGGGATCTGGAGTTCTTCCGAAATCGAAAAACTCCTGCGCTTCGTGCTGGCCGTGCCTGTCTGCTGGGTGTTGTTGCGTGCGCCTCGGAACTGGCTGCAGCAGATTCAGTGGAGCTTGCTTTTTGGCGCCTTCGCTGGGTCAATCATGCTTCTGGTGATTGTTTACACGCCGGGCCTCGGGCGCAATTCCGTTTCCGATTTCGGCGGTCAGTACAACGCCGTGGCCTTCGCCGATCTGACCATGTTTTTCGGACTGGCGTCCTGTCTGACGTTGCCCTGGAAGCTTTCTTCCTGGCCCAGGGTCGAGGCTGGCTTGAAGATCCTCGTCGTGCCGCTGACTATCTATGCGGTGTGGGCTTCGCAAACGAGAAGTAGTTGGGCGCTGCTGGTGGTGTTGGGATTTGTCTGCCTTGCAACCAATCGTCATTGGACGATGCGCATCAAGCTGTTGTTTGTGGTGACCACGGTCGCGCTCCTTGCCGCCGTCGCAGCGGTTTCCTGGTATTCGAAGGAGAGCCGCTGGCGCGTGGTCGTCAGCGATGTCAATAATTATGCACAGGATGAGCGTGATACCTCCGTGGGTATTCGCATCCAGCTTTGGAAGGCATCCTGGCTGATGTTCAAGGAAAGTCCGATCGTCGGTGTTGGCGGATCGAGCTTTCGTGCCGAGTTGGCAAAGTTGGAGGAGCAAGGTGTGGTGACCAAGCTTGTTTCAACGGATTTTGGCGAGCCGCACAACGATATGCTGGCGGCATTGGCAGGTTACGGGGCGCTGGGTCTGTTGAGCATGCTGGCGCTTTACCTGCTCCCCGCTGTTGTGTTCTGGCGGCGCTCGCGCAGCAATGACCCGGCCATACATGTCGGCTCGCAGATCGGCATGCTGTTCTGCCTGGGGTATTTCACCTTCAGCCTGTCCGAGATGATGTTCCGCAACATGCGCAGCGTGCCGATCTATGCGGTGACCGTCGTGGTGTTGTACGCATTGACCTCCGCACGAACCGGCCTGGCGCAGCAGCGCCTGGCGGTGAAACGATAGGCGGGGCCGTAAGGCCCTGTGCTTCAGGAAAAAACAAGGCTTTGCAGCCTTGTTTTTTTTCGTCCGCGCGCGGCGCGTGCAAATGCGATGCGGGCTTGATGTAGATCAAGCGACCTTCCTCTGGTAGGTGAAAACCCTGCCACTCCCCCGTATTCTGACGGCACTCAATATATAAACCGTCACATTCTGCTGCCTTTGGTTATTAGGCGCGGAGGGACCTGAAGAAGAGGGGCTATGAGTAATTCAAGCTTGCGTCGAGAGCTGCTGTGGTTCGTATTCGCCATCGGCGCAGCCGTGTTGGCGTTGGGCGCCTGGGACGCGTGGGAGCGGCGCGCCGAAATGTTGGCCGAGCGCAAGACGGAACTGCGGCATGTGCTGGATCTGGCTGCGAGCATCGTGCAGAACGGCAAGCAGCGCGCGGTCGACGAGGGATTGACTGCGACGCAGGCCAAGCGCAACGTCGCGCAGCGGCTGGCCCAGCTGCGTTATGGCGCGGATGGCTATGTCGGCGTGTTTGACGATGGCTATGCCCTGCTGGTGCACCCCGACGCGAAGCTGGTGGGCACCAATGTCCGCGCCATCAAGGACAGCGACGGTGCGCCGATATTCGAGAACCTCTACGCCCAAGGCAAAGACGGTGGCGGCTTCGTGGAATATCGTTTTCCGAGGCCGGGTGCCGACGATGCGTTGCCCAAGATCAGCTACGCGGCCTACGACAAGGAGTGGGGCTGGCTGATATTCACCGGCCTGTACGTCGACGACGTCGATGCGGCCTTCTTCAAGACGCTTTGGCGCCAGGGCACCGTGACGCTGGTGCTGCTCGCACTGTTGCTGGCGGCGGCCTTGCGGTTCTTCCGCTCGCATATCATCCGGCCGCTGGACGAGGCCGTGGCGGTATGCGAACGCGTGGCGCAAGGCGACCTGTCCAGCATCATTTCGCGCCATCACCGTGGCGAGATCGGGCGGCTGTTCGACGCCATGGCGTTGATGCAGGAACGCCTGGACGTGGCGGTACGCAGTATCGTGCATTCGACCGGATCGATCGCGGCGGCGTCGCGCCAGATCGCGGCAGGCAGCATGGACCTGCACGACCGTACCGAGAAGCAGGCCGCCGCGCTGGAGCAGACTGCGGCCAGCGTCGAACAGATCACGGCGACCGCCAGGCAAAGCGCCGACCATGTGCGCGAAGTCAGCGCATTGGCGGGTGAGTCGGCGCAACGGGCGCGCCAGGGCAGCGAAGAAACCCAGCATGCGATCGACGCAATGCGTGAAATCTCGCAGAGCTCGCAGCGCATCGACGAGATCATTCGCCTGATCGACGAAATTGCGTTCCAGACCAATATCCTGGCGCTGAACGCCGCCGTCGAGGCGGCCCGGGCCGGTGAGCAGGGCCGCGGCTTTGCCGTGGTGGCGGGCGAGGTGCGCGCGCTCGCGCAGCGCTCGGCCACCGCCGCCAAGGAAATCAAGACGCTGATCGAGGCGTCGTCCGACTCGGTATCGCGCGGCAGCCTGCGGGTGGAGCAGGCCAGCGCCACCATGAGCAGCGTGCTGGAATCGGCCGCCACCAGTGCGCCGCTGATGGGCGAGATTGCCACGGCATCGGCCGAGCAGAGCGTGGGCATCGAGCAGATCAACCAGGCGGTCACGCATCTGGATAGCGTGACGCAGCAGAATGCCGCGCTGGTCGAGGAGTTTGCGGCGTCGGCCGCCACCTTGCACGATCAGGCCGATGACCTGGCGCGCGCGGTGGCGGTGTTCAGGCTGTCTGCAGCCTACTAGGCGAGCCCTGCACCACGCTCATGGCGCGTTGCAGGCGGGGCGTGAGTTCGCGGGTTGCGCTGGTCATGGGCAAGCGCAGTTCGTCGGCAATCAGCCCCTGCAGGGCCAGCGCTCGCTTGATGGGCGCGGGGTTGGGCTCGGCGAACAACAGCCGGATCAGGCCGCGCAGCGGCTCGAACAGTTCGCGTGCGGCTTCGGCATGGCCGTCGAGAGCCAGTTGCATGACTTCGACGAAGCGCTCCGGGAACAGGTGCGCCGCCGCGGGAATCGCGCCGCGGCCGCCTGCCAGGAAATGATCCAGCAGGGCCTGGTCTTCGCCGCAGAGGGCATTGAGGTGACCGCGCGCGTTCAGCGCCATGAGCACGGGCGGATTGCATTCCTTGACCGCGCTGAAGTTGGGCAGCAAGGCCAGGGCCTCCATGGTTTCGACCGTCATGGTGACGCCCGCGCGCTTGGGGATGTTGTACAGGATGATGGGGCGCTGGGTGGCCCACGCGATCTGCCGGTAATGCCAAAGGATGCCCTGCTGCGAAGGACCCAGATAATAGGGGGGCGGCACGAGATAGCCGGCCGGTTCATATTTGTCCAGGCGGCGGATCGCAGCGGCCACGCCGCGCGTGTCGACGCCACCCGCGCCGAACACCAGCGGCAGGGCGTGCGGATCTTGTCGGATGGCCTCGATCATGTCGATTTTTTCTGGAATGGCCAACAGATTGCCTTCGCCGGTCGATCCGAACAGCACCAGGCCCGCGATGCCGGCGTTGCGGTAGTAGCGCGCCAGCGCCTGGGCTGCCTCGCAATCCACGTAGCCGCCGCGCATGGGCGTGACCATCGGCAGCCAGAGGCCTTCGAAAGAGGCGGTTTGCACGGGAGCGTCCATGGCTTACTGCACCGTGATGGCAGCGGCGCGGCGCAGCGGGCCGAATTCCGCCTGGGGCAGGCCGCACATCACCGCGTGCATCAAGGCGTCGACCTGGTCCTGGGTGCAGTGCAATTGCAGCACGCTCTGGCCGTGCGCATGGTCCACCGAGAGCACATAGACGCCGATGCGTTCGCCCAGTTCACGGTGCAGGGCCAGCCGCACCTTCAAGGCGTCCAGCGTGTCGATCCGGACGGTCAACGAGACCATCTCGGGGGCATTCGGCGCCTGGGAAGGGGCCGGACGATCAAAGGAGGCGGGCCTGCTGCGTTCTTGTCGGGGGATCATGGCGTTTGCGGGGCGGCGCCGTCGGGGCGGCGTACCGCGTATCCGGTTGGTTGATGACGGTTCCACTATAGAAAGCGGACCATAAAACCTGCCGATAAATACGGGCGCGGCGCGTAAAAAGCGCGTCAACGCCCGGCCCGGCTCAGAAGGTCTTGGTGATGGACAGCAGCCCCGTGGCACGGCCCATATAGCGGCCGTGGCTGTTGGTGTAGACGGCGCGGTCGGCATTGGTGTCCAGATAGGCGACGGAGACCGCCAGGCCCTGGCCGAAGTCCTTGGTCAGCCCCAGCTTCCAATCGGTGTACGAACCGTCATTGACGTTGCGCACCGTCTGGCGGCCGACGTGGGCGTTGACGCTCAAGCCCCAGATGCCGGTGTCGAAGTTGCCCGTCAGGTCGAAGTACTGGCTGTACTTGCTGTCGGCGAACCCGAACAGGTTGGTCACGGCGACGGAATATTTGAACATGACCGGGCCATAGCCCAGGCCGGCATACAGCTCGGTGGTGTCGGGGCTGGTGAAACCCGACGGGTAGTCGCCGGGATAGTAGTACTGCAGCACGCCCAGGTCGAAGGGCACGTCTTGCGCCAGGTTGCCCTTGTAGCCGCCGTAGAAATCCATTTCCACGGGAGCGGACACGTCATGGTTGCTGTCGCCCAGCCAGCTGATGCTGGAGTTCCAGTTGCCCAGGTACAGGCCGCTGGCGTGGGTGAAATCGAAGCCGCCCTGGATGGCGGGCTTGTTGTTGGTCTGCATCAGGCCGCGGTAGCGATACTGGCTGGCCAGGGTGACGTTGGCGGTCAGCGAATACTCGGGGGCCGGTTCGCTGGCGCCGGGGGCATCGGCAGCGCAAGCAGGGGCGGCAAGGGCCAGCAGTGCGAGCGCGGCCAGGGTGTTGCGGGGCATGGACTTCTCCTGTGTTGGACGGGATCGCCACAATAGGAGAAGCGGCATAAACGGCGAGACAAGACTGCTGCGCCCCGCGTAAAAGGCGTGTCAATGCGAGGCTTATCCCGCGAAGCGGTAGCCCACGCCAATCTCGGTCAGCAGATACACGGGTTGTGCGGGGTCCGCTTCCAGCTTCTGGCGCAGATGGCCCATGTAGATCCGCAGGTAATGGTTGCTTTCCACATGTGAAGGGCCCCAGACCTCGCGCAGCAGCTCGCGGTGCGTCATGACCTTGCCACGGTGCGCCAGCAGGGCGGCCAGCAGGCGGTATTCCATGGCGGTCAGGTGCACGTGCTGGCCCGCGCGCTCGACCACGCGCTTGGCGAAATCCACGCGCACCTCGCCGAAGGTGATTTCGGCGGCGCTGCCGGCGCCGCCGCGGGCATGGCGCCGCAGCAGCACGCGCAGCCGCGCCAGCAGTTCGCTGACGCCGAACGGCTTGGTCAGGTAGTCGTCGGCGCCCGCATCCAGCGCCGCCACCTTGTCGGCTTCGGCAGTGCGGGCGGACAGCACCAGTACGGGCACTTCGGTCCAGCCGCGCAGTTCGCGGATCAAGGTCATGCCGTCTTCGTCGGGCAGGCCCAGGTCCAGCACCACGGCGTCAGGCTGGCGCGTTCCCGCCTCGATCAGGCCGCGCTTGACCGTGTCGGCCTCATAGACGGCGCAGCCCTCGCTTTCCAGGGCCTGGCGCACGAAGCGGCGGATATTGGCGTCGTCTTCGATGATGAGGACGGTAGGCTGAAAGTCGAACATACGGCGGGCTCAGGCGATTTCGGGTTGGATCGGGGGCGGCGTGCCCAGCGGCAGCGTGAAGACGAACTGTGCGCCGGACGGCTGGCCAGGTGCATGCTCGACCCAGATGCGGCCGTGGTGGGCGGTGACGATGGCTTCGCACACGGCCAGGCCCAGGCCGACGCCGGGGGTGGCCGACTCGCGCTCGCCGCGGGTGAATTTCTCGAAGATGCGGCGTTCGGCGCCGGGCGCGACGCCGGGGCCGTTGTCGCAGACGGCGACGCGCAGTTCACCGTCCTGTGCCATGGCGTGCACGCGGATGGCGCTGCCGGCCGGGGTGTATTTGGCGGCGTTTTCCAGCAGGTTGCACAGCACCCGTTCGATCAGCACGCCGTCGCACTCGACCAGCGGCAGGCCCGACAGGCTGTCGACCGATACGCGATGGGCGGCCAGCGCCTCGCGCATGGCCGCCAGGGATGCGCCCACCAATTCTTCGATCGACTGCCATTCCGGCCGCAGCGGTGTGTCGCGGCTTTGCAGGCGGGCCATGTCCAGCAGATTGGCAACCAGGGCATGCATGCGCTGGGCCTGGTCGCGCATGGCGCGGATGGTGTCCTGGATGTCGTCGGGCAGCGAGGCCTGGCGGCGCATCAGCGTGTCGGTCATGCCGACCAGGCTGGTCAGTGGCGTGCGCAGGTCATGCGATACCGCCGCCAGCAGGGAATTGCGCAGTTTTTCGGATTCCATGCTCACCAGGGCCTGCTGCGCCACTTCGACGTAGTGCAGGCGTTCCAGCGCGATGGCAATGAGGGTGGCGTAGGCCTCGATCTGGCGACGTGAATCGGGATTCGAGAACAGGCTGCGGCGTGGCGCGGCCAGGGCCAGCACGCCGCGGGTGCGCATCGGGGCCTTCAGGGGCAGGTACAGCAGGTCGCTGTTGGACAGCGTGGCGGTACCGGCGCCGGCGGGCTGGCCGTGGTCGTAGACCCATTGGGCCAGCGCCGATTCCAGGGGCGGCATGTCGTCGGCGGCAGGCGAGGCCAGTTTCAGGCGGTCGTCCAACCCCAGGATGTAGAGCGCGCAGCGCGAGCCGAAGGTGGCGTGGACGAAGGCGCCTGCGGACGCGACGATCTGCTCGGGCAGCAGCGCCGACGATAGTTCGCGCGCGAATTCATACAGGCTGCGGGCGTCGGCTTCGCGCTTGACCGAGGCTTGCGCCTGCAGGCGCAGGCCGGCCGTGAGCTGGCCGATGAGCAGCCCCACGGCCAGCAGCACGCCGAAGGTCAGCAGGTATTGCACGTCCGACACCGCGAAGGAGGCCAGCGGCTGGACGAAGAAGAAGTCGAACAGGCCTACGCTGACGACGGAAGCCAGCGCCGCCGGCCCTCGCCCGTGCCGCAGCGCCACCGCCACCACCGCCAGCAGGAACAGCATCACGATGTTGGTCTGGTGCAGGGCCGGAAATGCCAATGCCGACAGCGCGGTGGCGGCGGCGCAATAGCACAGTGCCCAGGCGTAGCCGGTCCAGGGCGGCGAGCCGCGTTCGTCCACCGACTGGCGTTGACGGCGGCCCAGCGTCAGCGGATCGCGTCCGGGGGCGGTGGCCGCCGGCAGGGGCGGCGCGCCGAGTCGGATGATGTCGATTTCAGGGCAGCCGGCAGCCAGCATGTCGGCGAAGCTGTGACGGCGCCACAGCCAGCCGGGGCTGAGGGCCGCATTCAGCAGGGCGGACAGCGACAGCCGCAGACGCTGCAGGCCGCTGGCGCGGGTGCGCCCGACGATGGCCTTGGTGATGTTGTGGCGGCGCACGTAGCGCACCACGGCATCGACCATGTCGCCGCCTGCCAGCGTCTCGCTGCGCGCGCCCAGCGAGTCGGCCAGCGCCAGGCTGCGCTGCAGCCGCTCCTGTTCCGCTTGCGGCGGGGGCGCCGCGCGCGGCACGTCGATGGTGACGACGTGCAGGTCGCATTCCAGCTGCTGGCTCAGGCGGTGCGCGCTGCGGATGACGTATTCCGCATCGCCGTCTGCACCGATGCAGGCAACCACGGCTTCGCGCGTGCGCCAGACCGGTTCGATGGCGCGGTCGCGGCGATAGGCCTGGACGTCATCGTCAACATGGTCGGCCGTGCGGCGCAGCGCCAGCTCGCGCAGCGCGATCAGGTTGCCCTTGCGGAAGAAATTGCGGGTGGCATGGCGCGCCTGCTCGGGCAGGTAGACCTTGCCTTCCTTCAGGCGGCGCAGCAGTTCGTCGGCCGACAGGTCCACCAGGATGACTTCGTCGGCGGCGTCGAAGACTTCGTCGGGTACGGTTTCCCAGACCCGCACGCCGGTGATGCTGCCGACGGCCTCGTTCAGGCTGTCCAGGTGCTGTACGTTCAGCGTGGTCCAGACGTCGATGCCGGCAGCCAGCAGTTCCTGGATGTCCTGCCAGCGTTTGGCGTGACGCGAGCCGGGCGCGTTGGAATGCGCCAGTTCGTCGACCAGCACCAGGTCGGGGTGCGCTGCCAGCGCGCCGTCCAGGTCGAATTCCTTGAGCGAGTGGCCGCGATACGAGACGTCTTTCAGGGGCAGCACCGTCAGCCCGTCGAGCAGGGCGGCGGTTTCGCGCCGCCCATGCGTTTCGACGATGCCGGCCAGCACCCGGGCCCCTTGCGCGGCATGGGCGCGGGCGGCAACGAGCATGGCGTAGGTCTTGCCCACGCCGGCCGATGACCCGAAGTAGACCCGCAACTTGCCGCGCACCGCCTGGCGCGCGGCGTCGTCTAGGGTTTTCAGGAGCGCGTCCGGATCGGGACGCTCGCCAGCATTGTCAGCCATGGACGCGCAGGTGAAGGGTGGGAACGGCTGGCAATACTATACGCCCGCGCTTCATTTGACCGGCGCCAGCTTGTCCAGCGCCAGGTTCAGCATCAGCACGTTGACCACCGGGTCGCCCAATACGCCCAGCCAGGGCTTGGTGGTATTGGCCTGGATCAGGGCGTCGACCTGGTCGCGCGGCAGGTTGCGGGCGCGGGCCACGCGGGCGGCCTGGTAGGCCGCGGCCGCCGGACTGATGTGCGGGTCCAGGCCGCTGCCGGAAGCCGTGATCAGGTCCACCGGCACCGGCGTGGGATTGTCGGGATCGGCGGCCTTCAGCGCTGCAATGCGGGCCTGGATGGCCTCGGCCAACGCCGGGTTGCGCGGACCCAGGTTCGATCCGCCGGAGTTGGCGCCGTTGTACGGCATGGGCGAGGTCGCCGACGGCCGGCCCCAGAAATACTGGGGTGCGCTGAACGACTGGCCGATCCATTCCGAACCGACCACCTTGTCGCCCTGGCGGATCAGCGAGCCGGACGCTTCGTGCGGGAACACGGCGGCGGCGATGCCGGTGGTCAGGAAGGGGTAGGCCAGGCCCGTCACCAGGGACAGGGCGGCGAAGACGACCAGCGCGGGGCGCAGGATGCCGCCTTGGCGCGGCAGGGAGAGTGCTTGTTTCATGACGGTTTCCTTTCCAGTGGCAGGCATGGGTCAGACCCAGCCCAGGGCGGCCAGCACCATGTCGACCAGCTTGATGCCGACGAAGGGCACCAGCAGGCCGCCCAGCCCGTAGATCAGCAGGTTGCGACGCAGCAGGACGGATGCGCCCAGCGGCCGGTAGCGCACGCCTTTCAGGGCCAGCGGGATCAGCACGATGATGATGAGCGCGTTGAAGATCACGGCCGACAGGATGGCCGAGGCCGGCGTGGCCAGGCCCATGATGTTCAGCACGTTCAGTTGCGGATACACGGTGGCGAACGCGGCCGGAATGATGGCGAAGTACTTGGCCACGTCGTTGGCGACGCTGAACGTGGTCAGGGCGCCACGCGTCATCAGCATCTGCTTGCCGATTTCGACGATCTCGATCAGCTTGGTGGGGTTGGAGTCCAGGTCCACCATGTTGCCGGCCTCTTTGGCGGCCTGCGTGCCCGAGTTCATCGCCACCGCCACGTCGGCCTGCGCCAGCGCCGGTGCGTCGTTGGTGCCGTCGCCGGTCATCGCCACCAGCCGGCCTTCGCCCTGGTAGGCGCGGATCAGCTTCAGCTTGGCCTCCGGCGTGGCTTCGGCCAGGAAGTCATCGACGCCGGCTTCGGCCGCGATGGACGCGGCGGTGAGCTTGTTGTCGCCGGTGATCATCACCGTCTTGATGCCCATGCGGCGCAGTTCGGCGAAGCGCGACTGGATGTCCGGCTTGACGATGTCCTTGAGCTCGACCACGCCCAGCGCACGGTTGCCGTCGCTGACCATCAGCGGGGTGCTGCCGCGGCGCGCCACGTCTTCCGCCAGGCGCAGCACCTGTTCGGGCACCACGGCATCCTGTGCGGCCAGCCAGGCCTGCACGGCGTCGACGGCGCCTTTGCGGATCATGCGGTCCTTCAGGTTCACGCCGCTCATACGTGATTGCGCGGTGAAGGGCACGTACTCGGCGTCCGCCGCATGGTGGGCCGGAGCGTGGATGGACTTGTCCGCCAACGACACGATGCTGCGGCCCTCGGGCGTTTCGTCGGCCAGCGAGGCCAGCCGGGCGGCATCGGCCAGCTCACGCGGCGAGACGCCGGGCGCGGGCAGGAAGGTGGAAGCCTGGCGGTTGCCGAAGGTGATGGTGCCGGTCTTGTCCAGCAGCAGCACGTCGACGTCGCCCGCGGCTTCCACCGCGCGGCCCGAGGTGGCGATGACGTTGGCGCCCATCATGCGGCTCATGCCCGCCACGCCGATGGCCGACAGCAGGCCGCCGATGGTGGTGGGGATCAGGCACACCAGCAATGCCACCAGCACCGTCACCGTGACGGCGCTGCCGCCGCCTGCCGCCGACACCGAATAGATCGAGAACGGCATCAGGGTCGCGACCACCAGCAGGAACACCACCGTCAGGCCGACCAGCAGAATGGTCAGGGCCAGCTCGTTGGGGGTCTTCTGGCGCTTGGCGCCTTCGACCATGGCAATCATGCGGTCCAGGAAGCTTTCACCCGGATCGGCGGCGATGCGCACGAAGATCCAGTCGGACAGCACGCGGGTGCCACCGGTGACCGACGAGAAATCGCCGCCCGATTCGCGGATGACGGGGGCCGATTCGCCGGTGATGGCGCTTTCGTCCACGGACGCCACGCCCGCAATTACCTGGCCGTCGCCCGGAATGGTTTCGCCGGCTTCGACCAGCACCACGTCATTGCGGCGCAGCAGGCCCGAGGGCTGGCTGACCGCCTGGTTGCGCCACCGGTCGGGTTGGGCGCGGCTGGCGTCTTCGTCGCGAAAGCCCTTGAGCAGCCGCGCATTGATGGTGGTGCGCAGGCCGCGCAGGGTGGCGGCCTGTTGCTTGCCCCGACCTTCGGCCAGCGCCTCGGCGAAGTTGGCGAACAGTACCGTGAACCACAGCCACACCGAGATCGCGAGAATGAATCCCGCGGGGGCCTCGGCCTGGCCGCGCAGCGCCATGACCCACAGGATCGTGGTCAGGATGCTGCCCACGTACACCACGAACATGACGGGGTTCTTCAACTGCGCCGCTGGCGAGAGCTTGCGCAGGCTGTCCAGTATGGCGGGGCCGACGAGCGCGCTCGACCACATGCCGAACTTGCGGTCTTGCTCTGGAGCCGACGGCGCTTGGACGGCGCCGCCGCCGGCGCCTTGGGTTGGCATATCAATCTTGGCCATTTTCTTTCCTAGCCTGTTGCATTCAGGGTTGCAGGTGTTCCGCGACCGGGCCCAGGGCCAGCGCGGGCACATATGTCAGGGCGCCCACCAGCAGCACCGCACCGATCAGCAGCACCACGAAGAGGGGGCCGGTGGTGGGCATGCTGCCGGGTCCGGCGGGCAGGCGGCGCTTGGCCGCCAGCGAGCCGGCCATCGCCAGCACCGCGACGATGATGGCGAAGCGGCCGAACCACATCGCGATGCCGAGCAGCACGTTGTAGAAGGGCGTGTTGGCGGACAGGCCGGCAAAGGCGCTGCCGTTGTTGTTGGCGGCCGATGAGAGGGCGTACAGGATTTCGGAGAAGCCATGGATGCCCGGGTTCAGCACCCCCGCCTGGCCCGCCGTCACCGAGACGGCCAGGGCCGTGCCGCCCAGCACCAGCAGCGGCGTCGCCAGGATCACGATCGACACCATCTTCATGTCGTAGGCCTCGATCTTCTTGCCCAGGTATTCCGGCGTGCGACCGATCATCAGCCCGGCGATGAAGACCCCCAGGATGGCGAAGGCCAGCATGCCGTACAGGCCTGAGCCGACGCCGCCAAAGACCACTTCGCCCAGTTGCATCAGCAGCATCGGCGACAGGCCGCCCATGGCCGTCAACGAGTCATGCATGCCGTTGACCGCGCCGCAGGAAGCCGCAGTGGTGATGGTGGCGAACAGCGATGTGGCGGCGATGCCGAACCGGGTTTCCTTGCCTTCCATGTTGCCGCCGGGCGAGAACGCGGTCATGGCGCTGTCGGCTCCGGCCTGTGCGGCCATGGGGTTGGCCTGCTGCTCGAAATAGGCCGTGGTCAGTGCGAACACCGCGAACAGCACGGTCATCGCCGCCAGGATGGCGATGCCCTGGCGCCGGTTGCCGACCATCTCACCGAAGGTGAAGCACAGCGCCGCGGGAATCACCAGGATCGCCAGCATCTCCAGGAAGTTCGACAGCGCCGTCGAATTCTCGAACGGATGAGCGGAGTTGGCGTTGAAGAAACCGCCGCCGTTGGTGCCCAGCAGCTTGATCGCCTCCTGCGAAGCCACCGGACCCATCGCCAGCGTTTGCGTCTGGGTCACGGCCGGGTCGGTCACCGGCTGGCCCTTGGCGTCCAGCACCGGTTGGCCTTCTGCATCCACGCGCGGTTGGTCGTAATGCAAGGCTTCGACCGTCTGCACTTCCTGGTAGGGACTGAGGTTCTGGATGACGCCCTGGCTGACCAGCGCCAGTGCCAGCACCAGCGACAGGGGCAGCAGCACGTACAGCGTGCAGCGGACCATATCGGCCCAGAAGTTGCCCAGCGTGGCCGAGCAGTGGCGGGCCAGTCCGCGGATCAGCGCGAACAGCACGGCGATGCCGGTGGCGGCCGAGACGAAGTTCTGCACCGTCAGCGCCAGCATCTGCGTCAGGTAGCTCATCGTCGATTCGCCGCCGTAGCCTTGCCAGTTGGTGTTGGCCACGAAGCTGATGGCAGTGTTCAGCGAAGAATCGGGCGAGACGGCGCCCAGGCCGGCCGGGTTCAGCGGCAGCATGCCCTGGACGCGCTGCAGGGCATACACCACCACCACGCCCAGCACGTTGAAGGCAAGAACGGCCAGCGCATAGCGCTTCCAGCCCATTTCGGCCTGCGGGTCGATACCCGCAAGGCGGTAGATGCCACGTTCCAGCGGGCGGCCCCAGGCGGTCAGCCGGGATTGCCCGTTTTCCATGGCGATGCGGATATAGCGCCCCAGAAAGGGCGAGATCGCGAGCAGGACTGCCAGGTACACGACCAGCAGTCCGACGAATTCGGCAGTCATCAGAACTTCTCCGGTTTGAACAGGGCGACCAGCAGGTACACGAACAGCAGGGCGGCCGTGACGCCGCTCAGCCAATAGAGCCAGGTCATGGTTGCTCTCCCGAAGACAAGGCTTCGCAGAATGCGACCAGGGCTAGGGTCAGCCCGGCCATGGCGGCGAAGACGGCGATATAGATGGCATCCACGTTTTTCCTCCCGGGAGCCTGGCTCCCTTCGAACGACGGGCCAGCGCGGCATGGGGGATGCGAACCGCGCGGGCGGTGTGACCAATCAGGACACCGGCAGGTTACGGAGCAGGGGGTAAAAACGGGGTATAGCTTTGGTGGGGGGGTGTAAACGAAACGTAAAAGCGGCGCGGCACAATGGCGGGGTGCTGAACGGGCGCCATGATGGCAAGGTGCGGCCGGGAGCGATGCCCGGAAGTGGGCGCGGGGCGTCGCGTGCGCCGCTTTTTTTGAGGCATGCTCAATATCGGGCGTTTGCGGGTGAGCCGAGGGGGGCGGAAAACCCGCGGTTCCAGCGTAAAAATCCCAAAATTTGGAACGCAGAACTAAAATCGCACCATAATGGTGCAAGTAATATGTAAATGAATGCGCCGAATTAGGGCATTCCCCTAGTGTGGCATTCCCGCATCTGGTGCAGAATCTCTTCCCATGCAGGTGAGGAGACAAAGCCCTGCATGGGCAATTACCGGCGGCACCGGTACATAAAAAAAGTAGCAGTACTCAAAAAAAGCAAAACGCACAACGGCTGGCACCAGGCAGTGCCGGCCGTTGTCGCATAAAAATCCCGCATTTCATCAGCTCCGGATTTTCTCGCGCTGCGTTTCGCGATATTCGCCAGGTCTTGCTTACGCTAGAGCTATGCCCGAATCCCGCGTTTCCTCCCCGACGTCCGTTCCCACCCGCTATTGGCGCCGCAACGTCTGGCTGATCGTGCTGTTGCTGGTCGTCTGGGCCGCGCTGACCTTCATTCCGTCCTATTTCGCTCGTGGCCTGTCGTTCGACTTCATCGGCTGGCCGTTCTCGTTCTGGATGGCGGCCTACGGGGCACCGCTGGCTTACCTGATCCTCATCGCGGTGTACGCCCGGATCATGAACCGCGAGGATCGCCGCGCCGAAGAGGCCAAGGGGAACCGCTGATGCCTTTCGGCGGAGATACCCCCCAGGAACTCAACATCCGGCTGCGCCGAATCTACGTGCTGTACACGGCGGGCTTCGCGCTGATGATCCTGCTGATGGCGCTGGCCGAGATACTGGGCCTGCCCCGCAACTGGATCGGCTACGTGTTCCTGTTGGTCACGGTCAGCCTGTACGCGGGGATCGGCATCGTCTGCCGCACCTCGGACCAGGTCGAATACTACGTGGCGGGGCGGCGGGTGCCCGCCATCTACAACGGCATGGCGACCGCGGCCGACTGGATGTCGGTGGCCTCGTTCATCGGCGTGGCCGGCACGCTCTACCTGACGGGCTATGGCGGTCTGGCCTACATCATGGGCTGGACGGGCGGCTACGTGCTGGTGGCGATGCTGCTGGCGCCCTACCTGCGGCGTTTCGGCCAATACACCATTCCCGATTTCATGGGCGCGCGCTATGGCGGCAACCTGCCGCGGCTGGCGGGCGTGGCCTGCGCCATTCTCTGCTCGTTCACCTACCTGGTCGCGCAGATCTACGGCGTGGGCATCATTACCACGCGCATGACCGGCATTTCGTTCGAACTGGGCATCTTCGTGGCGCTGGGCGGCATGCTGGTCTGTTCGTTCCTGGGCGGCATGCGCGCCGTCACGTGGACGCAGGTGGGGCAGTACATCATTCTGGTCATCGCCTACCTGGTGCCGGTGGTGTGGCTGTCCATCAAGCACACCGACATGCCCGTCCCCCAGCTGTCAGCCGGCGCGGTGCTGCAGCAGGTGACGGAAAAAGAGGTCTACCTGCAGAACGACCCGGCCGAGATCGAAGTGCGTCGGCTCTGGCAGGAGCGCGCCGACGAAATGGCGCAGCGGGTGCGCGACCTGCCCGAATCCTGGATGCTGGAAAAGGACAAGCTGCGCAGCCGTCTGGCACAACTGAACGCGGGCGACGCGCCCATGGTGGAGATCCGCTCGGTCGAACGGGAGCTGGCTGCGTTCCCACCCAATGTCGACGAAGCGCGGATCGCCTGGTCACAGGCCAAGGCCTCTTTCGAGGCGCGCGCCGCGCCGCTGACGCCCCACGCCGAGCCGTTTCCGTCCAAGGACCCCGACGAGCGGCGCAACATGCGCATCAACTTCCTGGCGTTGGTGCTGTGCCTGATGCTGGGCACGGCGGGCATGCCGCACATCCTGATGCGGTCATACACCACGTCGTCGGTGGTCGAGGCGCGCAAGTCGGTGTGCTGGTCGCTGCTGTTCATCCTGTTGCTGTACTTCATGGCGCCGGCCCTGGCGCTGCTGGTCAAGTACGAGGTCTACACGCAGGTGGTGGGCTCGAATTTTCTCAGCTTGCCCAATTGGGTCCACGCCTGGAGCGCGGTGGACAGCAACCTGCTGGACGTCACCGACATCAACCGCGACGGCGTGGTGCAGCTCAGTGAAATCAGCATCGGTGCGGATGTCGTGGTGCTGGCCATGCCCGAGATCGGCGGGCTGCCTTACGTGATTTCGGCGCTGGTGGCGGCGGGTGGCCTGGCCGCTGCGCTGTCCACCGCTGACGGCCTGTTGCTGACGCTGTCCAATTCCTTGTCGCACGACATGTGGTACCGGATGGTGTCGCCGCGCATGTCGGCCGCGCGGCGGGTGATGGTGTCAAAGATCCTGCTGCTGGTGGTGGCCTTTGGGGCGGCCTGGGTGGCCGCGCGCAAGCCGGCGGACATCCTGTTCATGGTGTCGGCGGCGTTCTCGTTCGCGGCCTCGTCGTTCTTTCCGGCGCTGGTGATGGGCGTGTTCTGGCGCCGCGCCAACAAATGGGGCGCAACGCTGGGCATGGCGGCCGGGCTGGCGGTGACGTTCGCCTATATGACGCACACGCATCCGTGGCTGCGCGAGTGGGTGCTGGGCACTTCGCGCACGCAGCCGGTGGACCTGTGGTGGGGCATCCAGCCGATCGCGGCCGGCGTGTTCGGCGCGCCGGTGGCGTTTCTGACCATCATCGTGGTGTCGTTGCTGACGCCGCCCCCCGACCGCGCCACGCTGGCGCTGGTGGACTATCTGCGCAATCCAGGCGCGCCCAAGCCGCAGATCGAAAACAACTAGCGGGCAGCGCAGGCGTCAGGACGCCGGTTCGAGGGATCGGCGCAGGCGTTCCATGCCGTTCGGGGCATCGCAGCGATCACTGTGGCGATCTGGCCGGGCGCCCATAACCAATGCACATGGCCCGGATGCTGGCGGGCGGTGTCCCAGATGCGCCGGCGCTGGGTGGCCGTCATGGCGAAGGCGCTGCCATTGCCGCTGTTACCGCTGGCCAGCACCCTGGCCGGGTTCCGTTTGGCCTCATACAGTGCGCCGGCGTCGCTGTCCTCAGACCTCACGATCGCCCAGTCGTAGTGGTAGGAATCCAGGGAAGGGGAGCGCCATGCAGGTCCTTCCAGCACCAGCACGGGGTGGGAAGTGGCGAGGGCGCGATGGGGCGGGCCCAGCACGGTGGATTCGTCGGCCAGGGTGATGGCTTGGCGGCTGTAGCGCGCCGCCGCCTGGCCCTGCGCATCGTAAACCGTGATGTCGCGGGCCTGCTCCTGGCCCGCAATGCCCCCCTCAAGATAGGAGATGACGCGCAGCAAGCGTCCGGCGGCATCATGCACGTAGCGGGCTTGCGGCTGGGGCTGGGCGTCGCAAGCGCCGGTGGCGGTTTCAGCCAGCCAGCCGTGGGGATCGTAGCGCACGCAATGGCGGACCGGGGGAACCCGGGCGCCATCCCAGGGGCGGGTCAGCACGTCGTAGCCGCTCAGGCGGCCCGCGTCGTCGTAGCGGAACCGGGTTTCGGTGTCGGGCGGCGGCAGCGCTGCGTCGGACGCCGCCAGTGCCTGTGCGACGACGCGCGATGAATAGGTGGCGATGGCGCACAGGTGTCTGGCGCCGTCTGCACCCCGCTCAACGCGCAGCATGGTCTGGCCGATGCGTGCGCCGGGGGCTGCGGGATAGACCGACCAGTCCACACGCTCGGCCCACAGG
>PJUB01000349.1_pt1 | contig 21974 bp, 24 predicted proteins | sample 1512141 | NCBI WGS metagenome assembly PJUB01 (sample SAMN08177677, study PRJNA422409) | Soil metagenome, whole genome shotgun sequencing project. | isolation source: Soil enriched on filter paper: alkali lignin treatment | place: USA: Madison | collected 2015-01-15 | reverse complement strand
GTCGCGCCGGGTTTCGAGTTTTCTGAATTCGAACTGGCGGACGCGGCGGCGTTGGCCGCGGCGTTTCCAGACTATGCAGAACATGTTGCGCAGCTCGCACCGCACTCGAAGGCGTGAACGCACCTAGCTCGCCGCTCATCGCGGCTGCGCACAACGCCTGCAGTCACCGCCACCGCGCCGGGCTCGACCCCAACGCGCTCGCGGGGTAATCCCACGCTTCCGGAATGTCACCCACTCGCAGCGGCACGTTGACGCGCCGCACCGGGCCCCAAGACGTTTCTTCGATCGTCGTCGTCAGATCCTGCGGTGATTCGGGCGCCAAGGCCGGTCCGCCCTGTAACGGGCCCGCATGCGCCACCAGCACCCGCGCCGTCCGCGCCAGCGAGGCCCGGGCGCTGCTGCCCACGCCGGTCGCGTAGCGTTCGGTCAGGCCGCGCAGCGCTGCCGCGGCCATCAGGTAGCCGGTGGCGTGGTCGATGGCCTGGCAGGGCAGCGGCACGGGGCGGTCGCTGCCCGCCGCGCGCATGCCGGCATCGGCAATGCCGGTGCTCATCTGCACCAGGCTGTCGAAGCCGCGGCGGCCATGCCAGGGGCCGGTCCAGCCATAGGCGTCCAGCGACACATCCACCAGCGCGGGGTTGAGGGCGCGGCGGCGGTCGGCGTCCAGGCCCAGGCGCGCCAGGGCATCGGGGCGGTAGCCGTGGATCATCACATCGGCCTGGCCCAGCAACCGTTCGAGCACGGCGCGGTCGGCGGGGTCTTTCAGGTTCAGCCGCGCGCAGCGCTTGCCCAGCACCACTTCGGGCACCGTGCCGGGCTCTTCCCAGCCGATGGGGTCGATGCGCAGCACGTCGGCGCCGTAGCCGGCCAGGAAGCGCGTGGCGACGGGGCCGGCCAGGATACGGGTCAGGTCCAGCACGCGGATGCCTTGCAGCGGGCGCTGGCGGGGAATCTGCCAGTCGGGGCGGGCGGCGTGAATGCCGGGCGCGCGGTGCAGCAAGGGTTCGGCGGCGACGCTGCGGCCCTGGGGGTGGGCCGCCCAGGCGTCCAGGCTGCGCATGGCGGCGGCGCAGCCGTTGCGTTCGACCACGGCCGCTTCCAGGTCATCGGCACGCCAGCGCGCCACGGCCTGGGCAACGGCGTCGCGGTCGGCGGCCACGCCCAGGACGGCCAGGGCCGCGTCGCGGTGGTGGGGCGCGTTGGTGTGCAGCCGTATCCAGCCGTCGGACGCCAGATAGTCGCCCGCCACGGCATCCCATAGCGGCGGTGCGGTCCAGCCGACCGGGCGCAGGGTGGTGCCGAACCAGAAGGACGCCAGGCGCCGGTCGACCTGCACGGGGGGCAGGTCGCCGGACCCCTTGGCCGCGAATTCCGCCAGCGCCAGGCCCGCCGCGCCGATGGCGGCGGCGGCAAAGTCGGTGACGGCAAAGGCGGACGCCAGCGCGCCGTGGCCCGTGACGCTGACACCGGGCAAGTGGGCGGCGTCGCCGCCCGCGGCGAGCCAGAACTGGCGCAGGTAATCGGCGAAGGCGGGGGGCGGCAAGGTCGGATCGTGGCGGGGGGCGGACATGGCGTTTCCTGGTTCATCAAGCAATGTCGACAGCCTATTCTTCTGGTTTTAATTGTCAATATTGATTAAATTAATCAACTTATCGAGCGGGCTGCCTGCAGACCGACTGCCGAGTTGACCCGCCGCTTGTGACTTTGTGACCTTTCGTCCCCCTCTGCGCGCCATGCCCAACTACCTGTCTTCTGCCGAAGCCGCCGCCCGCCTGGGCGTGTCGCGCCAGACGCTGTACGCCTACGTCAGCCGCGGCCTGCTGCACGCCGAAGCGGGCGACAGCCACCGCGAAAGCCGCTACCTGGCTGACGACGTCGAGCGCCTGGCCGGGCAGCGCACGCGGGGCCGCAAGCCCAAGGAAGTCGCCAAGGCGACGCTGAGCTGGGGGCTGCCGGTGCTGGAGTCGGCCATCACGCTGATCGAAGACGGGCAGATGTACTACCGCGGCGTCAACGCGGTGACGCTGGCCGAGTCGGCGTCGGTGGAAGCCGTGGCGGCGCACCTGTGGCACTGCGATGCGCGCGCCGCGTTCGGCGGCCCCGCGCTGCCGTGGCCGGCCGGGCTGGCCGGCCTGCTCGCGCAGCACCGCGGGCAGCGCGCGGAAAGCGCTTTGCTGCCGTTGTTCACCGCGGCCAGCGACGATGACGCGACCGCGCTGTGGCAAGGCGCGGCGGCGCGCCAGGCGCAGGGGTGCGGCGATCTGGTGCGCACGCTGGCCGCCTGCCTGTTGCAGGCACCGCCGGACACCGCGCCGATTCACATGCAGTGCGCCCGCGCCTGGGGCCTGGATGCCGCCGGTGCGGATCTGGTCCGGATGGCGCTGGTGCTCAGCGCAGACCACGAATTGAACGCGTCGAGTTTCACGGCGCGCTGCATTGCGTCCACCGGCGCCAGCCTGCGCGCGGGCATCGTCGGCGGCCTGGCGGCGCTGACGGGCGGACGCCATGGCGGCACCACGGCGCGCGTCGAAGCCCTATGGGACGAGCGGGATCGCGGCGGCGACCCGGGCGCGACCTTGCGCGAACGCCTGGCGCGCGGCGAAGACCTGCCGGGCTTCGGCCACCATCTTTATCCGGGCGGCGACCCCCGCGCGATCGCCATGCTGGGCCGCATCCTGCCGCAGCGCGCGGCGTGGCAGTCGTTCATCGACCAGGCGTTCACGCTGGTGGGGCAGCGCCCGTCGCTGGATTTCGCGTTGGTGGCGGTGCGTCGCCACCTGGGGCTGCCGGTGGGCGCGGCGTTTGGCCTGTTCGCGCTGGGCCGTTCGATCGGCTGGCTGGCGCACGGGCTGGAGCAGCGAGGCAGCCAGAATGTGATCCGGCCGCGTGCGGCGTATACGGGCATTCGGCCAGAAAAACCGGCTTAGGCGTCTGCCTGCGACAGCGTCACCTGCCCGAACGTCATCCACACGTAGGCGGTGTCCGACGCCTGGGCGCGATACGCGCCGCTGGCTTCGCCCAGGCGCATGGCGACGGCGGTGAATTCCCAGGCCTGTTCGTCTTCGCAGGCCACCTGGCGGGTGGTATAGGCGGGCAGGCCATGGGCCTGGCCGAAGGCCTGCGCCAGTTGCGCGTGTTCGGCCAGTTCGGCGGGCACCGACGGGTGGTCCCAGCCCCACAGGAAGGTGCTGTCGGCGCTGTTGGTGGTGCCGACGATCTGCACCGGCGCGCGGGCGATCATGCCGCCGGGTAGCTGGAACACGATCAGGCCGCTGTCCATGTCCACAGACCATTGCTCGGCTTCGTCCAGGTGCCAGGTGCCGCAGTGCGCGGCGGTGGCGGCGCGCAGGCCTTCCAGGCTCTGGGCGATATAGGTGGCGGCGTCAAAGGCTTGGGTGTTGTCGGACATGCGAGGGCTCGGCAAGTGAGAAAACCGATAGCGTACCCGCAAGCGCGGCGGCTTGCCCGTGCCCGGCAGCGCGGTCAGGCGCGCGTTCCAGGGGCAAGCGCCTGGCCGCCCCGCGCGACCAGGCTCCCGTCTTGCGCTGCTACGCGGCCACGCTGAACCGCTGCGCCAGCTGATCGCACTGCCTGGCCAGCAAGGCCGCGTCGACCCCCACCGCCGTGAACAGGCTGCCCGCGGCCATGTAGCGCCGCGCCAGCGTTTCGTCCACGGTCAGCACGCCGGGCGCCTTGCCCGCCTTTCGAATGCGGGCGATGGCGGATTCGACCGCGGCCACCACCTTGGGGTGGCCGGGTTCGCCGGGGTAGCCCAGGCTTGCGGCCAGGTCGGCCGGGCCGATGAAGACGCCGTCCACGCCGTCGACGGCCGCCATGGCGTCCAGCTGCTCCAGCGCTTCGCCGGTTTCGGCCTGGATCAGCAGGCACAGTTCGTCTTCGCAGCGCTGCATGTAGTCGGCGACGCGGCCATAGCGGGTGGCGCGCACGGTGCCGCCCACGCCGCGTACGCCGAGCGGTGCATAGCGCATGCCGGCCACGGCGTGTTCGGCTTCGGCGGCATTCTGCACGTAGGGCAGCAGCAGGGTCTGCGCGCCGATGTCCAGGTAGCGCTTGATCTGCAGGTTGTCGTTCCAGGTCGGGCGTACGACGGGATGGCAGGAGTAGGCGGCCACCGCCTGCAACTGCGCCATCACCGTGGGCAACAGGGCGGGTGAATGCTCGGTATCCAGCAGCAGCCAGTCAAAGCCCGACCCGGCCACCAGTTCGGCGCAGTTGGGGTTGGCGAGCGTGACCCACAGGCCAGTCTGGTGGCGTTGGTCGCGCAGGGCCCGCTTGAATGCGTTGAGGGGAAGTTGCACGGCCGTCCCCTTACGAGAAATGCACCGAGATGCTGCCCAGCGGACCGTAGTCCGCATGGATGGTGTCGCCCTTGGCGACCGCGACGGTGCGGGTGAACGAGCCGGCCAGCACGACGTATCCGGCTTGCAGGCCGGTGTCGTGCCGCGCGAGTTTATTGGCCAGCCAGACGATGCCCATGGCCGGATGGCCCAGCACGGCGGCGGACACGCCCGACTCTTCGATGACGCCGTTCTTCAACAGCAGCGCGCCGACCCAGCGCAGGTCCACGTCCAGCGGCCGTACGGGGCGCCCGCCCAGGATGATGCCGGCGCAGGCGGCGTTGTCGGCGATGTTGTCGACGATGCGGCGCGGGTACTTGCTGCGCCCGTCGATCAGTTCCAGCGCCGGCACGACGTAGTCGGTCGCGTCCAGCACGTCGAACAGCGTCACGTCCGGGCCCTTGAGCGGCTTGCCCAGCACGAAGGCAAGCTCGACCTCCACGCGGGGCACGATGAGTTTATCGGTGGCGATGGTGTCGCCATCCTGGAAGAACATGGTGTCCAGCAAATGGCCGTAGTCGGGCTCGTTGATGCCGACGGTGCTCTGCATGGCCTTGGACGTCAGGCCGATCTTGTGGCCGCGCAACCGCGCGCCGGCCGCCAGCTTGGCGGCAATGATGCGTTGCTGGATGGTGTAGGCGTCGTCGATCTCGATGCCGGGAAAGACCTGGTCCAGCTGGGTGGTGGGCACGCCGGTGCGTTCCGCCTCGATCAGCAGGTCGGCGGCGCGTTGGCGGGAGGCTTCGTTCAACATGGGGCTTACCTCAGGAGCGCGCGGCCGCTTCGTCGGCCACGGGGTTGGAGAGCGTGCCGATGCCCGAGACTTCCACCTCGACCACGTCACCGGGTTTCAGGAAACGGGGCGGCGTGAAGCGCACGCCCGCGCCGATCGGCGTGCCGGTCGAAATGACGTCGCCGGGTTGCAAGGTGGTCCAGGTGGAGATGTAGCGGATCAGTTCATCGAACGGGAACATCAGGTTGGCGGTGGTGTCGTGCTGGCGAATCTCGCCGTTGACGCGGGTGGTGACGGTCAGCGGCGCGCGGGGGTCGAACTCGTCGGCGGTGACGAGCCAAGGGCCCATGGACCCGCTGGCGTCCCAGTTCTTGCCTTGGGTGACGTTGAACTTGCCGTGGCGCAGCCAGTCGCGGATCGTGCCTTCGTTCAGGCAGGTCAGGCCGGCCACGTGCGACCAGGCGTCGGCCGCGGCGATGCGGCGGCCGGCCTTGCCGATGACCAGGGCGATTTCACCTTCGTAGTCCAGCTGTTCGGATTCCGGCGGCCGCAGCAGCGGCTGGCCGTGGCCCACGAACGACTCGGGAAAGCGCGGGAACACGCTGGGGTATTGCGGCGGCGCGCTGCCGTCTTTGTATTCCTCGTTGCGGTTGCCGTAGTTGACGCCCACGCAGATGATCTTGCCGGGCGCGGCAATGGGCGGGCGCAGCGTCAGGGCCGCCAGCGGCAACGTGGCGTCCAGGCTCGCGGCCAGGTCGGCCAGGCGCGGCAGGGCGCCGGCCGCCAGCACGGCGTGCAGGTCGACATAGCCTTGCTGGCTCAGGTCGACGACCGCATCGCCGCGCAGCAGGCCGAAGCCGGCACGGCCCTGGTGTTCAAAGGACAGGAGTTTCATGCGTCGAATCCAAAAAGGCGGGCCGGGTTGTCGACCAGGATTTTCTTGAGCGTGGCGTCGTCGCCCGCGTAGCGGTGCAACTGATCCACCAGGCGGCCCTCGTCGGGCGGCTGCTTGACGGACACCGGGTGGGGCCAGTCGCTGCCCCATACGACGCGGTCGGGGTTGGCGGCGATCAGGGCGTGGGCCAGCGGCACCACGTCATCCCAGGGCGGGCCGGATCGCGACAGCTTTTCGGTCAGCGACAGCATTACCCAGAAGTTGCCCCGGCCCAGCAACTCGACCAGCTTGCGGCGCGTGGGGTCATCGGCCCCGACGGTGGGGTCGGCGCGGCCCATGTGGTCGATCAGCACCGGAATGTCCAGCGCTTCGAACTGCGCCGCCTGCGCCATCATGCCGTCGGGTTCGGGCTGGAATTTTGCGTACCAGCCCAGTTCGCGGATGCGGTCGATGGCGCGCTGGAACGTGGCCGGGTCCATGCTGATGCCCAGACCCTGGCGGGTGAAGCGAGCGCCGCGCACGCCCGCGTCGTGCAGCCGGGCGATGTAGGCGTCGTCGCGTTCGGCCAGCACCAGCGCGTTGGCGCAGCCGCGGTAGCCGGGGCCGGCCGTGGCCAGACCGTCCAGCACCACCTGGTGGTCGGCGCCGTAGGTGGTGGCCTGCACGATGACGCCGCGCTCGATGCCGAGCAAACGGTGCAGGCGCAGCGCGGTGTCGATGGTGGCGCTGGGCATTTCATAGGCCGAGCCGGGGCGCACCGGGTAGCGGTCGACGGGCCCGAACACGTGGAACTGGCTGTCGCAGGCTTTCGGCGGCAAGGCCTTGGCCGGCGCGGTGGGGTGGGGGTGAAAGGGCAAGTATTGCGGCATGTTGGTCCTTGGTGTTGGCAGGCCCTAGCCCAGCACCGCGACGAAGTCGCATTCGATGAGCTTGTCGCCGTCCAGGTCCGCCTGCATGGTGTGGCGGGCGGGGCGATCGGCCGGGTCGGGAAAGGCGCGCAGCCACACGGCGTTGAGCGCCGCGCGCTGGCTGCGGTCGCGCATCCAGACGGTCATCTTGGCGATCTGGCCGAGCGACCCGCCGCCCGCTTGAACGATGCGGCGGATGTGGTCGAACATCAGCTCGCACTGGCGCTCCAGCGTGTCGCCGTAGGCGCCCGTGGCCGGGTCCGTGCCCTGGATGCTGCCGGAATACAGCAGGTTGCCGACGCGGCAGGCGGCGGGAATGGGGTTCTTGTGGCTGAAGCCTTCGGCATAGATGCTTTGTCGTGTCATGGTGTGTGGCCAGGGAAGGGAATCGGGGGGCGGGCAGGGTCGGTCGGCGCCACGGGGCGCCTTGTGCAGGCCCTAGTTGGCGGTGATGCCGGCGCGTTCGATGATGGGCGTCCAGCGCGCGTCTTCCGCGGCCAGGTAGCGGGTGAAATCGGCGGGCGAACTGGCCTGGGCATCGGCGCCCAGTTCCTGGAAGCGCTGGATGATGTCGGGCTGGCGCAGGATCTTGTCCAGCGCCTGGCTCAGTTGCGCCAGCACCTCGGGCGGCGTGCCCTTGGGCGCGAGCAGGCCGGTGAAGGTGGCGGCTTCCATGCCGGGCACGCCGGCTTCGGCAAAGGTGGGCACGTCGGGCAGCGACGGCACGCGCTGCGCCGTCGTCACGGCCAGGCCGCGCGTGCGGCCTTCCTTGATGTAGGGCAGCGACACCGAGATCTGGTCGAAATTGAAGTCCACCTGGCCGCCCAACAGGTCGGTGGTGGCGGGGGCGTTGCCCTTGTATTGCGCCGTGGTCCAGCGTGCGCCGGTCAACGATTGCAGCAGTTCGCTCACCAGGTGGTTGGTGGTGCCGGCGCCCGGCGAGGCCATGTTCAGCTTGCCCGGTTCCTGTTTGACCAGCGCCAGCAGGTCGCCCAGGGTCTTGACCGGCAGGCCGGGCCGCACCTGCAACACCAGCGGCGTGTACGACACCGAGCTGATGGGTTCGAAATCGCGGTCCCACTTGTAGGCCTGGCGCTTGAAGATCAGCGGGCTGAACAGCAAGGGCCCGTTGGCCGCCATGAACAGCGTGTAGCCGTCGGGCGCCGAGCGCGCCACCTGTTCGCCTGCGATCATGCCGCCCGCGCCCGGCTTGTTTTCCACGATGAACGGCTGGCCGAACGCCGCCTGCAGGCCCGGCCCGATCAGGCGCGCGGCCACGTCCACATTGCCGCCGGGCGGGTAGGGCACCACGATCTTCACGGGTTTGTCGGGCCAGGCGTGGGCCAGGGTGGTCACGGCGGTCAGCGCCAGGGCGGTGCAGGCTTTGGCAAGCGGGTGCATGGGTTGTCTCCTTGGGTTGTTCTGTTGTTTGCACAGACTCTAGAAACTTGCCCGCCGGGCGACAACGCCAAAAATTCGAAAAAGTCCGAATGTTGGACTTATTGCGGGAATCGCGGTTTGTCCGGATTCACCGCCCCCTGGAAAACCCGGGAAAATGGGCGCAAAGCTATCGTCGGCCGCGGTATTGGCCGGCTTTTCAGGTTCAATATATGGACGTCTTGTGATGCGTATCGCCGCCCCGGAACTGACCCCCGAACAAACCTACAAGCTCATGAGCGGCATCGTGGTGCCGCGCCCGATCGCCTGGATCACCACGCTGGGGCCGGGCGGCAAGGTGAACCTGGCGCCGTTCAGCTGCTATACCTTCGTGTCCAACACGCCGCCGATGCTGGGCGTGAACATCGGCCGCAAGGCGGGGCTGCGCAAAGACACCGCCCACAATATTCTTGAGCACGGCCATTTCGTGGTGAACATCGGCAATGCAGACCTGCTCGATGCCATTCACGCCAGCGCCGAAGAGCATCCGCCCGAAGTCAGCGAAGCCGAACTGCTGCAGCTGGACGTGCTGCCGGGCGAGGCCATCGCCACCCCGCGCCTGGCCGCGGCGCCCGTCAGCCTGGAATGCGTGCTGCACAGCGTGACGCCGTTTGGCGACACGGGCGCGGAATTCTTCGTCGGCGAAGTGCGGCTGTTTCACATCCGCGACGGGCTGGCGCGCGACGGCAAGATCGACACCACCTTGCTCGACCCCGTCTGCCGCATCGGCGGGCCGAACTACGCGCGGCTGGGGCCGCTGATCACCAAGCGCACGCTGCGCCAGACGCCCAAGTCGGTCATGGGGCAGGACACGCCATGAACGCGCGGGCGGGTGGCATAGCGGGCGACGGCGACGCACTGCGAGGCACGGTGGACGATGACCATACGCCGCGCGGCACGGCGGCGGGCAACGAGGCCGACGACGCGCTGCCCGGCGCGCAGACCGTGCGCCGCGCCATGGCGATCTTGCGGCTGGTGGCCTGCGGGCAAGAGCGGGGCGTGCGGCTGATCGACCTGGTGCGCATGTCGGGCCTGAACCGGCCCACCGTGCACCGCCTGCTCAAGACGCTGGTGCAGGAAGGCGCCGTCGAGCAGGACGTGGCCACCCGGCGTTACCTGATCGGCGGCGAGATCAGCCTGCTGGGCCTGGCACGCACGCGCCGCTTTCCGCTCTTGACCCTGGCCGATCCGTATCTGGCCGAACTGGCTGACCAGGTGGGCGACACCGTCTTCCTCAGCGTGCGCCACGGCCACGATTCCATCTGCATTGGCCGCAAGACCGGGCATCATCCGATCCAGGTACTGTCGATCGAAGTGGGCGTGCGCCGGCCGCTGGGCCTGGGCGTGTCGGGCGTGGCGCTGCTGTCGTGCCTGGACGCGTCGGAAAGCGCCGCCATCGTGCACGCCAACGCCGCACGCCTGGCGGTGGCGGGGGAATCGGTCGATGATATCTTGCGGCGCGTGGACCAGGCACGTGCCAGCGGCATCGCGCATGCGCCCAACGGGCTGATGCCGGGCACCAGCGCGGTGGCGCTGGCGATTCGGGCAGATGATCGCGAACCGCTGGGCGCGGTGACGGTGACGGCCATGGCCGACCGGCTGGCCGGAGGCCGCCTGGCCCAGGTGGCCGAACGCATGCGCGACCGGGCGCAGGCCATCGCGCGGCGCCATGCCGAGGTCAGCGAACGGCGGCGGTAGGCTTGGGCAGTGCGTAAACGCGGGTGTCGCGGCCGTAGTGCGTTTCGTTGGCCTGGTACACGAAGCCCAGCTTGTGCAGTACGCGCTGCGAACCCAGGTTGTCCGGCCAGGTGACGGCAAACAATGCCGTGATGTCCAGCGTGCGCCAGGCATAGTCGCACAGCTGGCGCGCGGCCTGGGTGGCGTAGCCGCGGCCCCAGGCGGCCTGCTGCAGGCGGTAGGCCAGTTGCAGCCGGCCGGTGTCTTCCAGGCGGGTCAGGCTGATCCAGCCGACGGCCGCGCCGTCCGGCGCCACCACGGCCCAGTGGCCGATAGCGTCCACCGGTTGCTGCAGCCAGTCCAGCAATTCCTGGCGGCGCGCGTCGGTGGCCGGTTTCACGCCGGTGCTGTGGCGCATGACCTCGGGGTCGGACTCCAGGGCCAGGATCATCGGCACGTCGTCTTCGCGCAGGCGGCGCAGGGTGACGTCTGCATGTGGGGGCATAGGGGCGGGGCGTGAATGGGATGAATGCCATGATAGCGGCCGCGCCGACGACCACTTGCCAATTAATAGTTAGCCGCCATACTATATGCCACCATATTTCATGAGCCAAGTCCATGCCGCAGCCCGTTCGCCCCATGCTGGAACCCAAGCACCACGCCCTGCTGGACGAGGCCGCGCGTCGCGGCCTGCCCTCGTGCGATGGCATCGAACTCTGCTTCCAGGTCCTGGCCTTGGCCCGCGCCATTGACCGCGACTGCGCCGCGCGCCTGGCGCCCAGGCAGCTGTCCGAAGGCAAGTTCGTGCTGCTGTTCCTGCTGCATGGGCAGGCCGGCGGCCTGCCGCCCCACGAACTCGCGACGCGGGCTGGCGTGACGCGGGCCACGGTGACGGGGCTGCTGGACGGCCTGGAGCGCGACGGCTTCGTGCAGCGCCAAGCGGGGCAGCAAGATCGGCGCATGATCACCGCGCGGCTGACCGCCAAGGGCAAGACGACGGCGGCCAAGCTGTTCAAGGAACACGCGCAATGGATCGGATCGTTGTTCGACGGCCTGTCGCCGGCGGACCGTGCGCAGTTGAGCACGTTGCTGGGCAAGGTCTGGCAGGGCACCGACAGCGGCCGCGCCGCGTTGCTGGAGCAAGCCCGATGACCGCCGCATCCGCACGCAAGCCTGCTGGCCGCGGCGTGAAGGACATCGATGCCAAGCGCCTCGCACAACTGAATGCGGGCGCCCCGGCCTTGCACCTGACCGAATGCCTGGCGGTGGACTTTGCGCAGCTGATGCAGGCGGTGGCGCCGGATGTGGGCGCCGCCGGACTGGAACAGATGCGCGGCGCCGCCACTGCCGGCATTTCCAGGCGCATGGCGCTGGCGGCAGGCATCCTGCAGGCACAATTGGGCGCCGACGCCTTCGCGCGGATGGCCGGGCATGCGTCGGACACGGTGCGCGGATGGGCCTGCTTCATGGCGGGCGCGGCACCGGGCCTGTCGCTGAAGCAGCGGCTCGCGTGGATTCAGCCGTTGGCCGATGACGCGCATTTCGGCGTGCGGGAATGGGCCTGGCTGGCCGTGCGCCCGGCGCTGGCGGCCGAGCTGGATACGTCGATTGCGCTGTTGCGTCCCTGGACGACGCACCCATCAGAGCGGCTGCGCCGCTTCGCCAGCGAGTCGTTGCGGCCGCGCGGCGTGTGGTGCGCCCATATCGCGGCGCTCAAGGCCGACCCGGGCCGCGCCTTGCCGCTGCTGGAACCGCTACGCGCGGACCCGGCGGTGTATGTGCAGGATTCGGTGGCGAACTGGTTGAACGATGCCAGCAAGGACCAGCCGGCCTGGGTCAGGGCGGTGTGCACGCGCTGGGGCAAGGAAAGCCCGGTGGCCGCCACCCGGCGTCTATGCACGCGGGCCTTGCGCACCATCGGCGCCCAGGCCAAGTCGGGATAGTCGCCTATCCCGATCGTTGGGCCGGTATGCGCCGGCCGCGTTCAATACGTCAGCGACGCCCCCGTCACGACTTCGTACAGGAACCGGTCCAGCCGTTCGGTCTGGCCGTCCGGCCGGTCGAAGAAAGGCGCTTTTTCCAGGGCCGTCAGCGTGGCTTCCAGATAGGCGTGGATCAACGGAAAGCGCGGGCCTTCCCTGGCCTCGCCGGCCTGCATCTTGATGGCCAGCAATTCGTTGATCTCGTCGCGCAGCGCGGGGTCGGTGACCATGGTGTCGGCCAGGTCGGCAAAGCGCATGGGCGGAATGCCGCGGCCGCTGTCGATCCATTGCGCGGCCAGCACCGGGCGCAGCACGTACAGGTATTTCTTCAGGCGCACGGTGTCGCCTTGCAGCGACTCGCGAAAGTTGCGCCCCGCCATGGCCACGTAGTGCCAGCGGCCCTTCATCTGCGAGAAATACTCGCTGCGAAAGTGCCGCAGCCAATCGCTGGTGGCGTCGTCCTGCCGGTACAGCACGGGCGAGTCCAGCCATTCGAACAGCGTGGGGTTGGACCCGCGCAGCAGTTGCAGCGCCTTGCGCAGTTCCCAGCCGGACACGTCCAGTTCATCGTCAATCGGCAGCTCGATGACGTCGCGCTGCGGCGACACGCGCAAATACCAGTCCAGCTTGTGCACGTACAGGAAGCGCACGTCGTAGTCGCTGTCGGGCGAGGCAAAGCCCCAGCCGCGGCTGCCGGATTCGCAGGCGAGCAGCACGCGCACGTCGTGGCGCTGTTCGATGTGTTCCAGGGTGGCCATGACGCGTTCGCGAATGGCCGGATCGATGGGGTGGGCGTGCAGGATCGAAGTCATCCGCAGATGCTATCACTGCGAACGATGCCGTGCCGCGTCAGGCGCCGCGCGCGCATGGCGGCCTTCGGTGCTGGGCCGCTGCCTTGCGCGCCGCCGACGCGGCGCATCGTTCAACCCGCCGCTTCCGCCGCCAGCGCGGCCTGCACCGCGGGGCGCGCCTCGATGCGAGCCTGGTAGTCGGGCAGGCCCGGCCAGCGCGCCAGGTCGATGTCGAACTGCGCCGCCCACCGCAGCACCGTGTACAGATAGGCGTCCGCCACGCCGTAGCGCTCGTCCAGCAGCGCCTGCCGTCCGCGCAGCGCCGCGGCCAGGTAGTCCAGCCGCTTTTCCAGGCGCGCCTGCCACCAGGTGCGCGCGTCCTCGGGCAGGGCGCGATTGAACAGCGGCCCGAAGCCGCCATGGATTTCGGTGGAAATGAAATTCAGCCATTCCTGCAGGCGGCTGCGGGCCCAGCTGCCGGCGGGCGGGGCCAGGCCGGCCTCGGGGCGCAGGTCGGCCAGGTACTGCACGATGGCCGGGCCTTCGGTCAGCACCTGGCCGTCGTCCACTTGCAGCGCCGCGACGTAGCCCTTGGGGTTGATGGCCAGGAAGTCGGCGCCGTCGACGGTGCGCTTGGTCTGGTTGTTCACTCGCACCCGTTCGAAGGGCAGGGCCAGTTCGCGCAGCACGATGTGCGGCGCCAGCGAGCAGGCGTTGGGGGCGTAATACAGCTTCATGCGGGCATCCTGAATCAATCGCAAAAGGGGGTTCCAGGCGTCAGCATGGGGCCGCCGCAGAAATCCGTAAAATTAAGCTTTTAGAAACAAGACATAAGTTGAACTGATGCCATGATGAACCTGATCCATTGGCGGCTGCTGCTGGCCGTGGCCGACGCCGGCAACATCACGCATGCCGCGCGGCAGGTGGGCATGACGCAGTCCGGCGCCAGCCAGGCCATCGCCCAGCTCGAACAGCAACTGGGCGCGCCGCTCTTCACGCGGGAACGCCGCCAAAGCGTGCCCACGGCGCTGGGCCTGCGGGTGGCGCAAGAAGCCCGCGCCATGCTGGCATCGCTGGGCCGCATCCAGACGCTGGCGCGCGAGGCCTCGGGCACGGCGGGCGGGGTGCTCCGGCTGGCCAGTTTCCCCATGGTGTTTTCGACCATCCTGCCGCCGGTGCTGCGGCGTTTTCGCCAGCTGCATCCGGGCATCGAGGTGATCGCACTGGAAGCCAGCGACAGCGAGGTCGAAGACCTGCTCGCCGCCGGCACGGTGGACGTGGGTGTGGTGCTGAACCCGCCGGCCCGCCGCCGCACCTGCCCGCTGGGCGCGGACGACTGGGTGGCGGTGCTGCCGGCGGCACACCCGCTGGCGCTGGGCGCGTCGGTGCCCCTGGCGCAATTGGCGGCGCAGCCGTTTGTACTGGCCACCGGCGGCTGCACGGCGCACGCGGGCAGCGTGGCCGCCGACGCCGGACTGGCCCTGACCGACGTGCGCGCCCAGGTCATGGAATGGTCCAGCGCCTTTGCGCTGGTGCGCGACAACGTCGGCGTGGCGCTGGTGCCCGAGCTGACCTTGCCCGAGAATCGCCGCGGCCTGCGCGTGCTGCCGCTGGCGGCGCCCGTGCAGCGGCGTTTCGCGTTGGCGGCGTCGGAACCGGCCAAGGACGCGCCGGCCGTCCAGGCGCTGTTCGATATGTTGCGGCGCGATGACAGCCCTGGCCGCGCCCCGCGGCCGCGCGGCGCGCACGGTCATCGCGCCGACATGACGCCGCTCTAGCATCCCGTTTTTCGGCGAGGCAACATGATCATCCGCAATGCAGAGGTCGGCGACAGCGCCGACATCGTTGAACTGCTGGCCCAGTTGGGCTACCCCGGCACGCAGGCGTTCGTGCCCGAGAAAATCGAACGCCTGTTGGGCCATCGCGACGCCGAACTGCTGGTGGCCGAGGATGGCGGCCGGCTGCTGGGATTCATCGGCCTGCACTTCATGGTGCAGTTGGCCTTGCCGGGCGACTTCTGCCGCATCACCTATTTCTGCGTCAGCGATTCGGCGCGCGGCAGCGGCGTGGGCCGGGCGCTGGAAGAGGCGGCGGCATCGTTGGCGGTGGGGCGCGGCTGCGACCGCATCGAAGTGCATTGCCACGAGCGGCGCGTGGACGCGCACCGTTTCTATTACCGCCAGGGCTACGAGGAATCGCCGAAGTACCTGATGAAGCGCTGCCAGCGCTGAAAGGCCTTGCGGCGCGGCGCGTTCAAGCCGCCGCCAGCGCCGCGGCCAGCGTACGCGCCGCCGGCCCCAGCGGCTGGTCGATGCGGTGCGCCAGGTAGACCTCGGTCGCCACCTGGCTGCCGCGCCCCAGGCCGCCGGCGGGCAGGCGCAGCAGGCGGCCGTCGGCCAGGTCGCGTTCCACCAGCCACAGCGGCAGCCGGCCCCAGCCCACGCCGGCCAGGATCAACGCATGCTTGGTGTCCTGCCCGCTGACCCGACAGGTCTGCGGCGACAGCACGGCAAAGTCGCGGCCGTCGCTGAGCGTGGACGGATCGGTCTGCACCACTTGCACATGGTCGGCCAGGTCGGGCGTGGCCAGCGGCTGGCCGTCGGCCACGCGCGCGGCCAAGGGATGGCCCGCGCCCACCACCGCCACCATCTGTATCGACGACAGCGCCTGCAAGGCAATGCGCGGATGCCGGAAATGCTCGCCCGCGACGATGCCCAGCTGGTGGCTGCCGGCCAGCAGCGCGGCAATCGGCCCGCCCAGCGGCAGCACCGCCACGCGCGTGGCTACCGACGGATAGACCGCGCGCAGCCGGTTCAGCGCGGCGCCCACCTGGGCAATGGGATACAGCGTGTCCACCACCAGCGACAGTTCCAGCTCGACCCCTTCGCCCAGCCCCTGGGCGCGGGCCCGCATGGCATCCACGCGCAGCAGGATATCGCGCGCATTGGCCAGCAAGGCCTGGCCTTCGGGCGTCATGACGGGGCGGTGGCCGGCGCGGTCGAACAGCCGCACGCCCAACTGCGCTTCCATGTTGGCAATGGCGTGGCTGACGGCGGATTGCACCCGCGCCAACTGCCGCGCGGCGGCGCGGAAACTGCCGGTGTCGGCCACGGCGGCAAACACGCGTAGCTGGTCCAGGGTCAGGGCGTCTATCATCGGGGGCTTGATCTGTTTTTTAGATCGGTTCCATCAAAAGATTATCACTTATCAGAATCGGCTCCGCCCGGCATGCTGGCGGCTTCGCCAAGCGAGGAGAGGCAAGGATGGACAAGGCAGAAGGCGCGGCGCAGGCCGGCCAGCCGGCAGTCACGCGCTGGGGCGCGGTGCTGGCGATCGTGGGCGCAGGCGTCGTGGCCTCGTTGCAGGTGGGCAAGGTCATCATCGCGGCGCCGCTCTTGCGCCGCGACCTGGGGCTGGACCTGGCGTCCATCGGCACGCTGACGGCCGTGTTCTCGATCCTGGGCGTACTGGGCGGCATTGCGGCGGGCGGCATCATCGCGCGGTTCGGCGCGCGCCGCATGCTGTTGTGCGGCCTGCTGGCCACGGCCCTGGGCACCGCAGCGGGCGCATTGGCGCCGGGTTATGGCCCCTTGCTGGCCTCGCGCGTGGTTGAAGGCCTGGGGTTCCTGCTGATCACCGTGGCGGGGCCGGCGGCCTTGCAGCGCATCGTGCTGCCGTCCAGCCGCGACCTGGCCTTTGCGCTCTGGAGCTGCTATATGCCCACCGGCATGGCCGTGGCCATGCTGGCCTCGCAGGCGTTTGGCGATTGGCACGCCTACTGGTGGTGCGCCGGGGCCGCGGTGCTGGTGGCGCTGGCCTGCGTGGCCGCGCTGGCGCCGGCCACCCCGGGCGGCAAGGGGCTGTCGTGGGCCGGTTTGCGCCAGGACACCACCGACACCCTGGGCGCCGCCGGGCCGCTGCTGCTGGCCGCCTCGTTCACGCTCTACAGCCTGATGTTCTTTGCGCTGTTCACGTTCCTGCCGGTGTTGCTGATGGACAAGCTGGGCCTGCCGCTGGCCACCGCCGGGCTGTACAGCGCGGCGGCCAGCGCCGCCAACATCATCGGCAACCTGGGGGCGGGCGTGCTGCTGTCGCGCGGCTGGCGGCGGTCTACGTTGATCGCCTGCGCCAGCGCGGCGATGGGCGTGGTGGCGCTGCTGATCTTCCGATCGGTGTTTCCGGCGATGCCGACCTTTCTCCTGTGCGTGCTGTTTTCGGCGGTGGGCGGGTTGATCCCGGCCACGCTGCTGGGCACCGCGCCGCTGGTGGCCCCCCGGCCGGCGCTGACGGCCTCGGCCGTCGGCCTGGTGATGATGGGCAGCAACCTGGGCCAGGTGATCGGCCCGGTCACGGTGGGCGGCGTGATCGACCGCTATGGCTGGGCGCAGGCCTCGCTGATCGTCGCGGCCGCGGCGCTGGGCGGCGTGTTCATCGCGTGGCGGTTGCGCCGGCTGGGCGGGGCGGGGTTGTAGGCGCAGGCAGGATCGTTGGCGCAATCCGGACGGTGCCATCGGCACGGAACGATAGCCCGGGGCGATACCGGCAAGGCAGGCATGGCGGTGGCCGCGCACGCGCCGCACGACCGTGCAGCGGTCACGCGTCGGGCCTATCATGCAAGCTCGTCCTTCCTGGAGCCACCATGTCTTTTACGCCCGCCCCGCGCCTGGTCATCTTCGATTGCGACGGTGTCCTGATCGATAGCGAAATCATTGCCGCGCGCGCCCAGTCGCGCGCGCTGGCCGAACACGGCATTGCGATCACGCCGCAAGAGGCCGCCCGGCGCTTTGCCGGCATTCCCGACGCCGACATGTGGCAGACGCTGCAAGACGAAAACGCGCGTGTGCTGCCCGAGGATTTTCCGCGCCAATACGCCGACCGGCTGCAAGACACCTTCCGCCAGGAACTGCGCGCGCTGCCCGGCGTGCGCGAAACCCTGGCCGCGCTGCGCGAGCGCGGCATCGAATTCTGCGTGGCGTCCAGCAGCACCCCGCCCAAGCTGGAAGCCGCCCTCAAGCTGGTGGGCCTGTGGGATGCATTCGCGCCGCACGTCTTCAGCACGGCGCAGGTGGCGCACGGCAAACCCGCACCCGATGTTTTTCTGTTCGCCGCGCGCCAGATGCGCGCCGCCATCCTGGACTGCGTGGTGGTCGAAGACAGCGTGCCCGGCGTGCGCGCCGCCCGGGCCGCGCGCATGCGGGCGGTGGGCTATGTGGGCGCCTCGCACAACGGCCCGGACCAGCGCCAGCGCCTGCTGGACGAAGGCGCGTTCGAGGTCATCGACGATCTGCGGCGGCTGACGGACATCATTTAGTCGCCTGCGGTCAACGCCGTTGCGCCACTGCCGTGATGCCACTGCCGTGATGCCGCCGCAGTGACGACACCCCGGTCAGGCCGCCGCCGGCACGGCTTCGGGCTTGACCCGCACTGCGCGCAGCACCCCGATCACCAGCAGCGCGATGCCCACCAGCGTCAACGGCTGCGGCAGGCTGCCGCGCAGGATGAAGGCGTAGGCCAGCGCCGCCAGCGTCTCGAACACGATCAGTTGCCCGGCCAGGGCGGTGGGCAGGCGCTGGCTGGCTTCGTTCCAGCACAGCGTGCCCAGCCACGACGAGAACAGCCCGATGACGATCATCAAGCCCAGGAACACCTCGGGCCGAGGCCCCAGCGGCATGGCAAAGCCGCTGCCGGTGGCGGCCATGCCGCCCCACAGCAGGGCATAACCGGCCAGCGCCAGCGGCAGCGTCGCCACGCCCTGGGCGGTGGCCCAGGTGCGCGGGCTGCGGCCGGGGTGGTCGCGCAGCCAGTCGGCGTTGCGCAAGGGGTACCAGGTCCAGCAGGCCACGGCGCCCAGCGCCAGCACGGCGCCGATGGCGTAGCGCGTCAGGTCGGCGTCGGCCTCCTGGCGCAGCGCCTGCAACTCGACCTGGTTGACGCAGCCGATGCCCAGCGCAATCAGCGCCAGCGACGGCGCCAGCCGCTTCCAGGGCAGCCGGCCGTCGCGCCGCGCATTGCGCAGGTTGGCGCAGATGGCGATCACCACGGGCAGCGTGCCGATGATCATCGTGGGCACGGGGCCGCCGGCGCGCTGGATGGCGCTGGCCAGGCACAGGTAATAGAGCAGGTTGCCAATCGCCGCCAGCTTCAGCGCTTCGATCCAGTCGGCGCGGGTCAGCTGGCGCAGGGCCCGGCGGTCCAGCCAGGCCAGCGGCAGCGCGATCAGGCCGAATGCCAGGTAGCGCGCCACCGATTGCAGGGCGGCGGGGTATTCGGGCAGCAACAGCGGGCCGACGAACACCAGCCCCCACATCAGGCCGGCCGCCAGCGCGTACAAGGTTCCTGCCCACATAAAGACTCCCATCGCGAATTCAATACAGACGGGCAGTCTAGCGATGAGGGCGGGGCGGGTCTTGTACCAGATTGCTGTGGCGTCGGGGGGCATGCCGTCGGCAGGGCCGTGCCGGCGGGTGGCGGACCAGGGCCTGCGCGAGACGGCTTTTTCTTGTGGGCAGGCCCTAGGCGCGCACTTGCTTCTGATAGCGGGCCGGCGTCACGCCATAGCGGCGGGTGAACGCCCGCGTCAGGTGGGCCTGGTCGGTCAGCCCGGCAGCCAGCGCCACCTGCGCCGGGGTTTCGCCCGCGGCCAGCAGGCGCTTGGCCTCGAACAGGCGCAGCGCCATCAGCATCTGCTGGGGCGTGGCGTGGTGCTGCGCCTGGAAACTGCGCAGGAAATGGAATGGGCTCAGCCCGGCCACGTCGGCCAGTTCTTCCAGCGACAGGCGCCGCGACAGGTTGGCCCGCAGGTAGTCGATGACCCGGGCAAAGCGCGGCACGGCGGCCGCCTGCAAGGGTCGAGGCACGCGGGCGTGGCGGCGAAATTCCGTCAGCAGCGCGTACAGGGCGCTGTCGAACGCCAGCGGTTCGCGGGCCTGCCACAAGGCGTCGAGCAGCGCGGTGACGCGCTGCGCGCTGGCGGCGTCGTGGCCCACGGCGCAATCGAACCACCAATCGGCTTCGCCGGTGACCCGCGCGACCACGGCGGGGTCGATGTAGGCCATGCGGTAGCGCCAGCCGCCTTCGGTTTCGGCCTGGCCGGTGTGCAGTTCGTCGGGGTTCATCAGCACCACCGACCCGGACGGGGCCAGGTGCTCGGCGCCGCGGTAGCGAAAGCGTTCGACGCCGGCTTCGATCGCGCCCAGGCCAAAGGCTTCGTGCGTATGCGGCTCGAAGGCGTGGCGGATGATGTGGGCGCGGTACAGCTCGACGCCGGGCCGATGCGCCTGGCGGCGAAATTCGGCACGGTCGTCGGGATGGTCGAACGCCTGCGGCACACCGGCGATGATCGGCTCGGCGGGCGCGGCGGCGCCGCGGGGGGAAGGCAACAGGGAAGCCATCCAGGAATTTAAACATGATCGGTCGCGCCGTGGCCGCGCGTGCCGCAAACGTCAGACCAATGCCCGCCCGTGGGGGGCGACTCGGACCCGCCAGCGGGGGCGGATCCGCCCGGCGCCAGGGCCGTGGCACTATTTTTCCGCCTCGCCCTCCTGCATGGCCGCCTGCCGCGCCAGCAGCATCTCGCGTTCGCGGGCGTTCTGGGTCATGCCGGCCGCGCGTTCGAATTGCGCCGCGGCTTCGGCGCGCCGGCCCAGCTTGGCCAGCAGGTCGCCGCGCACACTGGGCAGCCAGTGGTAGTTGGCCAGCGACGGATCGCGGGCCAACTCGTCGGCCAGGTCCAGCCCGGCCTGCGGACCGAAGGCCATGCCGACGGCGACCGCGCGGTTCAGTTCCACCACCGGCGACGGCATGGCTTGCGCCAGCCGGTCATACAGCGCCACGATGCGCGGCCAGTCGGTGTCTTCGGCCTGCCGTGCCCGCGCATGGCAGGCGGCCAGGCCGGCCTGCAGCGCGTAAGGCCCGTCGGCGCCGCCCAGGTCTTCGGCCCGCGCCAGGGCGGCCAGGCCGCGGCGGATCAGCAGCGTGTCCCAGCGGCCGCGGTCCTGCTCCAGCAGCAGCACCGGGCGGCCCTGGGCGTCGCTGCGGGCATGCAGCCGCGAGGCCTGCAATTCCATCAGCGCCACCAGTCCGTGCACCTCGCTTTCCAAAGGCGCCAGTTGGGCCAGGATGCGCCCCAGCCGCAACGCTTCGTCGCACAGCGCCGGGCGCATCCAGTCCTGCCCCGAGGTGGCGGAATAGCCTTCATTGAAGATCAGGTAGATCACTTCCAGCACCGACGCCAGGCGCGCTCCGCGCTCTTGCGGGCCGGGCACCTCGAAGGGCACGCCGGCCGCGGTCAGGCTGCGCTTGGCCCGCACGATGCGCTGGGCGATGGTGGATTCCGACGCCAGGAAGGCACGCGCGATCTCGGTCGTGGACAGCCCGCCCAGCAGGCGCAGCGTCAACGCCACCCGCGCCTCGGTGGACAGCACCGGGTGGCAGGCCGTGAACACCAGCCGCAGCAGGTCGTCGCCGATGTCGTCCTGGCGCGCGGCATCCAGCGCGTCGACGAAATCGGGTTCCACGTCGGCCTGCAGCGCTTCCAGTTCATGCCCGATCTGCTCGTGCTTGCGGTGGTGGATGGCGTCCAGCCGCAGGCGGTCGCGGGCGCGGTTTTTGGCGGTGGTCATGAGCCACGCTCCCGGGTTGTCCGGCACGCCGCTGGTCGGCCAGCGCTCCAGCGCGGCCACCAGCGCGTCCTGGGCCAGTTCTTCGGCCAGCCCGACATCGCGCACCAGGCGCGCCACGCCGGCAATGACGCTGGCGGCTTCGATACGCCAGACGGCCTCGATGGCGCGGTGCGTGGCGGCGGCGTCCGGCGGGGTCATGCCTGCGGGGTCTCGCCCGGCACCATGTGGAACACCTCCCAGATGTGGCCGTCCAGGTCGTCAAAGCCGTGGCTGTACATGAAGCCGTGGTCCTGCGGCGCGCGCGGCGCGGTGCCGCCGGCAGCGGTGGCGCGGGCCACCAGGTCGTCGACTTCGGCGCGGGTCTCGCACGACAGCGCGATCAGTACTTCGGTGCTTTGCGTGGCATCCGCGATGGGTTTGCCGGTAAAGCCCTGGAAGAAGGGTTTCACCAGCAGCATCACGTAGATGTTGTCGCCCACCACCATGCAGGCGCCCTGGTCGTTGGTGAACTGCGGATTGAAGGTGAACCCCAGGCTTTTGAAGAAGGCCTGCGACTTCTGCATGTCGCGGAT
>PJUB01000348.1_pt1 | contig 21984 bp, 16 predicted proteins | sample 1512141 | NCBI WGS metagenome assembly PJUB01 (sample SAMN08177677, study PRJNA422409) | Soil metagenome, whole genome shotgun sequencing project. | isolation source: Soil enriched on filter paper: alkali lignin treatment | place: USA: Madison | collected 2015-01-15 | reverse complement strand
ATTGTGCTTGTGACCGAAGTCACTCTGCACTCGCATCAAGCGCCCACACTTATCGGTTGTTTAATTGTTAAAGAGCGGCACTGCTAAATTCTGTACTGCGTTTACTTCTTGCTGCTATCTGCCTTGAACTTCGGCTAACTTCGCTTTCGCGTCGTCGCTGTCGTTGCAGCAGAGAAACGAGATTATGAAGAAGTTTTTATCGTTTGTCAAGTCAGCTTCGTTTCGCTTTAAAACTTTCGTTTTTCAACTCAACTTCACCGCCTTGCCACTCGACCTCTCCAGGTCTCGCCTTAGCAGCTATCGAAACATCAGGGTTAACCCTAACTTTTCGGCAACTGCCAAGCTTGAAACTATAACACAACTTTTGCAGATTATGCAACCGGCTTTTGCCTAATTTGCATCCTATCTTGCAACCCCGCCATCCGGTGAATTCCTTCACTTTCCAGCAGCCCCGGGAAACCCCAGTGGTTGGTTACCGTTCAGCCGGCTAGCAACTTGATTCAGACCACCCTACCGGGTAAACCCTGATTCGCTGTCACCAGCCAAGCCCAAAACTATAGCACAACTTTTGCAGATTGTGCAACTGGCTTCTGCCTGATTTGCACCATCTTTTGCAAAACCCGCTGACTGCTGGTTCGAGAACCGTTGCCGGTTCATCGCCTTGGAGCCCTGCGGCAGATCTGTGTTGCCGAGGCATCCAGATCCGTTGCACTTGCTTGGCTTCGCGGTTCACAAAACTGCTTGAACTGCGAAGGAGCGAGACTATAGCACAGAATTTTGCGTTGTCACACGCAGGACGCAAAAAGCTTGATGAATTCCGCTTCGGGCGCCACAGCAACCGCCCCGTCAGCCCACCAAGCCAGTCCGCCACGATGGGCCTCGAGCCTCTTTCGCGCTGGCTTGCCCCACACTTCCCCGTCCGCCACGCCTGCCGGCCCTGGCCGGCGGACGGCCTGGTTACCGCACAGGGCAGTCATCTGCGCACAGGACGGCAATCTCTATATAGAGAGGCGAACTTGCGCTCATTTCGCTATCTATATAGATAGCTGAACTTGGGTCTATATAGATAGAGTTGAACCATCGACTTGCCTGGCCCATGGGTACGTTTACTATTCGCCTTGGCGCCGTGCCCGCTCGCTACACCACCGGAGAAGATGCCCCCATGCCCCCAACCATCGCGTCGAGCGAAGATATCCTGATCAACATCACGCCCTTCGAGACGCGCGTCGCGCTGGTCGAGCAGGGGTCGGTGCAGGAGCTGCACGTGGAACGCAGCATCCAGCGCGGGCACGTGGGCAATATCTATCTGGGACGGGTGGTCCGGGTATTGCCGGGCATGCAGAGCGCCTTCATCGATATCGGCCTGGAACGGGCTGCGTTCATCCATATTGCGGATCTGCGCGAGAACCGGGGCGAACGCAGCCAGGGCCTGACCCCGACGCCCATCGAGAAGTTGCTGTTCGAGGGCCAGACCATCATGGTCCAGGTGGTCAAGGACCCGCTGGGCACCAAGGGGGCCCGGCTGTCGACGCAGATCAGCATGGCCGGCCGCATGCTGGTGTATCTGCCGCATGACCCGCACATCGGCATCTCGCAGAAAATCGATTCGGAATCCGAGCGCATCCAGCTGCGCGAGCGCCTGCAGGCACTGATGCCCGCCGAGGAAAAAGGCGGCTTCATCGTGCGCACCCAGGCCGAGGGCGCCACGGACGATGAACTGACCGCCGACCTGGAATACCTGCGCAAGTTGTGGGCGAGCGTGCAGGCTGCCGCTCGGACGCACCCGGCGCCGACGCTGCTGCACCAGGACCTGACGCTGGCGCAACGCGTGCTGCGCGATATGGTGGGGCCGTCGACCGGCTCGATCCTGGTGGATTCGCGCACCACCACCGCGGCCATGCTGGAGTGGGCCCGCATCTATACGCCATCAGTGGTGGACCGCATCCAGCATTACAGCGGCGAGCGCCCCCTGTTCGACACGGCCAATGTGGACGAAGAGATCGCTCGGGCGCTGTCGCGCCGGGTGGACCTGAAGTCGGGGGGCTACCTGATCATCGACCAGACCGAGGCGTTGACGACGGTGGATGTGAACACCGGCGGCTTCGTGGGCGGCCGCAATTTCGACGACACCATCTTCAAGACCAACCTGGAAGCGGCGCAGGCGATAGCCCGCCAGTTGCGGCTGCGCAATCTGGGCGGCATCGTGATCCTGGACTTCATCGACATGGAAGAGCAGGAGCACCGCGAAACCGTGCTGGCCGAATTGAAGAAGGCGCTGTCGCGCGACCGCACCCGCATGACGGTCAACGGCTTCACGCAGCTGGGCCTGGTGGAGATGACGCGCAAACGCACGCGCGATTCGCTGGCGCATCAGTTGTGCGAGCCCTGCCCCATGTGCGAATCGCGTGGCAATGTGCGTACGCCGCGCACGGTCTGCTACGAGATCCTGCGTGAAATCCTGCGCGAGGCGCGGCAGTTCAATCCCAAGGAATTCCGCATCCTGGCATCGCAGGACGTGGTGGATCTGTTCCTGGAGGAAGAAAGCCAGCACCTGGCGATGCTGGGCGACTTCGTGGGCAAGCGGGTGTCGCTGGAAGTGGAGAGCACGTACACGCAAGAGAAATACGACATCATTCTGGTCTGACGCAGGGACGACGGCCGCCGCTCGCGGCCCGGTTTCGGGCCCGGAGCGAAACCTGAACCGAGCCCGTGAGCAAGCCCGGCGCAGAACACCGCCTTCGGGCGGTTTTCTTTTGGTTGCGGCTACCGGGAGCCGCATCCCGCGATGCTGCCGCCCATGGATGGCGCACTATCAGTTAACACGCAAACTTTCACGTCAATGTGTGTGAAATTTGTATCCCTGCACTTCGATTGAAATGAAGTTTGAAACCCGTGGCGAGGCGAGCGTTGAGCCGATAAGCTCGCCGGCGGCTGGGCTGGCTCGCCTTTTTTTTGGGCCACGCCCTTTCCTATGCTTTCGGAGAATCACCCATGAAATCCCTATTCCGTCCGTTCGTTGCGCTGGCCCTCGCCTTGCCGCTGATGCTGGCCGCCTGCGGCAGCAAAGAACCCGAACAGCGCGCCGCGTTCATGCAGTTCCTGCAGACGCGTATCGTCGACAAGCCTGGCGTGCGCGTGCCCAAGCTGACGGACGAAGAGAAGAAGTCGTTCGGCGACTACGCCTCGCAATATGCGGTGATCACGGACTTCAACTCGGGCATGGACGCGTCGGTCAAGCCGATGGGTAACCTGATGCAGAAGGGCGCGGTGCGCTCGCTGAATGACGTGGTCGCCCGCCGCGATGACCTGAAGACGGTGCAGGCCGGCCTGAAAGACATGGGCGAAGCGCTGACCAAGGAACAGGCCAAGGCGGATGCCGCTCGCGCCCAGCTCAAGCAGCCCGACGACCTGAAGGCGGTCTATGACAAGGCGTACGAGAAGACGGTGACCCTGCCGGCCAATACGTTCCGCGAAGTGCTGCCGCAAATCACCGGCACGCTCGATAGCAGCCTGGCGATCGCCGACTACGTGGAGGCACACAAGTCGCAGATCGACCTGTCGGGTCCGGTAGCCCGCGTGCAGGATCCGACCGTGCAGGCCGAGCTGAACAAGCTGCTGCAGGAACTGACCGCCCAGGCGCAGAAGGTGCAGCAGGCGCAGACCCGCCTGCAAGCGGTGATGATGGGCAAGTAAGCCGCCCCCCGCCCTGCCTGACCGAAAGCCGCCTTGTGCGGCTTTCTTCTTTTACGCTGGGCCAGGCCGCCTACCCGGCGATGACGCGATTGCGGCCCGATTCCTTGGCGCGGTAGACCGCGGCATCGGCGGCTTCGACCAGCGAGGCGGCGTCGTCGCCTGGCTTGGGGATGCGGGTCGCCACGCCGATGCTGACCGTGACGATGCCGCCTTCATTGTCTTCGTGCTGGGCGCACAGGCCGACGACGGCCTGGCGGATCGTTTCGGCGATTTCCAGCGCCTGGGCCTGCGAGGTGTCAGGCAACAATGCGACGAATTCCTCGCCCCCATAGCGCGCGGCCAAGTCACGCGGGCGACGCGCCTTGCCCCTTAAGGTCAAGGCCAGGATCTTGAGCAGTTCATCGCCTTCCTGGTGGCCATAGCGATCGTTGTAGCGCTTGAAGCGATCAGCATCCAGGAACAGCAAGGACAGCGGCTTGCCTTCGCGAATGGCGCTCTGCCATTCGCGCTGCAGGGTTTCATCGAACGTGCGGCGATTGGCGATGCCGGTCAGGCCGTCGGTCTGGGCCTCTTTTTCGAGCTGGCTTTCGACTTCCATGCGCAAGCGCGTCTCGCGCCGGTACAGCACGATCTGGGCCATGACCGAGGCGAACAGCGCCAGCGTGATGGGAATGATCAACATGGCGCGCCGCACCCAGGGCTCGAGCACCTGATCGACCGCCATGGCGACGTCGATGATCAGCGGCGTACCCGGCACGCTGTCGAAGGTGTAGAGGCGATTGACGCCGTCGGGCGCCAGCACGCCGACAAACACGCCTTCGCGGCGGATCAGGAATTGCTGGAAATCCAGTTCCTGGCCGATGTCAGCGCCGAGATCATGCTTTGAATACGGCGTGCGCGCGATGACGGCGCCGTCGTTGCGGAAAATGGTGATGGCATCCTGAGGGCCGATGGATAGGCCGTCGAAGCGATCGCGGAAATACGCCAGCCGCAGGGATCCGGTGACCACGCCCGCGAAGCTGCCGTCCGCGTTGGACAGGCGGCGGCTGATGCCGATGCTTTCGTCGCCGCCTCGCAAGCGGCTGAGGTAGGGCCGGCTGATGTACATGCCGAGATCCGGGCTGTCGCGGTGGACCTGGAAGAAGTCGCGGTCGGAGAAATTGCCGCCAGGGGAGTCGAGGCTTTGGGAGTCGTACCGGACGTTGCCGTCCTTGTCGAGGATGAGGATCGTGCCCAGGTATTCCGCCGTCGCCGCACGATCGAACAAAAAGCGCTGCAAGGTGGCCCGCGGCAAGTCCTGGATGCCCGGTTCACGCAGACGCTCGATCACCCCTTGCAGCGACAGATCGTAGACGCGAATGGTGCGGCCGATGTCGGCGGACAGCACCTCGGTCAGGTTGCCCGCGGCGACGTAGGCCTGGTTCCAGGTGGTGCGCCGATCCATCCAGAGCAGCGCCACCGAGGCGGCACAGATGCCGATGGCGATCAGCCCCGCCAGCGCATACAGGCTGCGGTGTAGTAACCCATGGGACTTCAATACGGCGCTCCTTCGCGATCGCGGGGGGTGTCGTGCTTTTTGGGGTCATAATGCCGCAAGCGCGTGCAGCCAGGCAAGACGGCCTTGCCCGCATGCCCCAAGCATCTCGGCCCCGTTCCCATTGAACGAATCTATGAACAGCCAGGACCGGATTTACAGCTTGCCCCAATTACGGTTCACCCAATGGCTGGTGGACCCGGGCCGCAATGTGCCGCCAGACATCCGCGTGGCGCTGGTACGTGGCCTGTTCGGTTCATTGCCGATTTTCTTTGGCGGCATCATCAATACCCTGCTGGTCGCGGCGTTGATTACCGCCCGCCGACCCGAATTGCCGTTCCTGCTGTGGCTCGGCCTGGAAACGCTGGTGTGCGCGTCACGCATCGTTGTGCTGGTGTCCGCCCGTCGCCTGGCCTTGGCGGGCAGGCCCACGCCAACGGACCTGTATGTGATGCTGGCGCTGTGCTGGGCTGGCAGCGTGGGGTACGGCACGTTCATCAGCCTGATCAGCGGCGACTGGATCGCAGCGACCCTGGCCTGCCTGTCGGCCGCCTCCATGGTGGGCGGGATTTGTGTGCGCAACTTCGGCGCCCCCCGGCTCTCGGCAGCCATGGTGGCGCTCAGCGTCGGCCCCTGCGCCCTGGGCGCCTTGTTTACACAAGAGCCCATTTTCTGGCTGGTCCTGGTGCAGGTGCCGCTCTACATGACATCGATGTCGATGGCGTCGTACCGCCTCAATGGCATGCTGGTGTCGACCATGCTGGCGGAACGCGAAAACGAACGCCAGGCGCGGCAGGACTCGCTGACGGGCCTGTTGAATCGGTATGGCCTATTGCGTGCGCTGGACCAGGCCGTGGAGCGCGCCAGGCGGGGAACGGCTGAATTCGCCGTGCTGTACCTGGACCTGGACGGTTTCAAGGCGGTCAATGATACCTATGGGCACGGCACCGGCGACATGCTGTTGAAGCAAGTGTCAGAGCGGCTGCAAGCCCTGCAACCGCCCGACGCCCAGGCCGGCCGGATCGGCGGCGACGAATTCGTGTTGCTGATGCATCTGGACCCCACCGAAGACATCCAGCGGTTTTCGGACCGGATCATCGACAGCGTCCGGCAGCCCTATGATTTGCAGCAGGGCATGCCGGTGTTCATCGGCGGCAGCATCGGCATTGCCTTGATACCGCGCCATGGCGCGGACACCGCCGCCGTGCTGCATGCGGCCGACCGGGCGCTGTACCTGGCCAAGTCGGCCGGAAAGAGCCGGGCCGCGATGGCGCAGTTGTAAGACCGCGCCCGGCGGCAGGCCTTGGCCCGGCCACATGGCCGTCACGACGCGACGGCGGCCGCAATCCGGAAGGGAAACGCCTTGGCGCCGCGCGCCTTGTCGGTTTCCCGGTGGGCGCTGATCGCCCAGGCCGGACCGGCCGACACGGCGAATTGGCGCATGGCGCCGGCGGAAAACCCACATTGCAGGGTCGTGGCTTGACGCCTTGCAAGCTCCAGTCCGACAGCGTGTGGGGTCGTGGAAATACGATCCGATTGCAGCATGGCAGCCCCCTGGCTAACGCGCTTCGAAGCGAAGCGCCGTGGAAACCAATCTACCTCAGCGGATCGGGCTTGCGCGTGAAATGATGCGTAAAGTAATGCAAAGAGTCGGTAATAAGCCGGTCATGCCCCAGCTCGGTGCAGCCCAGGTCGGCCACCCTGCCCGGCGGCGCGTGAGCCCGCGGGATCAGGCAGGTGCGCCGGGCTCGTCATGAGCGGCGTGCCCGGTGGTTTCCCGGTCGGGCTGGTCATTCCTGCCGTCGGCCGGCCCCGTCATGTTGCCATACAGCAGCGAGCGGCCGGCGAACAGGCCGCCAGCGACCTCGAGTTCGAACCGTTCGGTGTCCCGCCGCCGCACGTCGGCCACCACGTCGGCAGCCTCGTCCGCCGGCACGCCGATCACGCGCAGGGCAGCCTCGCCGAACGCCAGCGCCGATTCCAGGGTTTCGCGAACCTGGTAATCGACCCCTTCCCTGGCCAGGGCCAGCGAGTGGATCCGGTCGTAGGCGCGCACCACCAACTGCACCAAGGGGAATTCGGCCTTGATCAGCTTGACCATGTGGTTGACCGACTGCGGGTTGTCGATACAGATCAGGATAGCCTTGGCGTTTTCGGCACCCGCCGTGCGCAGCATGTCGATGCGTGTACCGTCCCCGTAATACACCTTGACGCCCCACTTGGCGGCGGCGCGAATGGCGTCGGTGTCGGTATCCAGGATCGATACCTTCATGCCGCGCGCCAGCATGGCCTGGGTGACGATCTGGCCGAAACGGCCGAAGCCGACGATGAGTGCGCAGCCGTCCAGGTCCTGGGCCACGTCGACGCCTTCCATCGAAGGTGCCGGCTTGGGCAGCAGCCAACGCAAGGCCAGCACGCACAGCGGCGTGAGGGCCATGGAAATGATGACGACGGCGATCAGCACCGCCGCCAGGTGGGCATCGAAGATGCCGGCGGCCGCGGCGGCGCCGTACAGCACGAAGGCGAATTCGCCGCCCTGTGCCAGCAGGGCGGCACGGGTCATGGCTTCGGCATGGCTGGCGCGCAGCAGCCGGGCCACCAGATACACGCCCAGCGATTTGACCAGCATGAACACCACGACCGCGGCCAGGATCAACTGCCATTCCCGGGCCACCGCGGACAAGTCCAGCGACATGCCGACACCCAGGAAGAACAGGCCCAAAAGGATGCCGCGGAAGGGTTCGACGTCGGCTTCCAGCTGATGGCGGAAGGTGGATTCGGACAGCAGCACGCCGGCCAGGAAGGCGCCCATGGCCATGGACAGGCCGCCCAGTTCCATGACCAGTGCCGCCCCCAGCACCACCAGCAAGGCGGCGGCGGTCATGACCTCGCGGGCTTGCGCGGCGGCCAGCAGTCGGAACAAGGGGTTGAGCAGCCAGCGCCCCGCGGCCAGCAAGGCCAGGATGCAGCCGACGGCAATGGCCGATTGCAGCCAGGGATCGCCGTGTTCGCCACCGCCTGACGGCGCCAGCAAGGCCACCAACGCCAGCAGCGGCACGATGGCCAGGTCTTCGAGCAGCAGGATGGAGACGATGCGCTGGCCCTGGGCGCTGGCGGTTTCATCGCGCTCGGCCAGGATCTGCATGACGATGGCGGTGGATGACAGCACGAAGCCCATCGCCGCCATGAAGGCCGCGGCGCCCGACAGGCCGGCGGCCAGGCCGACCAGGGTCAGCAGCGCGCCGCAGGCCAGCACCTGGGCCACACCCAGCCCGAAGATCTCGCCCCGCAGCTTCCATAGCCGCGACGGCTGCATTTCCAGGCCGATGATGAAGAGAAACATCACGACGCCCAGCTCGGCGACGTGCAGGATGGACTTGGGGTCGGAGAACCAGCCGATGCCGAAGGGCCCGATCACCAGGCCGGCGGCGAGATAGCCCAGGACGGACCCCAGGCCCAGGCGCTTGAACAAGGGCACGGCCACCACCGCCGCCCCCAGCAAGACCACGACATTGACGAGCTGGTTGCCATCGGCGGGCACGGACATGGGCGGCTCCAGGGTGGCGCGGCGCCGGGGCGCCGCGCGCGGCGGGGGTCAGTCTTCGCGGAACTGCATCTTGTAGAGCGACGCGTACAGGCCGTTGGCGGCCAGCAGCTGGGCGTGGGGACCCTGCTCGACGATCTTGCCGGCATCCAGCACGATGATGCGGTCGGCGTTCTGCACGGTGGACAGGCGGTGCGCGATGACCAGCGTGGTGCGGCCCTTCATCAGGCGTTCGAGCGAGGCCTGGACCTGGCGCTCGGATTCGTTGTCGAGCGCCGAGGTGGCTTCGTCGAGAATCAGGATGGGGGCGTTCTTGATGAGGGCGCGGGCAATCGCCAGGCGCTGGCGCTGGCCGCCGGACAGACGGGCCGCGTTTTCGCCCACGGGGGTATTGATACCCTGCGGCAGGCCTTCGACGAAGTCCAGCAGGTTGGCGGCGGCGAGCGCATCGCGTACCTGCTGCTCGCTGGCCTGGCCCAGGGCGCCATAGCCCACGTTGGCGGCGATGCTGTCATCGAACAGCACGACGTCCTGGCTGACCAGCGACAGGTGCGAACGCAGGCTGCGCAGCTTCAGGTCGTTGATGGGCACGTCGTCCACGAAGATGGCGCCGCTGTCGGCCAGCACGAAGCGCGGCAGCATGTTGACCAGCGTGGTCTTGCCGCTGCCGGAGCGGCCCACCAGGGCCACGGTCTGGCCGGGTTCGACCACGAAGGACACGTCGTTGACGGTATCGCGGTCGGCGTCGGAGAAACGGTGCGTGACGTTGCGGAATTCGACCTTGCCGCGCACGGGTTCGGGCAGTTCGCGGGTGCCGTCGTCGCCTTCGGGGACCTGGTCGATCAGGGTGAAGACGCTTTCGGCGGACACCAGCATTTTCTGCATGCGGGCGGCCAGGTTGGTCAGGCGCTTGATGGGATCGAAGATCTGGGCCAGCGCGGCCATGAAGGACGCAAAGCTGCCCACCGTGAGTGCGCCGCTGTTGGCCTGGCTGAGCGCCACGGCGATGACGGCGCCCACCGAGATCGAGATGCAGACCTGGGTCAGGGGCGTCAGGGCCGCGTCGGCGGTGGCGGTGCGCATGGCGTAGCGGCGCAGGCGCGTGCTGACGAAATCGAAGCGGCCGCGTTCGACTTCATAGCCGTCGAACAGCTTGATGACGCGCTGGCCGTCGATGCCTTCGCTGACCACGCGGGTCAGCTCGGCGTTCATGTTGACGGTTTCGCGGTTGATGCGGCGCAGGCGCTTGATGAAGACCCGGGCGATCAGTACCGAGACCGGCAGCATGATCAGGATGATCAGGGTCAGGACCCAGGACATGTACAGCAGCACGCAGATCAGCGCGATGACGACGAGGGTTTCGCGCACCAGCACGGTGATGACGTCGGTGGCGTAGCCGGTGACGTTGCCCGCGTCGATGGTGAAGCGGTTGAGCAGGCGACCGGTGTCGCCGCGCTTGAAATCGGCGTCGGGCAGACCCAGGAGGCGATCGAACATGTCGCGCCGCATGCCCAGCAGCACGTTGTTGGCGACCCATGCCAGGAGGTAGTCGCTGAAGAAGTTGCAGACGCCGCGCACGAAGATCAAGCCCACCACCGCCAACGGCAGCGCCCAGACGTAATAGGGTTTGGCGCCCGAGAAGCCCTCGTCGAGCAGGGGCTTCATAATGACGGCCAGCGTGGGCTGCGTGGCGGCGGCGCCGGCCATCAGCAGCGTTGCCAGCACCAGCCCCTTCCAGTAGGAGCCCACCCGGCTGTAGATGCGGCTCCAGAGTTCGGCTTTGACGGGCTGGGAGCCCGCGGGCGCGTTGCGTGCGGCAGAATTCAAGGAATCACTCGCTTTAATACAATTGTGCCCGGGATTGTACCGGCTACGCGCTGCAGCGCGGCGCCCGCCCCCGTCCTTCAGCCCTAATTGCGCGTCGCGCCCGTCCATGTCCGAAATCAGTTGCCTTTACGTCCGCCTGCCCAATTGGGTGGGTGATGTCTGCATGAGCCTGCCCAGCCTGCGCATCCTTCAGGCCACCGGCGTGCCCCTGGTGATCTGCGCCCGCCCCTGGGCCCGCGACCTGCTGGACGGCGTGGCGAAACGGGATTTCATCCCCATGCTGGGAAAAGTGGGGCCGGATAGAGCCCAGGTCAATGCACACCGTCGCAGCCTGGGCGCCGAAGGGCGCCGCGCGCGAGGCCTGCTGCTGCCGGATTCGCTGTCCAGCGCGCTGGTGTTCCGCCTGGCGGGCCTGCCGTCGGCCGGCTACCGGGACGACGGCCGCAGCTTCCTGTTGCGCTGGCCGGTGGCCAAGCCCGAAGCCGCGCTGCACGCGGTCCAGTCCTGGTACCACCTGACGCGCGAGGCCTTGAGCCGCTGGGGCCTGCCCCCCGGCCCTGCCGAGCCGGGCCCGACGCTGGACCTGCCCCTGACGCCCGCCCATGAAAGCGCTGCAGCGCTGGCGCTGGAAGCGGCCGGGTTGGCAGGCCAGCGCTTCGTGCTGATCGCCCCCACGGCCACCGGGCTGCACAAGGGCAAGGTCAAGGTGTGGCCGGGATTCGATACACTTACGCGCGCGCTGCAGGCACGGGGGCATACCGTGGTAATGTGCCCCCCTCCGGCGGAAACCGACGAAGCCCGGCGCAATGCGCCGACGGCGCAGTTGCTGCCTCCCCTGTCCTTGGGCGCGTTCGCTGCCCTCACGGCCAGGGCGGCGCTGGTGATATGTAACGATTCCGGCGTGTCGCACGTCGCCGCGGCCGCTGCCGCCCGGGAACTGACGCTGTTCGGCGTCACCCGCCCGGGTCGCACCGGCCCCTGGTCGCCCAGGGCGGTGTGCGTCGGAGAGGAATCGGCATGGCCGTCCATGGAACAGGTGGAACAGCAAGCGAACCTGCTGCTGGACGGCGCGCAGTAAACGGATTGTTTTGACATGACCCTTTCCAGCTATCTCGCGAACCTGATCATTCCCTACAATTTGTGCGTGACCCTGGTCGTTGTCGGCCTGGTCCTTGGCCTGTTCCGCCTGCGCAAGACGGGCGGCGCCATCATCCTGGCCGGCCTGCTATGGGCGCTGGCCTGGTCGCTGCCGGCCACGTCGCTGTGGCTGGGCGGGGCGCTGGAAAGCCGCTATCCGCATTTGCCCCCCGCCGAATCGCCCACCGCGGACGCCATCGTGGTGCTGGGCGGCAACACCGCCAACGGCCGCGCCAACTGGTTCCTGCCCTATGACAAGGACACGGCAGTCGTGCGCATTGATACCGCGGCGCAGTTGTACCTGGCCGGCCGCGCGCCCAAGGTCGTGCTGTCCGGCGGCGCCCTGGAAGGCGACGTCAGCGAGGCCCGCGGCATGGCCCACGCCATCCGCCAGCAAGGCGTGCCGGAATCGGCCCTGATCCTGGAGAACGCCAGCCGCACGACGTACGAAAACGCGGCCCTGACCGAAGACCAGTTGAAAACCCGCGGCATCGGCAAGGTGCTGCTGGTGACGTCGGCCCTGCACATGCCGCGCGCCATGGCGGCCTTCTCCAAGCAGGGCGTCACCGCCATCGCCGCGCCCGCCCCGCCCCAGATCGTGCGACCCGCCGACGGTTCGCTGAACCCCTGGCTGCCCGACCAGCGCACCTTCGACGCCAGCCGTTCCATCATCAAGGAATACGCCGGGCTGTTCGTATATTGGCTGCGCGGGTGGGTCTGAACATGAGCACGGCGCTGGCCTGCCGGCCGGGCTGCGGGGCCTGTTGCATCGCGCCGTCGATCACGAGCGCGATTCCGGGGATGCCGGATGGCAAGCCGGCGGGAGTGCCCTGTATCCAGCTGCTGCCCGACATGCGCTGCGCGATCTTCGGCCAGCCTTCGCGTCCGGACTTCTGCGGCGGGCTGCAGGCCCAGCACGACATGTGCGGCCCGGACCGGGAATACGCGATCCGCTGGCTGGGTGAATTGGAACAGGCCACGGCGCCGCACCATTGAAAAACGGGACCTTTCGGGTCCCGTTTTCATTTGGCGGAGCGGGACGGGTCAGCCGCGCTCGTCCAGCACCGCCTGATACAGCGCTTCGTAGCGCGCCGCCACGGTTTCCCAGCTTTGGTCGCGGGCGATGGCCAGGCCGCGTTCGGACAGGGCCGCGCGCAGGTCGGGTTCGTCGCCCAGGCGCTGCAAGGCCTGGGCCAGCTGGGCACCGTCGCGCGGGTCTTGCAGGATGAGCGCGTCCTTGCCCGCCGACAGGTATTGGGCAAAACCACAGTAGGCGGGCGAGCTGACCACGACGGGCAAGCCGTGGGACATGGCTTCCAGGGGGGCCATGGCGTAGCTGTCGTTCAGGGTCGGGTGAGCATAGATGTCGGCCGCGGCGAAATACTGGGCGACGTCGGGCGTGGGGTCGACCAGCGTGACGCGCTGGGCGACTGCGCCGGCCGCCCGCACACGTTCGCGGGTAGCGTCGTCGGCGCCCACGACCAGCAGGCGGTACGGCGCAGGCAGGAGCGCCAGGGCGTCAAGCAGCGCGGGCAGGCCCTTGCGCAGCGGATTGCGGGCAACCAGCAGGCAGCCGATGGTGTCGGCGTCCCAGCCAAGCCGGGCCCGGGTCGCGCCGCGCCCGGCGGCGGCTTCGGGCGAAGGCAGCTTCACGCCCGGCGCAATGATGTCGACCGGCAGTTCCGGGCCGTAGCTGCGGTGCAACTGGTCCATGATCAGCCCGGACACCGCCACCACGCGGCGCGCCGGCGCCTGGCGCACGCGGAATTTCTCGAGCAGCAGGTAGGTGGCCAGGCGCGGGCTGAGCCAGGCCAGCACGCGTTTGGCCGGCTTGGCACGGGTCAGCCGGTTGTAGCGCACGGGGGTGACGTGCATGACCTGGATTTCACCGGCCCAACCGTTCATGTGCGAATGCACGATGTCATAGCGGCCGCGAGTCAGGCGGTCGGCCTTCCAGGCGAAGTACAGCACCCGCATCCAGCTGGGCAGCCAGCCGGGAAAGCGCACGGGCAGGAAAGGGAAAGGCAGGTCGCTGTCGAAGTCGCGGGCGACGATGGAAACGTCGTGACGCTGGCCGAGCACGCGCATGAGTTCGACGCCGTAGGCCTCGGCACCGCCGAAGCGGTTGCCGAAGCGGTCGACCAGCAATGCGATGCGCAGCCGCCGCTCAGCCGCGACCGCGCTTGTCTTCATAGCCGGTCAGGCATTTCTGCAGGAAACGGAAGATGCCGGTCGAGCGCGACACCGTTACCCGCGGCAGGCCGAAGGGATCGTCGCTGGCGTTGGCCAGGCCGCGCTTGGTGAGCGTGGCGTTGTCGTAGCCGGCTTCGCGCGCCATGACCAGGTGTTCGGGGCCGTGGTCGCCGTAGGGATAGCAGAAGGCCGTGACCGGGGCGCCCAGCGCCTGTTCCAGCACGTCTTTGGACTCGACCATCTGGCGGCGGGCCTCGTCGGGTGTCATTTCGGGCAGGTGGACGTGGTCCAGCGTGTGCGAGCCGACTTCGTGGCCGGACGCGGCCCATTGGCGCATTTCTTCGATCGTCATGAGCGGCGAGTGCGGAATGCCGATCTTGGCATCCCAGACGTTGCCGCCGTCGAACTGATTGGCCACCAGGTAGTTGGTGGCGGTGAATCCCAGTTTGTCCAGCACCGGCATGGCGTTCTGGACGACGTTGCGATAGCCGTCGTCGAACGTGATGCCGAACACCTTGCCGCGGCGCTCGCCCCGCACGTAGGGCATGACGTCGCGCATCGACAGACCGCGGTAACCGAGGAAACGCATCCAGCGCATCTGCCGGGCGAAGTCGTCGGGGTGCACCGTCAGGCCGCGAAACGGCGTGCCCTTGGGGTTGGGCTCGCCGATCTGGTGGTACATGAGAATGGGGATAGACATGGGGCGAATTATAAAGGCTCAGTGTCCGGCCAATGTACGCTGGTAGACGTCGACGGTGGCTTGGGCGAAACGCGCCAGGTTGAAGTCGCGCAGGCTGGTTTCGCGGGCATTGGCGCCCATGGCCCGGACTGTCTCGGGATGGGCCAGCATGTCCTGCAGGCGCGCGGTCATGGCGGCCACGTCGCGCACCGGCACGATCCAGCCGTCGACCCCGTCTGTGACGTTTTCAGGCAGGCCGCCGGCATTGGTGACCAGGGCGGGCAGGCCCAGGCCCATGATTTCGCGGCAGGCGAACGACAGCGCTTCGCGGTAAGACAGCACAAAGCCGGCGTGGCACGACGCCAGCGCGGCGCGTACGTCGTCGAGCAGGCCGGGAAAGCGCACCTGGTCGATCATGCCCAGCTCGCGCACGCGGGCCAGCTTGGCCTCGTTGGGCGGATCGCCCGCCACCAGCAGCAGTACCCGTTCCTTGTCGCCCGGCGGCAGGGCCGCGACGGCGGCGACCAGATCAAGCCAGCCCTTGTCGTAGTCGGTGCCGCCCGCGCTGCCCAGGAGCAGCTTGCCGCGCCAATCGGCGCCGAAGAAGATGCCGCGCAGCTTGTCCAGGCTGTCGGCCGGCGGCGGCGCGAAGAACTGGGTGTCGATGCCGTGGCGGATGGTGGTGATGGGCCGCCGCTGGTAGGGCGAATCGGCCAGCAGGCGATGGATGTAGTCGCTGACCGCGATGCTGTGATCGGTGGCCAGGGCCACCCGCAGCTTGTGGCCGAAGCTGGCCACGGGGTGGTCGTTGTGCTTGGTGAAGACGATGCGCGGACGGCGCGCCATGGCCAGCGTGGCCAGCATGACCTGCTTGTGGTCGGCCGAGCCGTTGGCATGGATGATGTCGAAGCGGCCGTCCTTGATCAGACGACGCAGGCGGGCGCGGTCGCCGAACCAGGACGAGGGTCGCGTGGTGTAGCGCATGTCCACGACCGTCACGCCGGGAATGGCCTTGGCGTAGCGGTACAGGCGGCTGCTGGCGGGCGCGGCGACGGTGATCTGGTGATCCGCCACCAGGGCGCGCGCCAGGTTGATGATGTAGGTGACGTGGCCGCCGCCGTTGTTGGCGTGGAAGTTGGTGTAGAGAATCCTCACTTCTTCTTCTCGGCCAGGAACATCAGCTTCGAATAGCGGAAGAAGCTGCCCGCGGCCGCAGTGACGGCCAGCACCAGGCCGTGGCGCCCATCCAGGAAGCCGCGCCGGATCAGGTAGATGCGGACAAAGGTCCAGAAGCTGTGGCCCAGCGCGCCGAAGACGGACGTGCGTCGGCCCTTGGCGTACATCATGGCGGCGGCATCGGACGAATAGCGGTTGACCTTGGTGATCAGCGCGTCCAGGTTGTCGTAGGGATAGTGGTTGAAGTAGCCCTTCAGTTGCAACGGCTGGCCGTTGACCGGCACCACCCGCTCGTGCACCGCGGCGTCGTTGAAGCGTGCGGTGCCGCGCTTGAACAGGCGCAGCACGTAGTCGGGCCACCAGCCGCTGTGGCGAATGTCGCGACCGCAGAAGTTCGACAGGCGCGCGATCTCGTAGGTATCGGCGCGCGGGGCGCTGATCGTTTCCTGGATTTCGCGGGCCAGTTCGGGGGTGACGCGCTCATCGGCGTCGATGGACAGCACCCAGTCGCCGGTGGCCAGGTCCAGTGCGCGGTTTTTCTGCGGGCCGAAACCGGGCCAGTCGGGGGTGACTTCAACGCGCGCGCCCAACGCCCGCGCCAATTCGACCGTGCCGTCGGTGCTGCCGGAGTCCACCACGATGAATTCGTCGGCAAAGGCCACGGACTTCAGGCAATCGGCAATGTTGGCCGCTTCGTTCTTGGTGATGACTATGACTGATAACTTCATCCGCGATTCCTAAGACGCTTTTTCCAGGCCTTCCAGGCGTGATAGCGCGGCCCCCAGAAGGGATCGCGCGACAGCCAGATGCGCCGGTTCAGCCAGGTGCCGCCCTGGTTGCGCACCGCGAAACGGTAGATGTGTTCGGGGTCGGCGGCGGGCGTGTTCTGGCCGAAAGGGTCGGTAGTGTACAAGTGGCGAAAGCCCGCCTGCCGGGCGGCCGCGACGTAGTCGGCGTCGAAATAGCCTTGCGGCCAGCAGAGGTGGTCGCTGGCCTGGCCCAGGCGGCGCGTCAGCGTTTCACGCGAGTCGGCCAATTCCTGGGCGATGTGGGCCCGCTTGGCGTCGACATCGGCGCCGCAGACCTTATCCCAGCGCGTGTGGGTATGGGTGTGCGAATGGAATTCGAAGGTGCCGGCGGCCCGCATGGCTTCGATTTCGCTCCAGCGCAGCATGGCATCGTCGCTGCGGCCCGCGGCCACCAGTTGTTTGCAGGCGTCGTGGTCGGGCGTGGCCGGCAGCGGCAGGCCCTGCCCTGCGTGTGGCCGCAGCGGGCCATCGCCGATCCAGCCGGTGATGGTGAACAGCACGGCGCGCATGCCGTAACGTGCCAGGATGGGGTGTGCATGGACCCAGTTGTTCAGGTAGCCGTCGTCGAAGGTGATCAGCACCGAGCGCTCCGGCACCGAGGCGCCGGCCAGGTAGGCTGCGAACTGGTCGGTGGACAGGGACTGGTAGCCCGCCCGCGCCAGGCGCGAGATCTGGGCCTCGAACACGTCGGGCACGGCGTTGATCATGCCGCCGGCCGGCGTGACGTGGTGGTACATCAGCACCGGGACGTTGGGCGCATTCATCCGCGGCGCTCCGCCAGCCACTTGGTATAGACGGCCTCGGTGGTTTCAGCCAGCCGGGCGGGCGAGAAGACGCCTTCGTCCCAGACCATCTTGCGGCCGGCCTCGCCCATGCGGCCGCGCAGGTCCGCGTCGTCGATCAGCTTTTCCAGCGCGGCCGTCAGCGCAGCCGGATCCTTGGGCGGCACCAGGATGCCGGTTTCGCCGTTGCGGAACATCTCGGATACGCCGCCCACGTCGGTGCCGATGACCGGCAGGCCGCTGGCCTGGGCTTCGACGTAGACGGTGCCGGACGCTTCCTGCTGCGTGGCCAGCGCGAACAGGTCGCAACCCGCCAAGAGGTTCGGCACGTCGCGACGCGTACCCATCAGGTGGATGCGATCTTGCAGGCCGCGCTCGGCCACGTAGGCCTGGGTCTGCTCGAACACGGGCGAGCCGCCCCCCACGAACACCAGGTGCAACTTGGGCCGGCTGGCCATCAGCGGCGCAATGGCGTCGATCAGGTCTTTGTGGCCCTTGGTGGCGCGCATGACGGCGACGCAACCCACCACCAGGTCGTCCGGCGCCAGCCCGAGTTCTTCGCGCAGGGTGGAATGCTCGACCGGCGGCGGCAGCACGATGGGCGAATACACGGTGGCGACCCGTTCGGGGGGCACGCCGCGTTCGATCAGGTGTTCGCGCACGTGGTCGCTGACCGTGGTGACGCGGTGCGGCAGCCGGGTGTAGGACCAGAGCGAGCCGACCTTGTTGGACAGGTGACGGGTGCGCACGATGAGCGGCGTGCCCGCCAGCCGGCCGGCGGCGGCGGCAATGACGGTATCGCGGCGGCTGTGCGTGTTGAGCACGTCGAAACGGCCCTCGCGCAGGATGCGGCGGATGGTGGCCACGCCCTTCAGGTAGTTGAGCGGGCCGTCCATGTCCAGCGTATGCACGGTGAAGCCGGCTTCGGACAGGCGCTGGGCCAGCAGCGCATGCGGCTGGCAGATGGCTTCAAGGTGGTGCCCGCGCGCGCGCATGGCGTTCATTTCCTTGAAGATACGCCCTTCCTGGCCGCCGAAACTGGTGGCGGCTTCAGAGTGAACGATACGCATCAGTACGTGACCTCCACGCCGTTCGGCTTGGTCCAGGCGCTCAGGTTGGCGAGCAGCGTGTCGGCCATGCGGACCCGCCATTCTTCGCCCAGCCGCACCGTGCACAGGAAGTTGTTCTTGGTATAGACGATATCGACCGGCACGCCGGGGATGCCGTTTTCGGGCTCGGCGCGGAACGGGTTCAGCATCTGGCGCAGGCGCGCGGCATCGGCCGCGCCGTTGAGCTTGACGCGCAGCGACTTGGCGCGCGCCTCGCGGGCCAGCTGCAGGTCGTAGAGCTGGTCGGCCACGATGCGCATGCCGCCGGAATAGTCGTCGTTGCTGACCTTGCCCTGCACGATGACCAGCTGGTCTTCGCGCAGCCGGTTGCGGTGCTTTTCGTACAGCTCGTTGAAGACCGAGATTTCGACCTGGGCGGTGCCATCGTCGAGCACGGCGAAGACCATCTTGCCGCGGCGGGTCATCATGACGCGCACGCTGGCCAGCACCCCGCACATCCATTGCAGGTCGCGCTGCGGTTCGACCCGCGCCAGCTGCATCGGCACGATCTGGCGCACTTCGTCGCGCCAGGCATCGAACAGGTGGCCGCTGTAGTAGTAACCCAGCGCGGACTTTTCTTCGGTGAGCTTCTTGTGCAGGTCCCAGGGCGCGACCTTGGCCAATTCGCCCGCCACCACGTCGCTGCTGTCGTCGCCGAACAGGGACGACTGGTTGGCGCTGCGGGCGGCCTGCTCGGCCGCTTCCATGGCGGTAGGCACCGACGCCAGCATGGCGGCGCGGTTGGGTTCGATGGTGTCGAACGCGCCCGCCTTGATCAGGGCTTCGATGGTGCGGCGGTTGACGGCGTGCTTGCTGACGCGGCGGCAGAAGTCGAACAGGTTCTGGAACGGGCCGCCTTCCTTGCGCGCGCGCAGGATGTCTTCGACCGCGCCCTGCCCCGTGCCCTTCACGGCGCCCAGGCCGTAGCGCATGGTGCGCGGGGGCTTGCCCTTTTCGGTGTACTTGTCGGCCACCGGCTCGAAGCGATACCCCGAGAAGTTGACGTCGGGCGGCAGCACTTCGACGCCGTTGTCCTGCGCGTCGCGGCAGAAGATCTGGACCTTGTCGGTGTCGTCCATATCGGACGACATGGTGGCGGCCAGGAATTCGGTGGGGTGATAGGCCTTGAGCCAGGCGGTCTGGTACGAGATGAGCGCGTAGGCGGCCGAGTGCGACTTGTTGAAGCCGTAGCCCGCGAACTTTTCCATCAGGTCGAACAGCTTGACCGCCAGGTCGGGATCGTGGCCCTTTTCCTTGGCGCCCTGCTCGAACAGCTCGCGGTGCTTGGCCATTTCCTCGGGCTTTTTCTTGCCCATGGCGCGGCGCAGCAGGTCGGCGCCGCCCAGCGAGTAGCCGCCGATGATCTGCGAGATCAGCATCACCTGTTCCTGGTAGACGATGACCCCGTAGGTGCTCTTGAGGGTCGCTTCCAGGTCGGCATGGAAGTAGTCCACCGCGGCACGGCCGTGCTTGCGGTTGACGAAGTCGTCCACCATGCCCGATTCCAGCGGCCCCGGTCGGTACAGGGCCAGCATGGCGATGATGTCTTCGAAGGTGTTGGGGCGCAGCTTCTTGAGCAGTTCCTTCATGCCGCGCGATTCCAGCTGGAACACCGCGGTGGTGTTCGCGTCGCACAGAATCTTGTAGGCAGCCGGGTCGTCCAGGCTGAGCGCCATGACGTCGAAGTCGCGCTTGTCTTCGTTGAACTGGCGCACGTAGCGCACGGCCCAGTCCAGGATGGTCAGGTTGCGCAGGCCCAGGAAGTCGAACTTGACCAGGCCGGCCGCTTCGACGTCGTCTTTGTCGAACTGCGAGACCGCACTGTTTTCCTGGCCGGGCTGGCAATACAGCGGGCAGAAGTCGGTGAGCTTGCCGGGCGCGATGAGCACGCCGCCGGCGTGCATGCCGATGTTGCGGGTCAGGCCTTCGAGCGGCTTGGCCAGGTCGACCAGGGCGCGCACTTCTTCTTCCTGTTCGTAGCGGTCCTTGAAGGCGGGTTCGTCCTTCAGGGTGCGCTCGAGCGACCAGGGGTCCATCGGGTTGAACGGGATCAGCTTGGACAGGCCATCGCAGAACATGTAGGGCATGTCCAGCACGCGGCCGGCGTCGCGCACCACGGCCTTGGCGCCCAGCGTACCGAAGGTGGCGATCTGGCTGACGGCGGCGCGGCCGTATTTTTCCTTGACGTAGTCGATGACCCGTTCGCGGTTGTCCTGGCAGAAGTCGATATCGAAGTCGGGCATGGAGACCCGCTCGGGATTCAGGAAGCGCTCGAACAGCAAGTCGTAGCGGATCGGGTCCAGGTCGGTAATGCCCAGCGCGTACGCCACCAGCGAACCGGCGCCGGAACCCCGGCCGGGACCCACCGGCACGCCGTTGTTCTTGCCCCAGTTGATGAAGTCCTGCACGATCAGGAAGTAGCCCGGGAAGCCCATCTGGATGATGGTCTTGCATTCCCAGCGCAGGCGTTCGTAGTACTGCTCGCGCCTGGACTCGCGCTCAGCGACGTCCGGGAACAGGAACTCCATGCGCTTTTCCAGGCCTTCCTCGGACAGCTGGACCAGGTAGTCGTCCAGCGTCACGCCGTCGGGCGTGGGGAAGTCGGGCAGGCGCGGCTTGCCCAGCACCAGGCTCAAATTGCAGCGCTTGGCGATTTCGACCGTGTTGGCCAGCGCCGAGGGCACGTCGGCGAAGCGACGGGCCATTTCCTCGGAACTGAGCAGGTACTGCTCTTTGGTGAAGCGGCGCACGCGGCGCGGGTTGGCCAGGATTTCGCCTTCGGCGATGCAGACCCGGGCCTCGTGCGCCTGGAACTCGTATTCGTCCAGGAACTGCACCGGGTGTGTGGCCACCACCGGCAGGCCGGCTTCGGCGGCCAGGCGCATGGCGGCCTGGGTGTAGGCTTCGTCGCCGTCCATGCCGACGCGTTGCAGTTCGATGTAGTAGCAGCCCGGGAACATCAGCGCCCATTGGCGCGCCAACGCCAGCGCCGACACGGCATTGCCCGCGTCCAGCGCCTGGCCGACGTCACCGCCGCGGCCGCCCGACAGCACGATCAGGCCGTCCTGCCCTTGCAGCCATTCGCGGCGGATTTCGGCGCGGCCCTTGCCCTGGTTGGTCAGGAATGAGCGCGACAGCAGTTCGCACAGGTTCAGGTAGCCCTGATGGTTGCGCACCAGCAGCAGCACCCGGAAGGGCTTGGTGGGATCTTCGTCGTTGGTCAGCCAGACATCGGCGCCGGCGATGGGCTTGACGCCCGCGCCGCGCGCGCCCTTGTAGAACTTGATCAGGCCGAACAGGTTCGACAGATCGGTCAGGGCCACCGCGGGCTGGCCCAGCTTGGCCACGCGCTTGATGAGGTCGGGGATGCGCACGATGCCGTCCACCACCGAGAACTCGGAATGGACGCGCAGGTGAACAAATGGGGACGGGTTTGTTACGGCTTCGGACATAGCGGAATTGTACCTAGTCGAACGCCCCAAAAACGCGCCAGCGACGATT
>PJUB01000345.1_pt1 | contig 22194 bp, 19 predicted proteins | sample 1512141 | NCBI WGS metagenome assembly PJUB01 (sample SAMN08177677, study PRJNA422409) | Soil metagenome, whole genome shotgun sequencing project. | isolation source: Soil enriched on filter paper: alkali lignin treatment | place: USA: Madison | collected 2015-01-15 | reverse complement strand
TGGCGTCAGTCCGTATTGCTCGTCACCGGGTCGACGATGTTCAGGTTGGTGATGAAGCGCTGGAACAGCATGGCCAGCGCCAGCGGCGGCAGGGCGGCCAGCATGCTGGCCGCGGCGAACAGGCCCAGGTCGGCCCGAAAGCCCGGCATCAGCGGCGACAGCCCCAGCAGGGCCGCCGACAGCGTCTGCGCGGCCGTGCCGCCTGTCAGCACGATGGCGAACAGCAGATCGTTCCAGCCCACCAGGAAGGCGATGATGAAGGCCGCGGCAATGCCGGGCAGCGCCATCGGCAGGGTCACGTGGCGCAGCATCTGCCAGCGGGTGCAGCCGTCCATCCGCGCGGCGCGTTCGATTTCCACCGGCAGCGACGCGAAGTAGCCCATCAGCACCCACGACAGCAGCGGAATGACGGCAGTCAGGTAGACGATCCACAGCCCGAACAGGCTGCCGGCCAGGCCGATGGCGGCAAAGAACACGTAGTACGGAATCAGCAGGGCAATCGGCGGCAGCGTGCGCGAGGCCAGCAGCACGTACAGCAGCGGCCCCTTGAAGGGAAACTCGAAACGCCCCAGCACGTAGCCCGCCAGCGTGGCGATGGCGGTGCCGGCCGCCGCCGCAGGCAGCGCCACCAGCGCGCTGTTGACGAAGCCGGCCATGATGGCGCGGGTCTGGCCGCCGAAGATCGAATCCGAGCTGGACAGCCCCAGCACCCGCAGGTAGTTGTCGAAGGTATAGCCGCCGGCGTTGTGTGCCACGCCCATGATGATGGCCGACTCGTCCATGAACGAGGCCTTCAGCGTCCAGTACAGCGGGAACAGGCACCAGAACGCCACGGCCGCCACGCCGGCCCCGACCAGCCAGGGGCGCCAGCCTTCGCCGGCCGCTCTTGCGGTTTCACTACGCATGGCTGGCTCCTTGCGGACGCTTCTTGCGGATCAACATGAAATACGCCGTCGCCAGCAGCAGCGACAGCACCGTCAGCAGGAAGGCGGCGGCCGACGCCAGGCCGTATTTCGAGAACTCGAAGTTGTAGCGGAAGATCAAGAGCGGCAGGATCTGCGTGGACGTGCCCGGCCCCCCGCGGGTCAGCGAGAACAGCAGGTCGAACTGCCGCACGGCTTCCACCGTCATCACCACCAGCACGATCAGCGTGGTGTGCTTCAGGTGCGGCAGCGTGATGTGGCGAAAGCGCGCCAGGGGGCCGGCGCCGTCCACCCGCGCGGCGCGGTACAGGTCGCGCGGAATGGTCTGCAAGGCAGCCAGGTAGAAGAAGCTGCCCAGCGGCGCGATGTGCCACACGAAGGCCAGCGCCACCCAGAACAGCGCCCAGTCGCTGCCCAGCCAGACCGTGCCCGGGCCGGCCAGCCCCAGCGGCGTCAACAGGCCCGTCAGCGCACCGAAGCTGGGATTGAGCAGGAAGGAAAACACCGTGGCCGTCACCACTTGCGACATGGCCCAGGGCAGCAATGCCAGTCCGCGCACCAGGCCGCGCAGCGGCATTTCTTCGTTGAGCACCAGTGCGATGCCCAGCGCCGCCACGAACGACCCCACCACGCACATCGCCACGAAGCCCAGGCTGCGCCAGATGGCGTCGGTGACGGCGGGGTCGGTCAGCACTTCGCCGTAGAGATCGGCGCCGACGAATTCCTCTGTGCGCAGGATGGCGTTGGTGTCGTGCAGGCTGAGCCAGAACGAATAGCCCAGCGGCACGCCGATGATGAGCGTGTTCAGCGCATACACGGCGATGATGACCGTCAGCGCAAAGCTCAGGTCCGACATCTCTTTGCCGCCGGGGGCGGCGCGCGGCGCGGACGTCTGCGGCAGGCTGGCGGCGCTCATGTGCGCGGCTCCTCGCCGCCATGCACGCGCAGGCCGGCGGCGTCGAACAGGTACAGGCGGGCTTCGGGCAGGGCCAGCGCGATGGGGGCGCCGACCTCGTAGCGGCGCTCCGGCGGCAGGCGGGCGCGCAGGCGCGGCCCGTCTTCGCCCGCGGTGGCCACGTCCACGAACTGGTCCGGGCCCACCGGTTCCACCGCCCAGACATGGCCCTGCAGCAGCACGCCGCTGCCGGCAAGCGGCGCGGTCGCCATGGCTTCGGGGCGGATGCCCAGGGCGGCCTGGCTGCCGGCGGGCAATGCGCGCGCGGCCGCGGCCAGCGCGGGCGGCAACGCGTAGACGCCGCCGGCGGTGCGCAGCGCCGGGGCGCCGTCCTGCGCGTCCAGCGTGCCGCGCAGGAAGTTCATGCCCGGGTTGCCGATGAAGTCCGCCACTTCCATGGTGGCCGGGCGGCGGTAGATGGTGTCCGGGTCGGCGAACTGCAGCAGGTTGCCGCCCGACATCACCGCGATGCGATCGGCCAGCGTCATGGCTTCGACCTGGTCGTGGGTGACGTAGATGAAGGTCGCGTTCAGGCTGCGGTGCAGGCGCTTGAGCTCGACCCGCATGTCGGTGCGCAGCTTGGCGTCCAGGCTGGACAGCGGCTCGTCGAACAGGAACAGGTCGGGGTCGCGCACCACGGCGCGGCCGATCGCCACGCGCTGGCGCTGGCCGCCCGACAACTGGTAGGGCTTGCGGTCCAGCATCGATTCGACCCGCAGCAGCGCGGCCGCGCGGTCGACCCGGCTGCGCACCTCGGCCGCGGGCATCTTCTGCATGCGCAGCGGAAAGCCGATGTTCTCGCGCACGGTCATGTGCGGATACAGCGCGATGCTCTGGAACACCATGGCCACGTTGCGCCGGTGCGGCGGCACCTGGTCCACGCGCCGGTCGTCGATGCGGATCTGGCCGCCCGTGGGCGTGTCCAGTCCCGCGATCATGTTCAGCGTGGTGGTCTTGCCACAGCCCGACGGCCCCAGCAGCACCACGAATTCACCATCGCGGATGTCCAGGTCCAGTGAATGCACGGCCGTGAAGCGCGTGTACGACTTCTGTATGCCTTGCAGGGATACGCTGGCCATGTCAGCTCCGCTTCAAGATCTTGGCGTACTTCTTGTACAGGCCGTCCCAGCGCGCCCGCAGCTCGGTGGCCACCTGCACAGGCGTGCGGGTGCCTTTGATCAGCATGTCCTGCGCGATCATCTCGTGCATGCCGGTATCCCATTCCTGGTACCAGGGCGCCTTCAGGATGTTGGCGGCCACGGCTTTCTCGCGGCCTTCGAACAGCCACTGGTAGACCTGCTCCCTGTAGGCCGGGTACATCCATTTCATGATGGCGGCGCGGCTGTCGGCATCGCGGTACAGCTCGGGAAACGGCACTTCCAGGTTGGCCTTGGCGATCCAGTTCTTGTGCGTGGTCAGCTGGCCGGCGCGGTCGCGGTAGCCGAAGTACTTGACCAGTTCCCACAGCGCGGCCTGCTCGGCGTCGCTGCGCTTGCGGGTCGACATGCACAGCAAGGCATGGCCCACCAGCACCGTGTCGTGGGTGGCGCCCGGCACTACCGGGTTGTAGCTGGAATGCTCGGCGATCTGGCTCTTGGCCGGGTCGTTGTAGTTGAAGCTGTAGTAGTCGATGTTCAGGTGGAAGGCGTGCTGGCCTTTCATCCACGAGCTGGACGTCTCGGTGCCCGACCAGGTCAGCACGGCGCGCTGCACCAGCTCGTCGTCCCACCAGCGCTTCCAGTCGGTCAGCACCTTCACCAGCGGCGTGTCGGGGCCGAAGGTGGCGCGCAGTTCGCCGTCGACAAAGCGCTCGCCTTCGGCAAAGCACTGGGCGATCAGCGCCCACGGCAGGCCGGTCCAGGCGTTGTACCAGGGCATCAGCATGGGGTGCTGGGCCAGGCCCTTTTTCTTGATCTCGCGCGCCTGCTTTTCGACGGTGGCCCAGTCCTGCGGGTAGTCGGCGGCGTTGGCGGTGCCGCCAAAGCCTGCCTCGCCCAACATCTTTTCATTGCGGAACAGGGAGTAGGGGCCGCCGTTGTAGTAGGTCAGGCCCAGGTAGCGGCCGTCGGTGGCGCGGGCATCGTCGACGATGCCGGGGAACATCTGCTTCTGGATGTCGGCCAGGCCGGGCATGTCGTCGATGGGGCGGATCCACCCGGCCGCATACCAGCGCGAGGCCTGGCCGCGCTGGGCGTAGAACATGTCCAGCGGCGCCTTGGCGGCCAGCTGGGTTTCCAGCACCGCGGCGTAGTCGCCGGGAATGGGCGACAGGTTCACCGGCACGCCGCTTTCCTGGGTGAAACGCGTCGCGCCTTGCTGCACGATTTCACTGCCCCAGGGCCAGAAGGCGAAGGTCAGGGGTGACGCCTGCTGCGCCAGCGCCCGCAGGGGCCAGCCGCCGGCCGCCAGCCCGGCCGCGCCGGCCAGGCCCGCGGCGCCGCGCAGGAGAAAGCCGCGGCGGTCCAGGCCGGCGCGGTCAGGCGACGCCGGGCCCGGGTGGGGGCGGCCATCGGGAAAAGGGGGCAGGGGCATGCTGGACTTCCTTGTTGTGGGAACGACGACAAAGAAACGGTGCAGCAACAGCGGTGGGGCGATCGCAATGTGACTGCATGGTCACATCAAACGTGAAGATATGGCTTTCGCGTCCGGGGCAGCAAGGGGGGAGTTTCCCTAACGGGATGCGCCGACGCCTCGGCCCATGCACGGGCGGCGTTTGCCAGGAAGGTTTTCGGGTCGATCCGCAGCCCGGCGGGAATGGGGCCGGCGCGCGGCGGCGCCAGCCCCCGGGGCCGTCAGATCAGCCCGCGAATGCCGGCGATGCCGTGCGCGCCGTGGCGCAAGGCCTGCGACACGGTCTGGGTGGATTGCCCGCCCAGCGCGAACACCGGAATGCCGGCGTCGCGGTTGCCTTCCACAAAGCCTTCCCAGCCCAGCGTGGGCGCGCCGGGGTGGCTGGGCGTATCCAGCACGGGGCCGAGCACCGCGAAGTCGGCGCCCAGCTCGCGCGCATGCACCACCTGCGCGTTGTCGTGGGCGGACACGCCGACCAGCGCGCCGGCCGGCAGCTCGGGGCGGGCCGTCAGGCGGGCGGCATCCGCGCTGCGCAGGTGCACGCCATCAGCCTCGCGCCACCAGGCGGCCGGGTGGGCGCTGTTGACCAGCACCCGCGCGCCCGCGGCGCGGCAGCGCTTGACGATCTGCTGCAGCGCCTCGTGCAGCGAGGCCGAGGCCACGCCGTCCGGCCATTGCGGCTCGCGCAGCTGCACCAGCTTGACGCCGCGCGCCAGCGCCGCATCCAGCCGACCCAGGAAGGCCGCCAGCCCGGCCCGCGAGCCGATGGAACTGATGCCGTAAGCCGTGGGCAGTTGCAGCCAGCGCAGCGGCGGCAGCGTGGCGGGCAAAAGGTCGCCCACCGCGGCGGCGTTGGCCGGGTCTACCCATTCCAGGCGCTGGTTTTCCAGGCTGCGCGGTTCGCCTTCCCACGCCGTGACGTGGCAGAACGCCAGGCGCACCGTGGTGTGGGGGTAGACGTGCACGTAGGTCACCCACGGACGCGATTGCGTCACGCGGATGCCGATTTCTTCCTGCAATTCGCGCGCCAGGGCCTGCAGCACGGTTTCGCCGGGCTCCAGCTTGCCGCCGGGCAGTTCCCACCAGCCCGACCAGGGCTTGCCTTCGGGGCGCTGCCCCAGGAGCAGCATGCCGTCCGGGCGCAGGATCAGGCCGGCGGCGACATCGATGATCTTGTCAGACATGGCGGGCAGCCCAGTCGCGCGCGAATTGGTAGGCGACGCGGCCCGAACGCGAGCCGCGTTCGATGGTCCATTGCAGCGCCTCGGTGCGCGACGGCTCGATCTGCGCCTCGGGGCAGCCCAGCTCGCGCAGCCAGTGGTAGACGATGTCCAGGTAGTCGTCCTGTTTGAACGGGTAGAACGACAGCCACAGGCCGAATCGCTCGGACAGCGAGATCTTCTCTTCCACGGTTTCGCCGGGGTGGATCTCGCCGTCGGGCTGGTGCTTGGCCGCCAGGTTCTCGCTCATGTATTCCGGCATCAGGTGGCGCCGGTTGGACGTGGCGTAGATCAGCACGTTGTCGCCCGAGGCGGACACCGAGCCGTCCAGCACCGACTTCAGCGCCTTGTAGCCGGCTTCGCCTTCCTCGAACGACAGGTCGTCGCAGAACACGATGAAGCGTTCGGGGCGCGAGGCCACCAGTTCGACGATGTCGGCCAGGTCGCCCAGGTCGGACTTGTCGACCTCGATCAGGCGCAGGCCCCGGTCGCCGTAGGCGGCCAGCATGGCCTTGACCAGCGAGCTCTTGCCGGTGCCGCGCGCGCCGGTCATCAGCACGTTGTTGGCCGGCTTCTTGTCGATGAACTGCTGGGTGTTGCGGTCGATGATGCCTTTCTGGCGCTCGATGTGCTGCAGGTCCTGCAGGTCGATGGTGGACACGTGGCGTACGGCGTCCAGCCAGCCGCGCGAGCCGCGCTTGCGCCAGCGGAACGCGTGCGCGCTCCAGTCGATTTCGGGCGGGGCCGGGGGCAGCCAGGCTTCAAGCTGCGCCAGCACGCGCTCGGCGCGCTGGATGAGGGTGGTGAATTCGTTTGCGGTCACGGTGTAGTCCTGGGAGAGCGAACGGGCGGGCCCTGGCGTCGGGCCCGCGGCGCATTCGCGGGCATCGTCGGATGAGGGGGGCGCGTTCCGCCGCAAGGCGTCCTGGAACACGCGCCGCTCAACGGTTGTCACCGGCCGGGGCCGCAGTGATGCCGCGGGCCGCCGGGGGGCAGTGACAGGCGATGGGTAAGGCACAGCCACTGGATTGCACTGCTGCCGCCCACCGCCGGGGTCAGCCGGACGGCGGGCGACGGTAAAACGGTCAGGAACGGTAGTCGGCGTTGATCGTCACGTACTCGTGCGAGAAGTCGCAGGTGTAGACGGTGTCGCTGACCTGGCCGCGGCCCAGCGCGATGCGGACCGTGATCTCGGCCTGCTTCATGACGCGTTGGCCATCGGCTTCCTGGTAGTCGGGGTTGCGGCCGCCATCGCGCGCCACCAGCACGTCGTCCAGCCACAGGCGGATGCGCGACACGTCCAGGTCGTCGATGCCGGCGTAGCCGACGGCGGCCAGGATGCGGCCCAGGTTGGGGTCCGACGCGAAGAAGGCGGTCTTGACCAGCGGCGAGTGCGCCACGGCGTAGGCCACCTTCAGGGCTTCTTCGGTGTTGCCGGCTTCTTCGACGCGCACCGTCATGAACTTGGTGGCGCCTTCGGCGTCGCGCACGATCTTCTGCGCCAGTTCCAGGGCGGCGGCCGACAGGGCCTCGCGCACGGCGACGTAGGCGGCGTCGGTTTCGGCGTTGATTTCCACGCCCGACTTGCCGGTGGCGGCAATGATGAACGAGTCGTTGGTGGAGGTGTCGCCGTCAACCGTGATGCGGTTGAACGAGGCGTCGGCGATTTCGACGGCCAGCTTGCGCAAGAGCGGCTGGGCGATGCCGGCGTCGGTGGCCAGGAAGCTGAGCATGGTCGCCATGTTGGGGCGGATCATGCCGGCGCCCTTGCTGATGCCGGTGAAGGTGACGGTCTTGCCGGCGATCTGGACGCGGCGCGACGAGATCTTGGGCAGGGTGTCGGTGGTCATGATGCCGTGCGCGGCGCTGGACCAGTGGTCGGCGGCCAGGTCGGCGATGGCGCCGGGCAGGCCGGCGAACAGGCGATCCAGGGGCAGCGGTTCGAGAATCACGCCGGTCGAGAACGGCAGCACCTGTTCGGCGGGCACACCCAGCAGGCGGCCGAGTTCGACGCAGGTGTCCTGGGCCTTCTTCAGGCCTTCGGCGCCGGTGCCGGCGTTGGCATTGCCGGTGTTGATGACCAGGGCGCTGATCGGGCCGCCGGCGGCCAGGTGGGCCTGGCAGACCTGCACGGGCGCGGCGCAGAAGCGGTTGCGCGTGAACACGCCGGCAACGCTGGTGCCTTCGGCCAGGCGGAAAACCGTCAGGTCGCGTCGGTTGGCTTTGCGGATGCCGGCCTCGGTGACGCCGATTTCTACGCCGGCAACAGGGAAAATTTCGGACTCGGAGGGGATCAGCAGGTTAACGGCCATGACTTCGTCTCATGAATGAGAAGGACGGAATCGCCGCCTGGGCCAGGCGGCGCGCGGGGGGGAAAGCTTCGTATTATCCCACTGCTTTGCGACAGGCAGCGGCGGGCGGCGCAACGCCGGCGGTCAGGGGGCGGTCCGCATGGCGGCCACGTCCAGCACGCCGGCGTCGCGGTTGGACAGGATGCCGCGCACGGTGCCGTCCGGCGCCTGCAGCACCGACATGCCGGCGGCGATCTCCTTGCCGTCGGCCTGGCGCGCCGAGCGGCCGCGCGAGGGCGAAAACAGCAGGTCGCCGGCCTGCACGCCGGGCACGCGCGGGCCGGCGGTCAGCATGCGGGTGCCGGTGGGGTAGGTGATGCCGCCCAGTGCGCTTTCGCGCGCCAGCAGGCCTTCGAATGCCAGCAGGCGGCGCTGGGCGTCCAGCGTCATGTCCACCTTCAAGAGCGGCATGCCGGCCACGGTCAGGGGCTCGCTGCCTTCGGCGCTGAGCCGCCAGCGCGGCGCCGGGCTGGCCGGGTCGGGGGCGCTGGCGCGGGCGGCCTCGTCGACCTTGATCCAGGCGCCGGCCGGCACCGGCTGCTGGTTCAGGGTGTTGCCGATGGCCAGGTGGCAGCTGGCAAATCGGGGCTGGCCGCCCAGCATCACGAATTCCAGGCGGTGGCCGTGGGCGCAGAGCCAGCCGTCCTGGGCCTGGTCGCGGGCGATCTCGACCGACAGGGTTTCGGGCTGGCGGGCGGTGGCCGGGTAATGGAACAGGCGGGTCGCGCTGACGCCCTGCACCGAGGCCAGGTGGCCCTCTGGAAAGGTGGCGCGGTCGAACGAGCCGGGGTCGCCCGGGGTGGTGACGCGCAGTACCGTCCCGGCGGGCATGTCCACGCCGGCCAGCCGGGTGGGCTGGGGCAGCGTCATGTTCAGGCTGGCGTCCTGGCGGGCGTCGCGCTGGGCGGCCAGCCACAGGCTCAGTTGCTGGTAGGGGAAGATGGCGCCGATGCTGGCCAGCAGCGCCATCAGGATCGCGCCGCCGCGCCGGTGTTCGCCCAGCCACAGCCTGGCGCCGCGGCTGGTGGCCAGCACGGCCAGCCAGGTCAGCAGCGTGGACAGGCAGGCCAGCGAGACCACCATCATCACGTAGAAATTACCGCCAGGAAGAGATACCGGAATCATGGCGGCAATTATGCGCCAAACCGATGGCGTTTTCCGGCGCGGGCGGGGGGAAAACCGCCGGCCGCAAACGGTTGGCCGGACGGCGCCTGCCGCCCGAGGCCGTCGCCTAGTCCTTGGCCGCGGCCGAACGCGTGGCCACCACCTGCAGCTTCAGCTCGCCCAGCGCCTGAAAAAGCGCGTTGCGGCTGCCTTCGGGCAGCTCGCCGAACATGGATTTCACCCACGACTCGTGCGCCCGCGCCATCCTGGCGAAGCTCTTCTTGCCCTGCGGCGTCAGTTTGATGAGCGAGCTGCGGCGGTCGGATTCGACCTTGGTGCGCACCACCAGGCCTTCTTTTTCGAGCTGGTCGGTGATGCCGGTGATATTGCCGTTGGTCACCATCATGTGGCGCGACAGTTCGCCCATCTTCATGCCCTTGGGGGCGCGCTGCAGTTGCGCCATCAGGTCGAAACGGGGCAGGGTGGTGTCGAACTCGTTGCGCAGCCGGCTGCGGATCTCGCCTTCGATGAGATTGGCGCAGGTCAGCATGCGCAGCCACAGCCGCAGCGCATGGTGGTCGTCGGGCGCGGCGCGGGATTCCAGGTCGGGAGCGTCTGTCATGGTCGGGAAGGTTACCGGGAATACAGGGTGAAGGGCGGTTTTCGACGGGCGGATTTCTTGAGTATCCGCCGGATGTCGGGTAATGTCCGCGCGGGGCTGGTGAAAACCCTAGACTTGTTTTGGCGAATACTTTAAACCTAAACTATGAACCACGCCAGTTCTCCCCATGCCGCATCACGGGATCGGCTGCTGCGGGCGCCGGTCTGACGGCCGCCTAACCAGGCCGGCAGGCCGGGCATAGAAGTCCTTCGAATCGCAATTCCAAAAAAACACCCTCTGCGCGGCTCGCGCACGGAGCACACCACCATGCGTTTGATCACTTCCCTCGTTGCCGCCGCCGCGCTGGTTCCGGCACTGGCCTGCGCCGACCCGGTCAAGGTCGGCATCGCCAACGATATTTCCGGCCCGTTCTCGGCGTTGGGCGCCGAAGCCCGCGACGGCTTCAACCTGGCCATCAAGCAGCTGGGCAGCAAGCTGGGCGGCCAGCCCGCCGAATTCCTGCAGACCGACATGGGCGGCAACCCCGACCAGGCCCGCCAGCTGGTCACGCGCTACATCCAGCGCGACAAGGTCGATTTCTTCACCGGCCCGATCGGCTCGAACGTGGCGCTGGCCGTCGGCCCCGCGCTGTTCGCAGCCAAGGTGCCGTACCTGTCGAACAACCCGGGCCCCAGCCAGTTCGCCGGCGCCCAGTGCAATAACTACTGGTTCGGCTCGTCGTACCAGAACGACGCCTTCCACGAAGCCGCCGGCAAGGTCGCCGCCGACCGCGGCTTCAAGAAGATGTTCATCATGGCCCCGGACTACCCGGCGGGCAAGGATGCGCTGACCGGCTTCAAGCGCGGCTACAAGACCGCCCCGGGCGACGAGGTCTACACCAAGCTCGGCCAGATCGACTACGCCGCCGAGATTGCCCAGATCCGCGCCGCCAAGCCGGACGCCGTCTACATCTTCCTGCCGGGCGGCATGGGCATCAATTTCGTCAAGCAATTCGTCTCGGCCGGCCTGTCGCAAAGCGTCAAGCTGATCGGCCCGGGCTTCTCGGCCGACGAAGACGTGATCCAGGCCGTGGGCGAACCCATGCTGGGCATGTACAACACCGCGCAATGGGCGCATGACCTGGACGTGCCGCAGAACAAGGCCTTCGTCGAGGCCTTCCGCAAGGAATACAACGGCCGCTACCCGTCGGTGTACGCCGCCCAGGCCTATGACGTCATCATGGCCATGGACGCCGCCGTCAAGCAGGCCGGCGGCAAGGCCGCCGACCGCGAGGCCATCGTCAAGGCGCTGGAAAAGGCCGACTACCCCTCGGTGCGCGGCAGCTACACCTACGGCAAGAACCACTACCCGATCCAGGCCTACTACCTGCGCGTCGTCGACAAGGACGCCAGCGGCCGCATCACCAACAAGCTGGTGGGCAAGGTCTTCGACAAGTATCAAGACGTCTACGTCGGCGACTGCAAGCTCTGAAGCGTACGGCCACACGATAAAGCCCGGCCCCGCTGCGTCGCAGGGGGCCGGCATTGCCGGTTCGATGCCTGACCCAGCTGGGTCGCACGCGTTCGGCTTTGCTGGTCCGTAGCGATGTCCCTTTCAGGGGGAGCAGCACTTCGGGGTGGGCACACAGCAAGGGGTTTTCATGACGTTCACGCTCATCGTCGAGCAATTGCTGAACGGTCTGCAGTTTGGGTTGATGTTGTTTCTGATCGCGGCCGGGCTGACCCTGGTGTTCGGCATCATGGACATCATGAATCTGGCGCACGGCTCGCTCTATATGGCAGGCGCCTATGTCGCCGCCGAAACCATGCAGCGCACGGGGTCGTTCACGGCCGCGGTGCTGGTCGCGGCGGTCGCCACCGGCCTGGTCGGGGTGGCGCTGGAACTCACGCTGATCCGCCGCCTGGCGCTGCGCGATCACCTGGCCCAGGTGCTGGGCACCTACGCCGTCATCCTCATCGCCAATGACCTGGTCAAGATGATCTGGGGCCCGGCCCCCGTCATGCTCAACATGCCCGCCATGCTGTCCGGCCCGGTGCGGCTTTTGCCCGACCTGCTCTATCCCGCCTACCGCCTGATGATCATCGTCTTCGGCGTGGCCTCGGCCGTGGGCTTGTACTGGTTCGTCACGCGCACCCGCGCCGGCGTGCTGGTGCGGGCCGGCGCCTCGAACCGCCAGATGGCCACGCTGATGGGCGTGCGCGTGCCGCTGTTGTTCCTGGGCGTATTCGTGCTGGGCGCCATGCTGGCGGCCGTGGCCGGCGCGCTGCTCGGGCCGATCACCTCGGTGCAGGTCGGCATGGGCGAGGAAATCCTCATCCTGGTGCTGGTGTGCATCGTCATCGGCGGCATCGGCTCGATCCGCGGCGCCTTTGTCGGGGCGCTGCTGGTGGGCATGGTGGACACCGCCGGGCGGGCCTTCCTGCCGATGCTGCTGCGCCAGGTGTTCTCGCCTGCCGTGGCTTCCAGCGTCGGCCCCACGCTGGCCGCGATCGCCATCTATGTATTGATGGCGGCGGTCCTGGTGTTCCGGCCTTCCGGCCTGTTTCCGGCGCGAGGCTGAGCATGCGGATGTCTTCGACTCTCTGGACCCTGGCCCTGCTGGCCCTGCTGGCGGTGTTTCCGCTGGTGGCGCCGGCGCTGGGCCTGGACTTCTATATTTCTTTCGTGCGCCGCGTGCTGATCTACGCGCTGGCCGCGACCAGCCTGAACCTGATCCTGGGCTATGGCGGCATGGTGGCGCTGGGCCACGCGGCCTTTTTCGGCGCAGGCGCCTACGCGGTGGGCATCCTGGCGATGTCGGGCGTGACCTCGGCGCTGGTGTCCTGGCCGGTGGCGATGGCGCTGGCCGGCCTGCTGGCCTGCATCACCGGCGCGATCTCGCTGCGCACCCGCGGCGTGTACTTCATCATGATCACGCTGGCGTTTGCCCAGATGCTGTTCTACATCTTCATCTCGCTGCGTCAGTATGGCGGTGAAGACGGCCTGAACCTGCCCGGCTATTCCACGCTGCCCGGCATCGACCTGGCCAACGACGTGTCGTTCTATTACCTGGTGCTGGCGCTGTTCGCGGTGGCGATGTGGCTGTTCGGCCGGGTGGTGGCCTCGCGCTTCGGCACGGCGCTGCAAGGCATCCGCGAAAACGAATCGCGCATGGAATCGCTGGGTTATCCCGTCTACCGCATCAAGCTCACGGCGTTCACGTTGAGCGGCGCGGCGGCCGGGCTGGCGGGCGCGCTGCTGGCCAACCACAACCTGTTCATCTCGCCCAGCCTCATGCACTGGACCCAGTCGGCCAACCTGCTGATCATGGTGCTGGTGGGCGGCATCGGCCTGCGCTACGGCGGCGTGGCGGGTGCGGTGGTGATGCTGGTGCTGGAAGAAGTGCTGCGCCAATGGACCGAATACTGGCACCTGCCGCTGGGCGTGCTGCTGCTGTGCGTGGTGTTCGGCGCGCCGCGCGGCCTGGTGGGCCTGTTCGGTCCGCTGTTCGGCGGCGGCAAGGCGGCATCAACCGGCAAGGCGGGATCATGAGCCAACCCCAATCCCCATCTCAGTCCAGTACGCCTGCCTTGCAGGCCAGCAACCTGGTGCGCCGCTTTGGCGCGCTGGTGGCCACCGACAATGTCTCGATCTCGCTGAACCCGGGCGAGATCCATGCCCTGATCGGGCCCAACGGCGCCGGCAAGTCCACGCTGATCCACCTGCTGTCGGGCACGCTGGCGGCCGATTCCGGCACGCTGGCCGTGGGCGGGCGCGACGTCACGGCCATGAACGCGCACCAGCGCGTGGCGGCGGGCCTGTCGCGTTCGTACCAGATCACCAACATCTTCAAGCAGTCCAGCGTGCTGGACAACCTGGTGCTGGCCGTGCAGGCGCACGCCGGCAGCAGCTTCCGTTTCTGGCGGCCGCGCGCCGCCGAAGCGGCCCTGTACGAGCAGGCCCGCGAACTGGCGCACGAATGCGCCATCGACCCGGCCCTGCTGGACCGCGCCGCCGGCACGCTGCCGCACGGCGAGCAGCGCAAGGTGGAATTCGCGCTGGCCCTGGCCGCCCGGCCCAGCGTGCTGCTGCTGGACGAGCCCATGGCCGGCATGGGGCCCGACGAGACCCTGCGCCTGACCGAACTGATCGAATCCCTGCGCGGCCGCGCCGCGATGCTGCTGGTCGAACATGACATGCAGGCCGTGTTCCGGCTGGCCGACCGCATTTCGGTGCTGGTCTATGGCCGGGTGATCGCCACCGGCACGCCCGACGAAATCCGCGCCAATCCGGACGTGCGCCAGGCCTACCTGGGCGACGACGAGACGGCGCCCGCGCGCCAGGAGACAGCCTGATGCTCAGCATTGAATCGGCCCAGAGCGGCTACGGCGCCAGCCAGGTGCTGTTCGGCGTGGACCTGCAGATCGGCGCCGGCCAGGTGGTGACCTTGCTGGGCCGCAACGGCATGGGCAAGACCACGCTGTTGCGCACGCTGTTCGGGCAACTGCCGCTGCGCGGCGGCAAGATCAGCTTCGCCGGCCAGGACATCAGCGGCTGGAGCCCCGACCGCATTGCGCGCACCGGCATGGCGATCGTGCCCGAAGGGCGCCAGTGCTTTCCCAACCTGACCGTGCGCGAACACCTGACGGCCTTCGTGGCCGCGCGCAACCCGTCCATTGGCGAACCCTGGACACCCGAACGCGTGTTCGAGCTGTTTCCACGCCTGGGCGAACGCGCCCGCAACATGGGCAACCAGCTGTCGGGCGGCGAACAGCAGATGCTGGCCATTGGCCGCGCGCTGGTCACCAACCCGCGGCTGTTGATCCTGGACGAGGCCACCGAGGGCCTGGCGCCCAAGATCCGCGAGGAAATCTGGCATTGCCTGGCGCGCCTGCGGCAGGCCGGCCAGACGATCCTGGTGATCGACAAATACGTCGAACGCCTGCTCAGTCTGGCTGACCGCCATGTCATCCTGGAACGCGGCAAGGTGGTCTGGAACGGTGACTCCGCCGCGCTGGACGCCGACCGCGGCCTGTGGGAACGCTACCTGGGCGTGTAGCGCGAAAGCCGCAGCCCCGATGCGGGTGGCGGCTTTTCTTTCGATATAAAACGCAATAAACGCACGGATCGGCGCAGCCTGCGCGAAACAGGCTGACCTTTGGCAAATTCGCGCGTTTACGCCTGTTTCAATTCATCCCGCTGTTCTCTACACTTAGCGCGCCGTGCGATCCCGCGTGGATGCGTCACGTCTCAAACAGGGCCCAGCGTCTCAACAGGCCCGGACTGTCAGGAAGACTTCGCATGGCGAAATGGGGTTTGCGCAAAAAATCATTGATGGCGCTGTTGCTGGCGTGCCTGGTCGCTCTGGCGCCGGCCGCGCTGATAGGCTGGCAGGTGCTGGACGGGGTCCGCGACCACTTCGGCCGCGCGTTCGCCGACAATTTCACTCAACTGAACCGCCAGCGCATCCTGGCGCCGGTGTCGCGCGAACTGGCGCTGTCGCAGCGCCTGGCCGACAGCGAAGTCACGCGCCGCTGGCTGCGCAATGAAAGCGATCCGGCCGCGCGCGAGCTGTTCTTCCGCGAAGCCGATGGGTACCGGCGCGACCTGCTGGGCCGCGCCTACTTCATCGCCAGCGCCGCCACCGGCCACTATTACTTCAACGATGACCAGCCCCTGTCCGAGGCGCCGCGCTACACGCTCAGCCGCGAGGCCGCCGACGACGGCTGGTTCTACAGCACGCTCAAGTCGCCCAACCGCTACAACATCAACGTCAATCCCGACCTGAAGCTCAAGACCACGCGGGTCTGGATCAACGTGCAGGTGCGCGACGGCGACAAGGTCATCGGCCTGACCGGCGCCGGCCTGGACGTGGGCGGCTTCCTGCGCGACTTCGTCAATAGCGGCCAGCCGGGCGTCACCCCCATCATCGTCGACGAAGATGGCGCGATCCAGGCGCACATGGACCCCACCCTGATCGCCTACAACTCGGGCGCGGGCGGGGCCGGCGGCAAGGACGGCCGCGGCATGGTGTTCAACCTGCTGGACGCCGGGCATGGCCGCGACGAACTGCGCGCGGCCCTGCACGCCGCCCAGGCCGACCCGCAATCGGTGCAATCCGCCTGGGTCACCCTCGACGGGGTGCGCCAGCTGGTGTCGGTGGCCTACATGCCCGAATTGCGCTGGCACGTGCTGACCGTGGTGGACCTGGGCGCTGCCCGGGTGCTGGATACCGACTGGCTGTGGCCCGCGGCCATCGGCCTGGTGCTGCTGTTCGCCGCGCTGCTGCTGTGCTTCGGCTATGCCATTGAACGCCTGATGCTGCGGCCGTTGCGCCGCCTGCAGCAGTCCGCCCGTGCCATCGCCAACGGCAGCTACGACGTGCGCCTGCCGCCGGGCGGGCAGGACGAGATCGGCGACCTGAGCCGCGCCTTCGGCGTAATGGCCGACAAGGTGCGCCAGCACACCGCCGAACTCGAGACCAAGGTGCGTGAACGTACCTCCGCACTGGAAGACGCCAACCGCGCCATGGCCGCCGCTCACAAGAAGATCGGCGATTCCATCGACTACGCCAGCCTGATCCAGCGCGCCATCCTGCCCGACCGCCAACTGACCCAGTCGCTGGGCGCGCATCACTTCGTGCTGTGGAAGCCGCGCGACGTGGTGGGCGGCGATTTCTATGTGTTCCGCTCCGATGGCAACAATTGCCTGCTCGGCATCATGGACTGCGCCGGCCACGGCGTGCCCGGCGCGCTGATGACCATGCTGGCCCGCGCGGCCATCGACCTGGCCATCACCGAGGCCGGGCCGGCCGACCCGGCGGGCATCCTGGCGCGTACCGACAGCGCGATCCGGGCCATGCTTGCGGATGCGCAACTGCCCCGTGCCCTGGCCACCAATACGGACGCGGGCCTGGTATATATTGACCGCGAATCCGGCAGCTTGCGGTATGCCGGCGCCAAGATCAGCCTGTACGCCAGCGACGGCCAGACCCTGCGCGAAGTGCCCGGAGGCAAGCGCGCGCTGGGCGACAAGCGCACGGGGGTTTACCAGAATATCGAGCTGCGCATGGAGCCCGGCTGGACCTATTACCTGGCCACCGACGGCTTCCTGGACCAGGCGGGCGGCGAGCACGGCTTCGGTTTCGGCAACACGCGTTTCGCCGAAATGCTCAAGAGACACGCGCAGCAGCCGTTAACCGAACAGGCGGCCGCTTTTTCCGAGGCCTTGGCCCAGTATCAAGGCGGACGGCCGCAGCGCGATGACATTACCTTGCTGTCTTTCCGTTTCGAATAATCGTTATCAGGGCGGTAACTCCCATGAATGCCTCCGATCTCTACGCATTGGGCGAGCGGTTCGACCAGAACCGCACCCTGCTGTGCTTCAACGGGCCGATCTCCCGTAGCCTGATCGAGGAAATCGGCAATGCGCTGAAGAACTACCTGAATGCCGAACACGCCCGGCCGGCGGAAGCCATGGACGTGTTCTCGGTCTACATCGAGATGATCCAGAACATCCGCCAGTACGCCGCGCAGAACGGCGATGCCGATGCCGCCGCCACCGTGGTGATCGGCCGCCGCGACGAAAGCCGCTATGTGGTGTCGGCCGGCAACCTGGTCAAGGCCGAAGACGGCCGCCATCTGGTGGACCGCATCCAGCGACTGGCCGCGCTGGACAAGGCGGCCCTGAAAGCCGAATACAAGGCCCAGCTGCACAAGCCGCGCACCCCCGGCGTTGCCTCGGGCGCCGGCCTGGGGCTGATCGACATCGCGCGCCGGGCGGGCGCACCGCTGGAAGCCAGCCTGACGCCCGCGGCGGGCGAGGGCAAGGCGTTCTTCAGCCTGAGCGTCGTGATCTGACCGCCGCCTCTCCGCGCGCCCTAGACCCTTTTCGGAGTGATTGATGAAAGACCTGAATATTCCCGGGACCCAGTCCACGCCCGCCATTACCGCCGACTTCGCCGCCGGCGTGCTGGCGATGCGCGGCGATTCCTACCCCGAGAATTCCTTCGAGCTGTTCGGCCCGGTGATCGAGTGGGTCGAGACCTACCTGCAGGGCGGCGATGCGCCGCTGAACCTGGAACTTGAACTGCTGTACCTGAACACCAGCAGCATCAAGTCGGTGATGGACATCTTCGACCTGCTGGAAGCCGCCCACGGCAAGGGCCGCAGCGTCAGCGTCACCTGGTTCTACGACATGCGCAACGAGCGCGTGGGCGAACTGGCCGAGGAATTCAAGGAAGACTGCACCTTCCCGTTCTCGGTCGTCGGCCGCCAATGAAGCCCGGCAACGCCGAGCTGGACGAACGCATCGGCCGCCTGCTGGCGGATCCGGCCTACGCCGGGCATCCCCTGCGTGACGCATTGCAGGACCTGTGGCGGCACACCGCCGAGCAGATGGCGCGGATCGAACGCGTCACCCACCTGTCCGACGCCTACCAGTCCATGGCGCACCAGCGGGAAATGGGCCTGTGCGAACAGTTCGACCGGCAGTTGCGACGCCTTGCCCGTATCGCCCGTATCTCCGACCACTACCAGAGCATGATGCGCGACCTGAACGCGGCGCTGGAAGAAACCTCCAGCCGCGATCCCCTGACGGGTCTCTTGAACCGGCGCGCGCTGATGGAAATGATCAAGCAGGAAGTCCAGCGCGCCGCCCGTGGCGGCCAGGCCTTCGTCGTCGCCATGCTGGACGTGGACCACTTCAAGTCGGTCAACGACCGCTACGGTCACGAAATCGGCGACCGCGCCCTGGTCGAACTGGCCGGCGCCATGCGCAACAGCGTGCGTGAATACGACCTGTGCGGTCGCTGGGGCGGCGAGGAATTCCTGGTGCTGCTGCCCGCGACCCCGCCGGAAACGGCGCAGGGCGTGATGGACCGCCTGGTGGGCGCGGTGCGGGGATTGGCGATCAATGTCGGCGCAGACGTGCTGCGCCTGACCGTCAGCATCGGCATGGCGTATCACCAGCTCGGAGAAACTTTTTCAGAAACGCTCAGCCGGGCGGACCAGGCGCTGTACCTGGCCAAGCAGGACGGACGCGATCGCGTCGCGCTTGGATTCCCCCGGCCCTGAAATGAACCCGGAATCGCAGTCTTCCGGTATGGAGCCCCTTATGCTTGATTCTCATCCAGGTGGTTCAAGCGCGGCCCCGCAGGGCGCCGCGTGGCAGGTGGACAACTACCTGGCGTCGATGGACCGGGCACTGCTGCTGTTCGATTTCGACGCGGCCGGTTCGCTCCTGAACGCAAACGAAAACTTCCTGGCCGCCATGGGCTACGCCCAAGGCGACATCGACGGCCTGCGCCATGACCTGCTGTGCGACAGCATGGACGAAGGCAAAGGCATTGCCAGCGCCGAAAACATCTGGGCCCGGCTGCGCCGCGGCGACTTCTTTTCCGGCACCTGCCGTTACCGCAGGCAGGACGGCGGATCCCTCTGGATCGAAGCCACCTACCTGCCGATGCGCGACGACACGGGCGAGGTGCGCCGCATCTCGGTCATCTCGCGCAAGTCCATCGCCGACGCCGAGCGCCAGGAAGAAATCCGCCTGCTGCTGCTGGGCATCAACGAAACCGGCAACGCCGTGGCCGTCTCGGGCCGCGACGGCCGCATCGTCTACGTCAACGACGGTTTCCAGCGCATGCTGGGCTTTGCCCGCGGCGACGCGCTGAACCAGGAGCTGGGCGAACTGCTGGCCGGCGGGCGCCCCGACGGCGGCACCCGCGAAGAGCTCGACCGCCGCATCGCCTGCCGCGAGGGCTACCACAAGGACGTGCTGGTCTACGACCGCGGCGGCAAGCCGCTGTGGGTGTCGGTGATGGCCAATTCCGTGTTCGACGAACGCGGCTCGCTGGTCAACATCGTCGACGTGCTGACCGACATCACGCCCACCAAGGTGCACGAGGTGCTGCAGCGAAGGGTGCTGCAGGCGATGGTGAACGAGGCCTCGGTGGTGGAAGTGATGAACATGGTGTGCCGCGAGGTCGAGCGCCTGGCGCCCGAAGTCGCGGCCACGGTGCTGCGCGTGGACGAGGCCGGCAAGCTGCGGCCCCTGGCCTCGCCGAGCCTGCCGTCGGCCTACGCCGACGCCCTGGACGGCGAAGCCATCGGCCCGCAGTCCGGTGCTTGCGGCACCGCCGCCTTCCTGGGCCGCCCGGTGATCGTGCCGGACATCGCCACCGATCCGCTGTGGGACAACTACCGCCACCTGCCGCTGCCGGAAGACATCAAGGCGTGCTGGTCCTCGCCCATCAAGTCCAGCGACGGCCGCGTGATCGGCACGTTCGGCTTCTATTTCCGTGAACGCCGCCTGCCCGACGATTTCCACCACCGCCTGGTGGACGTCTGCGTCTACCTGTGCGCGCTGGCGCTGGAACGCGAAGAAGCGCGCGCCCGCATCCGCCAGCTGGCGTTCTACGACGAGCTGACGGGCCTGCCCAACCGCAATCTGCTGCTGGCCCAGGCCGAGCAGGCCATCGCGCGGGCCGAACCCGATCGCAAGCGCGTGGCGGTGCTGTTCCTGGATCTGGACCGCTTCAAACAGGTCAACGACACGCTCGGCCATCCCATCGGCGACGCACTGCTGCGCGACGTCGCCCAGCGCCTGCGTCGCCTGGCCCGCGCCACCGACATCGTCGGCCGCCTGTCGGGCGACGAGTTCGTGATGCTGATGCCCGATTTCGAGCACGGCCGCCTGACCGCCGCCGCGGAACACATCCTGGTCGCCCTGGCGCAACCGTTCGTGGTGGGCGGCGTCACGCTGAACCCGTCGGTGAGCATCGGCATCAGCGTGTTCCCGGAAAACGGTCGCGACATGGATACGCTGCTGCGCCACGCGGACATGGCGATGTACCAGGCCAAGACAGCGGGCCGCAACCGCATTTCGTTCTTCAGCGCCGAAATGAACCGCCAGGCCCAGGAACGCCTGGCCCTGGAAGCCGCCCTGCGCGACGCCCTGGAAGGCCGCGCGCTGCGGCTGCACTACCAGCCCCAGGTCGGCCTGAAGAACGGCAGCCTGTACGGGGTCGAGGCGCTGGCCCGCTGGCGCCACCCCACGCTGGGCGACATTTCCCCCGCCCGCTTCGTGCCCCTGGCCGAAGAATGCGGCCTGATCGGCGACCTGGGCGACTGGGCCGTACGCGAAGCCTGCTCGCAACTATCGACATGGCGCCACAACGGCCTGCGCGTCCCGTCTGTATCGGTGAACCTGTCAGCCACCAACTTCCACAATCTGAACCTGCCCCGCATGATCGCGGCGACCCTGGCCGAGTTCGGCCTGGCCGCGCAGGACCTGATGCTGGAAATCACGGAAGGCGTGGTCCTGGACGCCACCGCCGGCACGCTGCGCACCATCGCCGAACTCCACCGCCTGGGCGTACGCCTGTCGATGGACGATTTCGGGACCGGCTATTCAAGCCTGGGACATTTGAGGCGCTTGATCGTCGATGAGCTGAAGCTGGATCGCAGTTTCGTTCAGGGGCTGGAGAGCGACGATGCGGCTCGGGCGCTGACAAGCGCTGTGATTCGGATCGGGGAGAGTCTGAGCTTGCCGGTTGTTGCCGAGGGGATCGAGAATGAGGAGCAGCGGCGGTTCTTGATCGAGCAAGGGTGTGCAGCAGGACAAGGGTTCTTGTTTTCGCCGCCTTTGCCGGCGGGAGATTTGGAGGAGTGGTTGCGGGCTAGGGGGTGATCGTGTTGAGCGTGGACTTGGGTTCTTAAGTCGCGCTTGGCGGTGTCGGCGGGCATAGGGCGGGGCTACGATTGCGGTCCGGAGCCTTCGCTCCGGACTTCCCCTTCGTCATCGTCGTCCGCCTTCGGCTCCCTTCCGATTCCCTCGGGCGCATCTAACGCCCCGCCCTATGCCCGCCGACACCGCCAAGCGCTCACGATGAGGATTCGCCTCGGTCGTCGGGGAGGGCGGTGTGCTTGGCATGATAGCGACGGTCGGAGTGGGGGTGGGCGGGGTAGGGCGGTGCCCGCTTCGTGCCGGCCGCGCGGGCGGCCTTACGAAGCTTACGCGGCGTCTTGCGTGCGCCGATGACGCTCTCGCGTGTGGGTGAGGATGTTGTTTTCTAACGGCGCGGATGCCGTGGCGTTCGACATGAATGTGCAGCGCCCGATGGGCGGCGCGCGAGACAGTCAGCATGCGCAAGCAGAACCCCGCCGCGCCGCCCATCACCGCCCCTCCCCCAACATGACGGGCCACTAGAAAGCCGATCTCCAACAGCGCGCAGCGCACCCGCAACACATTCCACCAACGCAATGCCAAACGTGGCCGCCCGCGCGGCCGCGGCTTGGCGACCCTGCAGATTCCATTCCCTGCACACAGGTCTAACAGCGCAACGACCCGAGACACGCGTAGTCCCTCGCGGCGGTGGCATGCGGGGCGGGCAACCTCGATGCGCCCGAGGGAATCGGAAGGGAGCCGAAGGCGGACGACGATGACGAAGGGGAAGTCCGGCGCCGGC
>PJUB01000343.1_pt1 | contig 22339 bp, 16 predicted proteins | sample 1512141 | NCBI WGS metagenome assembly PJUB01 (sample SAMN08177677, study PRJNA422409) | Soil metagenome, whole genome shotgun sequencing project. | isolation source: Soil enriched on filter paper: alkali lignin treatment | place: USA: Madison | collected 2015-01-15 | reverse complement strand
TAGTGAACTACCGTGGCGCACACAATGAATAACGCAAGAATGAACCATTTCATTCTTTTGCCCTCACCTCACTTCACTTGCAGCGCGCCCTCTGCGCGCCCAAGCACTATTTGTCAGTCAAAGACGCGTGGAGTTCCTGCAGGGAATAGACCTGCAGGCCCAAGCCCTGGCGCAGATACTGCATGCCTTCGACCGCGGCGCGGGCGCCGGCGATGGTGGTGAAGAAGGTCACGCGGGCGGCCAGCGCCTGGGTGCGGATGGTGCGCGAGTCGACGATGGCGTTGCGACGCTCTTCGACGGTGTTGATGACCAGCGAGATCTCGCCGTTCTTGACCATGTCGACGATGTGCGGACGGCCCTCAGTAACCTTGTTCACGCGCTGCACGGGAATGCCGGCCGCTTCGATCTCGGCCGCCGTGCCGCGCGTGGCGACCAGCTTGAAGCCCAGGGCGTGCAGGCCGCGCGCCACTTCGACGGCGCGGGGCTTGTCCTGGTTCTTCACGCTGATGAACACCGTGCCGGATTCCGGCAGGCGCACGCCCGCGGCCAGCTGCGACTTCACGAAGGCTTCGCCGAAGCTGGTGCCCACGCCCATCACTTCGCCGGTCGACTTCATTTCCGGACCCAGGATGGTGTCCACGCCCGGGAACTTCACGAACGGGAACACGGCTTCCTTGACCGAGAAGTAAGGCGGCACGACTTCCTTGGTGATGCCCTGGGCCGCCAGCGTCTGGCCGGCCATGGCGCGCGCGGCGATCTTGGCCAGTTGCAGGCCGGTGGCCTTGGACACGTAAGGCACCGTACGCGAAGCGCGCGGGTTCACTTCCAGCACGTAGACGTCGCCGCCCTGGATGGCGAACTGCACGTTCATCAGGCCGCTGACGTTCAGGGCCTTGGCCATCATGGTGGTCTGGCGCTTGATTTCGGCGATGACGTCGGCCGACAGCGAGTAAGGCGGCAGGCTGCAGGCGGAGTCGCCCGAGTGCACGCCGGCTTGCTCGATGTGTTCCATGACGCCGCCGATGAAGACGGTTTCGCCATCGGCCAGGCAGTCGACGTCGACTTCGGTGGCGTTGTTCAGGAAGCGATCCAGCAGCACCGGCGAGTCATTGCTGACCTTGACGGCTTCGCGCATGTAGCGTTCGAGGTCTTGCTGCTCGTGCACGATTTCCATCGCGCGGCCGCCCAGCACGTAGCTGGGACGCACCACCAGCGGGTAGCCGATTTCGGTGGCGTGGGCCAGGGCCTCGCCTTCGGTGCGGGCCGTGCGGTTGGGCGGCTGACGCAGGCCCAGTTTGTTGAGCAGCTTCTGGAAGCGCTCGCGGTCTTCGGCCACGTCGATGGATTCGGGGCTGGTGCCGATGATGGGCACGCCGTTGGCTTCCAGGGCGCGCGCCAGCTTCAGCGGGGTCTGGCCGCCGTACTGGACGATCATGCCGACCGGGTTTTCCTTGTGGACGATTTCCAGCACGTCTTCGAGCGTCAGGGGTTCGAAGTACAGGCGATCCGACGTGTCGTAGTCGGTGGACACGGTTTCCGGGTTGCAGTTGACCATGATGGTCTCGTACCCGTCGTCGCGCAGCGCCAGCGCGGCGTGCACGCAGCAGTAGTCGAATTCGATGCCCTGGCCGATGCGGTTCGGGCCACCGCCCAGCACCACGATCTTCTTGCGGTCGGTGGGCGCGGCTTCGCACTCTTCCTCGTAGGTGGAGTACATGTAGGCCGTGCGGGTGGCGAATTCAGCGGCGCAGGTGTCCACGCGCTTGTAGACCGGACGCACGTTCAGCTGGTGACGCAGCTTGCGCACTTCGGATTCGGCCGAATCCAGCAGGAACGCCAGGCGGCGGTCGGAGAAACCGCGGCGCTTCAGTTCCCACAGGGTGGCGTAGTCCAGGTCGGCCAGCGTCTTTTGCTCGAGCGCGAGCTCGATGTCGACGATTTCCTTGATCTGCGACAGGAACCAGGGGTCGATGTGCGTGATGGCGTGCACTTCGTCGAGCGTGAAGCCTTGCGCAAAGGCGTCGCCCACGTACCAGATGCGTTCCGGACCGGGTTCGCCCAGCTCGACCTGCAGCTTTTCGCGGTCGGTGGTTTTCTGGTTCAGGCCGTCGACGCCGACTTCCAGGCCACGCAGCGCCTTCTGGAACGATTCCTGGAAGGTGCGGCCGATGGCCATGACTTCACCCACGGACTTCATCTGGGTGGTCAGGCGGGCGTCGGCGGTGGGGAATTTCTCGAAGGCGAAACGCGGCACCTTGGTGACGACGTAGTCGATCGACGGTTCGAACGAGGCCGGCGTGGCGCCGCCGGTGATTTCGTTCTTGAGTTCGTCCAGCGTGTAGCCCACGGCCAGGCGCGCGGCGACCTTGGCGATGGGAAAGCCCGTGGCCTTGGAGGCCAGCGCCGACGAACGCGACACGCGCGGGTTCATCTCGATGACGATCATGCGGCCATCGCGGGGGTTGACCGCGAACTGCACGTTCGAGCCGCCGGTGTCCACGCCGATCTCGCGCAATACCGCGATCGATGCATTACGCATGATCTGGTATTCCTTGTCGGTCAGCGTCTGGGCCGGCGCCACGGTGATCGAGTCACCGGTGTGCACGCCCATGGGGTCCAGGTTTTCGATGGAGCAGACGATGATGCAGTTATCCGCCTTGTCGCGGACCACTTCCATCTCGAATTCCTTCCAGCCCAGCAGCGATTCTTCGATGAGCAGTTCGCTGGTGGGCGAGGCTTCGAGGCCGCGACGGCAGATGGTTTCGAATTCTTCGGCGTTGTAGGCGATGCCGCCGCCCGAACCGCCCATGGTGAAGCTGGGGCGGATGACGGCCGGGAAACCCGAGGTGCCGACTTCGGACGCGATGCGGCGCTGCACTTCCCAGGCTTCGTCCATCGTGTGGGCGACGCCCGACTTGGCCGACTCCAGGCCGATGTCGGTCATGGCCTGCTTGAACTTCTGGCGGTCTTCGGCCTTTTCGATGGCGTGCTCGTTGGCGCCGATCAGTTCGACATTGTGCTTTTTCAGCACGCCGTGGTGGGCCAGGTCGAGCGCGCAGTTCAGCGCGGTCTGGCCGCCCATGGTGGGCAGCAGCGCATCGGGCTTTTCACGCTCGATGATCTTTTCGACGGCTTGCCAGGTGATGGGCTCGATGTAGGTGACGTCGGCCGTTTCCGGGTCGGTCATGATCGTGGCGGGGTTGCTGTTCACCAGGATGGTGCGGTAACCCTCGGCCTTGAGCGCCTTGCACGCTTGCGCGCCGGAATAGTCGAATTCGCAGGCCTGCCCGATGATGATGGGGCCGGCGCCGATGATGAGAATGCTTTTTAGGTCTGTACGCTTGGGCATGATGCAATCTTTACTTTTGGCCGGACATCAGGCTGATGAACTTGTCGAAGAGCTCCAGGATGTCGTGCGGACCGGGGCTGGCTTCGGGGTGGCCCTGGAAGCAGAAGGCCGGACGGTCGGTGAGCTCGAAGCCCTGCAGCGTGCCGTCGAACAGCGACACGTGCGTGACGCGCGCGTTGGCCGGCAGGCTGGCCGCGTCGACCGCGAAACCGTGGTTCTGGCTGGTGATGAAGACGCGCTTGGAAGCCAGGTCCTGCACCGGGTGGTTGGCCCCGTGGTGGCCGGTCTTCATCTTGAGCGTCTTGCCGCCCACGGCCAGGCCCATGATCTGGTGGCCCAGGCAGATGCCGAATACGGGCAGCTTCTTGTCCAGGAACGTGCGCGTGGCGTCGATGGCGTAGTCGCAGGGCTCGGGGTCGCCGGGGCCGTTGGACAGGAACACGCCGTCGGGGTTGAGCTTGAGCACTTCTTCGGCGCTGGTCTGGGCCGGCACCAGCGTCAGGCGGCAGCCGCGATCGGCCAGCAGGCGCAGGATGTTGGACTTGATGCCGAAGTCGTAGGCGACGACGTGGAACTTGGACTGGTCGGGCTGGGTGTAGCCTTCGCCCAGTTGCCAGGTGCCTTCGGTCCAGGTGGCGTTGGACTTGATGGACACGACCTTGGCCAGGTCCTGGCCGGCCATGCCGGCAAAGCCGCGGGCCAGTTCGACGGCGCGGTCGGCGTCGGTGCCGACGAAGATGCAGGCGCCCTGGGCGCCCTTTTCACGCAGGATGCGGGTCAGCTTGCGGGTGTCGATGCCGGAAATGGCAACGATGCCCTGGGCAGACAGGTACTCGGGCAGCGATTGCGTGGAACGGAAGTTCGACACGCGGGCGGGACAGTCGCGGACCACCAGGCCGGCGGCGTAGACGCGGTTCGCCTCGACGTCTTCGGCGTTGATGCCGGTATTGCCGATGTGCGGATAGGTCAGCGTGACGATCTGGCCGCTATAGCTGGGATCGGTGAGAATTTCCTGGTACCCGGTCATCGCGGTGTTGAACACCACTTCGGCAACGGTATGCCCAGGCGCACCGATCGACACGCCTCGAAAAATGGTACCGTCCGCCAGAGCCAGAATTGCAGGAGGGAAGCGGTTGATCCCCTCGGGAAAAAGTTGCGGCAGCACAGTAAACCCCGGTTTTATGAATCGATAATCAAACCTTCGAATTATACCTTGAGCGGCCGTTTTCCCCGGAAAACCGCGCCAAATAAGGCCAGGATCGAAGAATTGGCCTGTCGGCGGTGATACGCTAAGGCACCTTCAACCCTGACGTTGTGAGCCCGTTTTGTCCATGTCCAGCCAACTTGACGCCCTGCGCAATCACACCACCGTTGTCGCCGACACCGGCGATTTCGAAGCGATGAAGGCGCTGCGTCCCACCGACGCCACCACGAATCCGTCCCTTATTTTGAAAGCCGTGCAGCAGGACGCCTATCGCCCGCTGCTGGAAAAGACCGCCCGCGACCACCGCGGCGCCCCCACCGCCGAACTGATGGACCGCCTGCTGGTCGCATTCGGCCGCGCCATCCTGAACATCGTGCCCGGCCGGGTCTCGACCGAAGTCGACGCCCGCCTGTCGTTCGACACCCGCGCCACGATCGAACGCGCCCGCGGCCTGATCGCGCTGTACGAAGCGGCCGGCGTGCCGCGCGAGCGCGTCCTGATCAAGATCGCCTCCACCTGGGAAGGCATCCAGGCCGCCCGCGCACTGCAGGCCGAGGGCGTGCGCTGCAACCTGACCCTGCTGTTCTCGCTGCCGCAGGCCGTGGCCTGCGCCGACGCCCAGGTGCAGCTGATTTCGCCCTTCGTGGGCCGCATCTACGACTGGCACAAGAAGGCCGCCGGCGCCGCCTGGGTCGAAGCCGACCATGCCGGCGCGCGCGATCCCGGCGTGCAGTCCGTGACCCGCATCTACCAGTACTACAAGCGCTTCGGCATCGCCACCGAGATCATGGGCGCCAGCTTTCGCAACGTGGGCCAGATCCTGGCGCTGTCGGGCTGCGACCTCCTGACCATCAGCCCCGAGCTGCTGACCCAATTGGCGGCCACCGACGGTGACGCCCCGGCGCAGTTGCGCGCCGATGCCGTCAGCGGTGACATCGCCCGCATCGCCTCGGACGAAGTGGCCTTCCGCACGCAGCTGAACGACGACGCCATGGCCAGCGACAAGCTGTCCGAGGGCATTCGCGCGTTCGTGGCCGACGCCATCAAGCTGGACGCGCTGATCGAGGCCCAGCGCGGCTGAGCCCCACCCCGTCCGGCGGGCGGCGCCCCCGGACGGTTTTCAGCGGTGGTCGTGCGAATGCACCTGCAGCGCTTCCAGGAAGCGCGAGACCATGTTGTAGGCGGCCACCGTGGCGGTCAGCTCGACCGTCAGCTTGTCCGAACCCATCGCGGCGCGCGCGGCCTGGAACACGGTTTCGGGCACCTGCACCTGGCGCGTCATGGCGTCGGTATAGGCCAAGACCGCGCGTTCTCGCTCGCTGAACCGTTGTGATGCCTGCCAATCGGGCAAGGCATCCAGCTGGGCTTGCGTCAGGCCTTCTTTCAGGGCGATCGGCGCGTGCTGGTCGGCCTCGTAGGGCGCGCCGTTGATCACCGCCACCCGCATGATCACAAGCTCGCGAATATCGCCCGGCAACGACGACAATTGGCGGATGGACGTCAGGTAATTGAGCCAGCCCCCGGCCACGGCCGGGCTGTGCAGCAGCATCTGGTACAGATGCAGCACGCTGCCGCGTTCGGCGACGATGCGGTCCACCAGCGGTTTCGCGTCGGGATGAGACAAATCGGCGTAAGGAAGACGCGCCATGAAAACTCCGTAAGGGGATTAAGACCGGTTGGCGCCCAAGCGCGTAACGCCTTTGAGCGTCGAATGTCCGAGGCGCAGCAAATGAACACATTCGCAAGAACTTTGACATAATGACAGCACACTGCGCACTCCCAGGACAAGCCTAGAATGAATGCGCCTACCCAGTCCCACCCGCCTGTCACGCTCGCAAACTGCGACAGCGAACCGATCCACGTACCGGGCGCCATCCAGCCCCTGGGCGCGTTGCTTGCGTTCGACGCCGCGGGCGTGCTGCGCTACGCGAGCGAAACCGCGCCGCAGGTACTGGGCACGCCCCTTGCGCTGGGCTATCGCTGCGAACCCGGCGCCCTGCCACCGGGGTTGTCGCACTACCTGTCGGTCTGGCTGGACAGCGCCGACCCGGTGTTCGATCCGCTGACCCTGGTGCTGAATGAACATACCTATGACGTCATTGCCCACCGCAACGGGGACGGCCTGACGCTGCTTGAACTGGAACGCCGCGGCGACGCTGCCGACATCGCCGACCCCGCGCGCATCTACCGCGGCATCGAACGCATCCGCGTGCAACGCGACATCGCCAGCCTGCTGGATCGCACGGTGCAGGAAGTACAGCGCGCCACCGGCTTTGACCGCGTCATGGCCTACCGCTTTCATCCGGACGACAGCGGCGAAATCGTGGCCGAGCGGCGGGGCGACCCCACGCTGGAAGACTGGGTCGGACGGCGCTATCCGGCCGGCGACATCCCCGCCCAGGCGCGACGCCTGTATACGGTGAATACGCTGCGCCAGATTGCCGACGCGCAATACCAGCCCGTGCGCGTGCTGGGCCAGGACAGCGCTGACGAACCGCCGCTGGACATGAGCTTTTCGGTGCTGCGCAGCGTGTCGCCGATTCATCTGGAATACATGGCGAACATGGGCGTGCGCGCCTCCATGAGCCTGTCGCTGGTGATCGGCGGCAAGCTGTGGGGCATGATCGCCTGCCATCACCATTCCCCGCGCCAGATCCCCTACCCCGCCCGGCTGGCCTGCGAGGCGCTGGCGCAGGTGCTGTCGGCGGCGTTGGCCAACATCGAAGGCAGCGAGCGCGCCGAAAACGCGCGCCGCAGCGCCGCGCTGGTCAGCCGCCTGGCAGAACGCGTGTCGGCTTCGGAAAATGTGCACCTGGCGCTGTCCGGCGGCCCGGACACGCCCGCCGCGCTCGTCCCCAACGACGCCGCGCTGTGCCTGTGGGGCAACAGCGTGACGGTGTTCGGCGGCATTGCGCCGCGCGGCGAACTGGCCGGCATCCTGTGCGCGCTGGACCAGAGCGGCCAGCGGCTGGTTCACACCCACAACATCGCGCGCGACTACCCCGACCTGCAAACCGACCTGGTGCCGTACGCGGGCCTCCTGGCCTGCAAGTTCGACCCCATGAACAACGGCTGGCTGATCTGGCTGCGCAAAGAGCAGATCGAAACCGTGGTGTGGGGCGGCAAGCCCGAAAAGCAATACGCCGTCGGCAACCTGGGGCCGCGCCTGACGCCGCGCGGTTCGTTCGACGCGTGGCGCGAAGTCACCCGCGACACCAGCGCACCGTGGCTGCCGGCCGAACGGGAAGCGGCCGACAACCTGCGCGACGAACTCTCGCACATCGCCACCAGCCGCGCCGCCGACGTGGACCGCGCCCGCACCGCGCTGCTGGCGATGCTGGGCCACGACCTGCGCGATCCGCTGCAATCCATTTCCATGGCGGCCACGCTGCTGTCGAAAACGGATTCCGGCGCCCGCATGGGCGAGCGCATCCGCTATTCCAGCGGCCGGATGCAACGCCTGATCTCGCAGGTGCTGGACCTGTCGCGCCTGCAGGCCGGCATGGGGCTGGGCATCGAAAAGCGCGAATGCCGCCTGTCCGACCTGCTGAACAGCCTGATCGAGGAAAAGCGCCAGGCCTACCCCGGCCTGCTGATCGAACCCGACGTGCAGCCCGGGCTGACCCTGATGGCCGACACCGACCGCATCGCCCAGGTGGTCACCAACCTGATGAGCAACGCCCGCCAGCACGGCGCACCGCGCATGCCGATCCACGTGACGGCGCGACAGGACGGCGAGGCCATCGAACTGACGGTCGTGAACCACGGCGCCCCGATACCGGACGAGGTCATGGCGCATCTGTTCTCGCCCTTCAAGCCGGAATCCATGGGCCATTCGCGCAACCGCAATGGCCTGGGGCTGGGGTTGTATATTGCCGAACAGGTGGTCCGCGACCACGATGGCGAGATCACCGTCGGCTGCCATGACGGCCGGGTGGTTTTCACTGTTATTCTGCCGCGCGGCGCCGATGCGCCGCCCGCAACCCGCATCCTGGAGACATGATTTGAACGAAGCGCGCTCGCTACGCGTCCTGCTGGTCGACGACAACGAAATGGGCTCTGAACTGCTGGCCGAATTCCTGGCATTGTCCGGCCTGGAAACCCGCTGCGCCGTCACTGGCGAAGACGCCCTGGCGCAGGTCGCCGCCTTCGACCCGCAAGCGGTGCTGGTCGATATCCTGCTGCCCGACATGGACGGCTACGAACTGGCCCGCCGGCTGCGCGAGCGCAGCACGTCGACCCGCATCTATGCCCTGAGCGGCCTGGCCCGCCACGAGCGCCACGAAGAGGCCACCCGCCTGTTCAACGGCTGGATCGAAAAACCCGCCGACCCCGACGCACTCCTGAACGTGCTGCGGCAGGCGGATTGAGGCCACCCATGCACGCCGATACTTCCGCCCTGGCCCTTTCCGCGCCGGCCCTGGCCGCCGACGGCGTGCGCTTCAAGGTCCTGGCGCAGATCTTTCCCGTCCTGCGGCACGAGACCCTCGCGCCGCTGTCCAACGCCACGCTGGCCGTAGCCATGCTGCGCCAGGCGCCGGAAGGCGCCAGCGCCGATGCCCTGCAGCAGCGTTGCCAACGCCTGGCGGGCGATCTGCACCACATGCTCGAAGACAGCGTCAACGTGGTGCGCGACCTGGACCAGTGGCTGATCGACAATGGCGCCTGCCTGCCGGCCGATGCGCTGCTGCGCCAATGCCGCAAGCTGCTGTTTTCGCAATTGATGTGGTCCAGGCGCCAGGTGCGCTGGCCCGAGGACGCCGCGGCGATCGAGCTGCCCGCGTTCGCATCGCGCTACCTGGTGATGGCGTGGCTGCTGTGCATGCTGCCGTGGCTGCCCGAAGGCGGCGAACTGGCGCTGGACGCTACGGACACGCGGGCCTGGCACGCGGATTTTTCAGCGATGCCCCAGGCACCGACCGCGCCGCAGCTGTTCGATACGCATGACATCGAGCTGTTGGCCGCCGCATCGGGCTGGCGGCTGGAGCGGCAGTCGCAGCGCTGGACGCTGCACCTGCCGGTTGCGCCGCAGGCCTGTTGAAACCCTCAAGGAGCTTCGCATGATCTCCCCCGTGCACCAGGTTTTGCGGGACGGCACCCGCGCACGCCACGAAACCCTGGACCAAGGCCTGGCGTTGGCCGACGGCGACGTCAGCCGCGCCCATTACCTGAACTACCTGCGGGCCCTGCTGGGCTGGCTGGAACCGGTCGAACAGCGCCTGTGGCAGCTGGAATGGCCGGCCGAATTGCGCGCCCCGGCCCGCGCGGGCAAAAGCGCCCTGATCCGCGCCGACCTGCACGCGGCGGGCGACGCGGCCCCGGTTGCGCACTGCGCCGGCGCCCCCGCGCCGGACCAGGCCGACGCCTATGCACTGGGCGTGGCCTATGTAGTGGAAGGCTCGCAACTGGGCGGGCGCTTCCTGGCCAAGCGGCTGGAAGACGTGACCCCGCCCCTGCCGCTGAGCTACCTGCGCGGCTATGGCGACGAGGTCGGCGCGCTGTGGAAGGGCTTCCTGCAGCATCTGGACAGCGCCGCCCAGGGGCACGAAGCGCGTGCGCTGCAAGGCGCGCAGGACGCGTTCGACAGCCTGACCGCGTGGCTGCGCAGCCAGCGCGCACTGCAGGCCTAGGCCGCTTCTCAGTACCCCGCGGGCTCGCGCCCCTGTGCGCGACGCCCATGAAAAAGCCCGGCCAGGCCGGGCTTTTTCATGGGCTTCTCGACAAGCAGCGGATCAGAGCTTTTCGGTCTCGCCCGACTTGGGCTGCCACTTCATCAGCCGTTTCTCGCCGACGCCGACGATGTAGTCCAGCACCAGCGCGAACGCCGTCAGGACCACGATGCCGGCAAACACGGTATTGACGTCGAACGTGCCTTCGGCCTGCAGGATCAGGTAGCCCACGCCGCTGGCCGAGCCCAGGTATTCGCCCACCACCGCGCCCACGAAGGCCAGGCCCACCGAGGTGTGCAGGCTGGAGAACACCCAGCTGGTGGCCGACGGCAGGTAGACGTGGCGCAGCAATTGCCGCTGGCGCGCGCCCAGCATGCGGGCGTTGTCCAGCAGGGTCGGGCTGACTTCACGCACGCCCTGGTAGACGTTGAAGAAGACGATGAAGAACACCAGCGTCACGGCCAGCGCGACCTTGGACCAGATGCCCAGCCCGAACCACATGCCGAAGATCGGCGCCAGGATCACGCGCGGCATCGAGTTGGCCGCCTTGATGTAGGGGTCCAGGATGGCGCTGGCGCGCGGCGACAGGCCCAGCCAGAGGCCGAAAGCCAGGCCGGCGATGGTGCCGATGAAGAAGGCCAGCACCGTTTCGGTCAACGTGACCCACAAGTGGGTATAGATGTCGGCGTTGGTGACGAACCAGGCCCAGATGCGGCCCCAGACCTTCAGGGGTTCGCCGAAGAAGAAGGCGACCTTGGAATCGCGCGAGGCGAGATGCCAGACGCCCAGGATGATGACCAGCAGCAGCAACTGCCAGAAGCGCAGGCTGGCGGAACCGGGTTTGAACGACTTGGACATAGGTCAGGCCCGCTTCTGTTGGGCATAGCCCTTGAGCACTTCCTCGCGCAGCACGGCCCAGATGGCCGCATGCAGTTCGACGAAGCGCAGGTTGTTGCGCACTTCGGCCACGTCGCGCGGGCGCGGCAGATCGATCGCGAATTCACCGATGGGGTGCGTGCCCGGCCCGGCCGACAGCACCACGACGCGGTCGCTCATGGCGATGGCCTCGTCCAGGTCGTGCGTGATGAACAGCACGGCCTTGCGCTTGGCCATCCACAGGTCGAGCACCTCGTTTTCCATCAGCTGGCGGGTCTGGATGTCCAACGCGGAAAACGGTTCGTCCATCAGGATGATGTCGGGATCGCGGATCAGCGTCTGGGCCAGCATGGCGCGCTTGCGCATGCCGCCGGACATCTGGTGCGGATAGCGGCCTTCGAACCCGCCCAGGCCGACGCGGCGCATCCATTCGCGGCCGCGTTCCAGGGCTTCGGCGCGCGGCACACCGGCGAAATCCAGCCCGGCCACGACGTTATCCAGCGCGCTGCGCCACGGCAGCAATGCCTCGCCCTGGAACATGTAGCCGGCCCGCGAATTGATGCCGGACAGCGGCTGGCCAAAGACCTTCACCTGGCCGGACGACGGCGCCAGCAAGCCGGCGCTGACGTTGAGCAGGGTGGACTTGCCGCAGCCCGTGGGGCCCACCACCGACACGAACTCGCCGGGCGCGATGGCCAGGGTCGTGTCGCTGACGGCGGTGTAGCGCTGCGAGCGGTCGTCGCGGGAGACAAAGGTGCAGCTGATGTTTTCCAGCGAAAGCGCGGCTTCAGCCATTGGGGTATTTCTCGTTGGCGCGGCGCGCGAAGTCATTGGTCCAGACCTTGGAGGCGTCGATCTTGGCGGCGTCGAAGTCCGCCTGATAAGCGGCCAGGGCCTTGAGCGCCGTGGCGGCGCCGTCTTCGGGGATCAGGCCGTCGGGCGACAGACCTTCCAGGCTCTTGCCGATGGCGGCCTTGTAGACGGCCGGATCACCCAGCAGGTAGGTTTCGGGCACGACCTTGGCGATCTCGTCGGGGCCGGCCTTCTGGATCCATTTGTCGGCGCGCACCAGCGCGTTGGTCAGCGCCTGGGTGGTGTTCGGATTGGCATCGATGAACGCCTGCGGGGCATACAGGCAGCCGGCCGGCATGTTGCCGCCGAAGATGTCCTGGGTGTCCTTGAGGGTGCGCGTGTCGACGATGATCTGGATGTCGCCCGGCATTTCCAGCATCGACACCACGGGGTCGGTGTTGGAGATGGCGTCGATCTGGCCGCTGCGCAGCGCGGTGACCGCACCCGCGCCGGCGCCCACGCCGATGATGGACACGTCGGAGGCCTTCAGGCCGTGCTTGGCCAGGAAGAAGCTGACCACCATGTTGGTGGACGAACCCGGCGCGGTCACGCCGATCTTCTTGCCTTTCAGGTCGGCCGGGCCCTTGTAGTTGGGCATGTTCTTCCTGGACACGCCCACGCCGATCATCGGTGCACGGCCCTGCAAGGCAAAGGCGCGGTAGAACTGGCCCTTGGACTGCATGGCCAGCGTGTGCTCGAAGGCCCCGGAGACCACGTCGGCGCTGCCGCCCACGACCGCCTGCAGCGCCTTGGAACCGCCAGCGAAGTCGGCGATCGACACGTCCAGGCCTTCGTCCTTGAAGTAGCCACGGGCCTCGGCGATGGACAGCGGGAGGTAGTAGATCAGGGGTTTGCCGCCCACGGCGATCTGGACCTTGGTCTTCTCCAGCTTCTGGGCGCGCACGATGGCGGGGGCCATGCCCATGACGCCGGCAGCGCCGGCCATCTTGAGCAAATCACGGCGTGTGACTGACATGTGTTGTCTCCTTGGGATCAGGCTTACCGATAGCGCCGATCTGCGCCAGCTTGTCGATAGCCGCTGAATCATACCCCAGCGATTTCAGGACTTCCTCGGTATGTTCCCCTAATGCGGGGCCGATCCAGCGGGTGCCGCCGGGGGTCTCGGACAGCTTGGGCACCACCGCCGGCAGCTTGACCGGACGGCCATCGGCAAACTGGTGCTGCTCGATCATGCGCCGCGCCAGGAACTGCGGATCGGTGAACATGTCGGCCACGCTGTAGATCTTGCCGACCGGCACGTCGGCCGCCTTCAGGGTGTTCAGCGCGTCGTCAATGTCACGGCCGCCGCACCACGCCTGGATCGCGCCGTCGATCTCGTCCACGCGGCGGGCGCGCCCGTCGTTGCGGACCAGGTCCGGGTCCGTGGCCAGGTCATCGCGGCCGATGGCCCGCATCAGGCGGTGGAAGATCGCATCGCCATTGCCGGCGATGACGACGTTCTGGCCGTCGCGGGTGGTGTAGGTGTTGGACGGCACGATGCCGGGCAGCGCGCCGCCCGTGCGCTCGCGCACCACGCCGGCCACGTCGTATTCGGGCACCAGGCTTTCCATCATGTTGAAAACCGCTTCGTAGAGCGCCACGTCGACCATCTGGCCCTGGCCGGCGCGGCAGGCCTCGCCGCTCTGGCCGTTCCAGCGGCCGCCGGTGGCATCGCGATGGCGCAGCGCCATCATCGCGCCGATCACGCCGTGCAGCGCCGCGATCGAGTCGCCGATCGAGATGCCCACGCGCAGCGGCGGCCGGTCGGGATGGCCGGACACGTAGCGCAGCCCGCCCATGGATTCGCCGATGGCGCCGAAGCCCGGCTGGTCTTTCATCGGCCCCGTCTGGCCGTAGCCGGACAGGCGCACCATGATCAAGGCGGGGTTGATGGCGCGCAGCTGTTCAAAGCCCAAGCCCCATTTTTCCAGCACGCCGGGGCGGTAGTTCTCGACCACCACGTCGGCGTCCAGCGCCAGCTTGCGGGCGATCTCGCGGGCGTCGGGGTGCTTCAGGTTGAGCGCGATGGATTGCTTGTTGCGGGCCTGTACCGTCCACCACAGCGAATTGCCTTCGTGCAGGTGGCGCCAACTGCGGATAGGGTCACCGCCGCCCGTACCGTCGGGGCCGTGCGGGGTTTCGACCTTGATGACGTCGGCACCGAACTCGCCGAAGATGCGCGCGGCGAACGGCCCGGCGATGAGCGTGCCGAGTTCCAGGACTTTCAGTCCGGTCAGGGCTGACATGATGGGTGTCTTCCTCGTGGGTGTCCGCGCCGTACATGCGCCGCGGATCGATTTGCGAGCGGTACAGGATACCCTGCCCCGCCCCGCCGCCCCAAGGCCTGTGCGCGCCCCGTGGACGGCACGACCTTCGCCCGGCAAACGCCACGCGGGCACGTCAGGTGGTCTTGCGTTCCATCAGTGCCCAGGCGATGGTGCCGGCGTCCACGTATTCGAGTTCGCTGCCCGCAGGCACGCCGCGGGCCAAGCGCGTCACGCGCAGACCGCGTTCGCCCAGGGCTTCCCCCAGGAAATGCGCGGTGGTCTCGCCTTCGGCCGTGAAGTTGGTGGCCAGGATGACCTCTTGCACCACCCCGTCGGTCGCCCGGCGGATGACACGGTCGAAATCCAGTTCCCGCGGCCCGATGCCTTCCAGCGGCGCAACCCGGCCCATCAACACGTAGTACAGGCCGCGGTAGCCGTGGCTGGACTCGATCATGTTCTGGTCGGCCGGCGTTTCGACGATGCACAGCAGGGAAGGATCGCGCTTGGGGTTGGCGCAGGTGGCGCACACGTCTTCTTCGGCGAAGCTGTTGCAACGCGAGCAATGACGCAGGTCACGCACCGCGCCCGCCAACGCCCGCCCCAGCATGTCGGCCCCCTGGGGGTCGTGCTGCAGCAGGTGATAGGCCATGCGCCGGGCAGAGCGCACGCCCACGCCAGGCAGGCGCCGCAGGGCCTCGATCAACGAGACGAGCGGTTCGGGTTCGGGCAGTAGTGGATCCATGGCGCGGCGAAATCTTGCGGACGGCAATAGCCGCGCCGCGGGATGCGGCGACGGCCCGGGCGTTCGATCAGAACGGCAGCTTCATGCCCGGGGGCAACGGCATGCCGGCGGTAACGGACGCCATCTTTTCCTGGGAGGTGGCCTCGGCCTTGCGCAGCGCGTCGTTGAACGCGGCGGCAACCAGGTCTTCAAGCATGTCCTTGTCGTCGGCCAGCAGCGAGGGATCGATCTCGACGCGCTTGACGTCGTGACGGCAGGACATGGTGACCTTGACCAGGCCGCCGCCCGCGGCGCCTTCGACCTGGATCTCGGCCAGGGCGTCCTGCGCCTTCTTCATGTTTTCCTGCATCTGCTGCGCCTGGCGCATCAGGCCGGCCAGTTGTCCTTTCATCATGATCGAGTTTCCTTGAACGAGGGGAATAAGGGGATTTGCCGGCGCCTCAGGCGGCGGCGGAAGGGGGATCGACGTGGCGGATCGAGCCGGCCACGACATGGCCGCCGAAATCGGACAGCAACGCCTGCACGAACGGGTCGACGGCGACCGCGTCTTCGGCGGCCTGCTGGCGCGCCGCACGCTCGGCCTGGGCCACGGCGTGGGCCGTGGCTTCGCCGACGGCGCCGACGTCGACATCCAGGCGGATGCCCTGGCCGAAGTGTTCGCACAGCACGGTCTGCAGCCGCACGCGGCTTTCGCTTTCGGCCAGCGTCCGGACCGCCACCCGCAGGATGACGGCATCGCCCTGCACGCCGGCCCATTCGCTTTGGCGGGCCAACTCGGCGGCCAGCCCGGTCACGGGCAGGCGCGCGGCCAGCTCGGGCCAGGCGGTGGAGGTCATGTCGGCGAGGCGGGCGCGCGTCTGGCGCTTGCGCGCCGGGGCGGCGCCGTCACGCCGGGCGGGCGCGGGCGACGGCACCGGGGCCGCCGACGGCGCGCTGGCCAGGGTTTCGAAGTCGTCGTCGGGATCCGACGTGAAGCCGCCGTCCGGTACGAAACCGCCTTCGGCTTCGAAGGGAATTTCCTCGTCGACCCAGGACGGCGGACCATCGTTGTCGTCCGCGGCGGGCGCGACAGCGGCAGCGGCCGGCGTCACAGCGAGCGGTGCGGATTTGGGGGCGACGGGCAATCCGGCGACGGGCAATCCGGCGACGGGCAATCCGGCGACGGGCAATCCGGCGGCGGGCGTTCCCGCAGCAGGCGGCGATGCCGGCGCGTCCGTTGCCGCATTCGCGGGAGCAGACGGTTGCGCAGGCGCGGCCGGCGCGACGGATTGCGCGGACGCGTCGGCGGGAATCTCTTCCCAGGGCGGAATGCCAGCCGACGGCGCTTGCGCAGCGGCTGCCGAGTTCGCAGCGGCGGCTGCGGCGGCAACCGGCGCAACGGCCGGTGCGGCGGCGGGGCTTGCGGCAGGTTCATCTGCCACGCTGGCAACCTGCGCCGGAACAGCCGGGGCGGAGACAGGGGCCGGCACGGGCGTCGCCGCAGCGGCCTGGGCAACCGGCGCTTGCGCCGCGTCGGGCTGCGTCGCCGGGGGCTGATTCGTGGCGGCCTGGCTGGCCGGCACTTGCCCGACGGACGCTTGTGCGGCCTGAGCTTGAGCGACGGCGGGTGCCTGAACAACGGCGGCTTGCGCAACAGGCGACGGCGTCACCGCAGCGGGCGCCGAGGCCTGCACGGCAGGCGCCGGCGACGCAACGGGTGCGGCTGCGACCGGCGCAGCCGGCGCCTGCTGCGCGGCTGCCGTGGCCGGCTCTGCCGTCTGGCGGGCCGGCGTGGCGGGCGCTTCCAGGGCCGTCTGCGGACCGGCGTCGCCATTGAGCGCCAACATGCGCAGGCAGGCCATGATGAAGCCGGCGTATTCGTCCGGCGCCAGCGTCAGTTCGCCGCGGCTATGCACCGCCACGGAATAGAACAGTTGCACGGCATCGGGATGCAGCACCTGCGCCAGGCGGGCGATATCGGCCGCCAACGGGTCTTCGGCCGGCATCGCGCCAGTCACGCGCTGCTCGATGGCCACGCGCGACAGCAGCACAGCCAGGTCGGCCAGCGCGCCGGCATACGACAGGCCGCGGGTTGCCAGCTCGTCGGCCACGGCGAGCACGCTCTTGGCATCGCCGGCAGCCAGGGCGTCGAGCAGGCGCACCAGGTGGCGTTGATCGATCGTGCCGAGCATGCCGCGCACGGCGTCTTCGGTCAGGTTGCCGGCGCTGTAGGCGATGGCCTGGTCGGTCAGGGAGAGCGCGTCGCGCATGGAGCCGGACGCGGCCTGGCCGATGAGGCGCAGCGCAGGGACTTCGAAGCCGACCTGCTCTTCGCCCAGCACCGCCTGCAAGTGGCCCACGATGGAGTCGGCCGGCATCTGCTTCAGGTTGAATTGCAGGCAGCGCGACAGCACCGTGACCGGGATCTTCTGCGGATCGGTGGTGGCAAGAATGAATTTGACGTGCGGCGGCGGCTCTTCCAGCGTCTTGAGCATCGCGTTGAACGCGTGCCCGGTGAGCATGTGCACTTCGTCGATCATGTAGACCTTGAAGCGGCCCGCACCCGGCGCGTAGACGGCCTGCTCGAGCAGCTGGGTCATTTCCTCGACGCCGCGATTGGACGCCGCGTCCAGCTCGAGGTAGTCGACGAAGCGGCCGGCATCGATCTCGGTACACGCGCGACAGACGCCGCAGGGCTTCGAGGTGATGCCGGTTTCGCAGTTCAGGGATTTTGCAAGGATGCGCGACAGCGTGGTCTTGCCGACGCCGCGGGTGCCGGTGAACAGCCAGGCATGATGCAGGCGCTGGGTGTCGAGCGCATGCGTCAGCGCGCGCACCACGTGATCCTGTCCCACGAGGGTATCGAACGATCGCGGCCGCCACTTGCGGGCCAGTACCAGATAAGTCATGGCGGGATTGTAGAGCCTTTGCAAGAGCCTAAGCGATGGCCGGCGTGAAATGCAAAGGGGACGGAATCATCTTCCGGGGAATCCCCCTTGGAAAACAACCCCGTCCCCTTTGAGAAACCGGTTGGCGAGCCTTACTCCGGCACTGACCCTAAACGACTATGGCTGCTTCGTTCCCGACCTGACCAGGTTCACCGTCGAACCATGCGAAGGGGCCCGCCAATCAAGATTCTAGCAGAGCTTCGCGTTGCTCGCTTGCTAGCCTCTTGATTGGCGGGCCCCAGGGGGCTGTAGGGGGGCCCCCTCCCCGGCCCTCCCCCCGGGGGGGAGGGGGAGAGGACGTCGCTTCGCTTGTCCTTTTGGCTCGCTTCGCTTTGCCTTGCTTGCTTGCTCGCTTTGCCTTGCTCGCTTTGCCTTGCTCGCTTTGCCTTGCCCGCTTGCTCACTCGCTTTGCCTTGCTTGCTTGCTCACTCGCTTTGCCTTGCTCACTCGCTTTGCCTTGCTTGCTCGCTTTGCTTGCTTTGCGTTGTCTGCTTGCCTTGTTTACTGGCTGGCTTTATTTGCCTGGTTGAGGGCGTTGCTTGCTTGTCTTGTGGCGTGCTGGCTTCGGTTTGGCTTCTTTTGGTTGTGTCGCGTTGATTGGGTGTGGAGTGGCTGACTTAGGGGGGTGGAGTCAGGTCTATCCAGGCTTTGGCGCGGGGGAAGTAGAGGGCGGCGCGGGCGGGGCGGCCGTCAAGGGCGGTGACTTGGGCGCAGTAGCGCAGGAGTTGGTCGCCGTGGCGTTGGCGCATGCGTTGGGCGAAGGCGGTGGGGGACTCGTTGGGTTGGGGACGGCCGGTTTTGTAGTCGACGATCAGCCAGCCATCTTCGGTGCTCAGGGCCAGGTCGATGACCGAGACCTTGCCGGCGGCGTCGATCAGGGGCCATTCGCGGCGGGCGCCGGATTGGGACAGGAGCCACAGGCCGCGGTCGTCGGACAGGGTCGCTTGCAGGGTGTCCAGCACGGCTTCGGAGGCGGCGTCGGCCTGGCTGGCGGGGATGCCGGCGCGGGTCAGTTGGCGGCGCATGGCGGGCAGTCGGTCAGCCAGTGCTTCGGCGGGCCAGGCTGTGACGCCGTCTTGGCCGATGCGGGCCAGCCATGCGTGGGCCAGGGTGCCGATGGCCGCGTCGTAGCCGGACTCGAGTTGCCAGGCGGGATGCTCGCCGCCCTCGCCCCAGGCCCCGCGCGCGGCGGCAGCGAAGCCGGGGCTGATGGCAACGTCGGCCTGGCGCGACAGGTGTGCCAGGCCGGTCGTATCGATGCGGCGCAGGGGTTCGCCTTGCCATTCGGGGCCGTCTTCGGGCGGCGCGGCGGCGTCTTCGCCGGACGACGGGGGCACGGGCGGGGTCAGGCAGGGCCACAGGCGGCCCAGGAGGCTGGCCGAGGACGGGGTCTTGGGCTGGCCGCTGGCCTCGTCGATCGAGACATGGCCCACCAGGTGCAGGCGCTTGCGGGCGCGGGTGGCGGCCACGTACAGCAGGCGGTCGATTTCGTAGGAAGCGCGGCGCGCTTCGCGCGCCCCCAGGTAGCGCGACACCGGGTCGGCTTCGGTTTCGGCGCGGGCCTTGACCGGGCCGAACAGCACGCGGCCGCCGCTTTGCTCGAAGCGCACCAGCGGCGGCTGGTCGCCACGCGGGGCGCGGTGCAGACCGTACAGGATGACCGTGTCGAACTGCAGGCCCTTGGATTTGTGCATGGTCATGATTTCGACCGCGGCTTCTTCGTCGGCCGCGTCAGGCGCGGCGAACAAGCGGGCGATGCCGGCGTCCAGCGCGGCCGGGTCGATGGCGCCATGGGGTGCCAGGCGCTCGACCAGCTGGAACAGGCTTTCGGCGTCGGTGGCCACCGATGGGCCGCTGTAAAGCGCCGGGCCGCCCAGACGACGCCAGAGCGCTTCGACCCAGGCTGCGAAGGGTATGGCGCCCGAGGCGTTGCGCGTGTCCAGCAGCACCATCGCCACCTGGCGCAGGCGGGCATATTCGTCCGGGTGCAATAGCGTCTGCGCCACGGGCGTCGAGGGCGTATCGGCGGATGGGTCCCCATACGGCGGGGCTTCGGCGTCGTCGAACAGCGATCCTTGGGGCGGCGCTTCCGTGTGATCGAACAGCGATCCTTGGGGCGCGGCATCGGCGTGACCGAACTGCCCCCCCTGGTGCGCGACTGCGGTGCGATCGGACCGCTTCCCTGGTGCCAAACCGGATGTGGCCTCGAAGCCCCCCGCGGCCGCCTGGGCCGGCACGATGCGCAGCGCGCGTTCCAGCAGCACCGGCACCGGCGTGACGTGGTCGGCACCGAACAGGTGCTGCAGCGATTCCAGCGTCAGGCCGCAATACGGCGCACGCAGCACCGACAGCCAGGCCAGCCGGTCACCCGGATGCGACAAGGCGCGCACCAGTTGCACCAGGTCGGCCACCACCGGCCGCAAAGCCAGCGGCACGAGATCGACCGCGCGGCAGCGGATACCCTCTTGCGCCAGCCGGCGCGTCAGGTTGCCCAGGTGGCTGCGGGCCCGCACCAGCACTGCGACGGGGTGCTTGCTGCCGGCGTTTTCCGCCAGCGCCTGGCGCACCAGGCCCACGGCGATGTCTTCGGCCTGTTCTTCCGCCGGGGCCGCACCGGCGCGCGACCAGGCGGGATGAAAGCGCACGGCCGGGTCCGGCAGGGCCTCGTGAAATGCACTGGACGGGCTGTACTTGATGGCGCCCGCCGCCGCGTCGCTGCGCTTGGGCAGCAGTTGCGCAAAGGACTGGTTGACCCAGTCGACGATGCCGGCCTGCGAGCGGAAATTGTCGGTCAGGTTCAGAAAACCCGGTTGCAGTTCGCCCACGCCTTGTTCGGCGACTTCCAGGAACAGCCCGACTTCCGCCTTGCGGAAACGGTAGATGGACTGCATCGGATCGCCCACCAGGAAAAGACTTCGGCCGTCGCCCTGTTGCCAGCCGGACGTCAGCGTGCGCAGCAGGTCCAGCTGCGTCTGGCTGGTGTCCTGGAATTCGTCGATCAGCAGGTGCCGGATGGAGGCGTCCAGTTTCAGCAGCAGTTCGCCGGGGTCGTCGGCGCTGCCCAGCGCCGCGGCAGCGCGCTGCGAGATTTCGATGAAATCGACCTCGCCCGTGTCGGCGAACCGCAACCGCAATTGCGCGACCGCCAGGGCCAGCGTCATGAGCTGCGCGCCCAGCACTTCCCATTGGGCGTCCGAAAAGTGCGGCGAGGGGATATCGCGCACGGCGGCCAGGCGCCGCACCCAGGGGGCGTCGGGGTCCGCGCTTTCCAGCCAGGCCACGAAGGGTTCCTTGTGGGCGCACTTGGCCGGAAAGCCCAGGTTCTTGTTGACGGTCTTGCGCAGCGTGCCGGTGCCGGTGAGCAGCAGGTGCGCCACGGCGCGCCACTCGTCCAGCACCTCGGCATCGGCGGGCAGTTCGTCGGTCCAGTCGAGCAATGCGGCAAGCTTGTTGTCATCGTCGCCGTCCTGCAACTGCGTGGCGGCCAGTCGGGCGGGGCCCGACAGGGCGTCGGCCCAGCCCAGGGGCATGGCCTCGCACAGGGCGTCGAGGTCTTCGCCGATGGCCTCGGCCAGCGTGGCCTCCAAGGCCTCGCGGTCAGAGCCATGGCGCAGCAGCGGCAGCCATTGGTCGCGCTGGCCCAGCATGGCGGCGATGGCTTCCTTGGCGGCCTGCACATCCACGTCCATGTGCTGCAGCAGGATGCGCACGGCGTCGTAGTCGTCGGCCAGGTCGAGCGTGGCGCGGGCCGCGGCCTCGTAGTGGCCGCGCGCATCGTCGGTGATCTCGGGCATGCCGCCCAATTCGGACAGCCACGGCATGCTGCGCACCAGGCCCGCACAGAACGAGTCGATGGTGCGGATGGCCAGGCGCGCCGGGTGGTCCAGCAGGTGCCAGCCCTGTTCATCGTTGCGTGCCAGCGCGGCACGGGCCAGGTCCCAGCTGCGGCGTTCGTGCGCCGCATCGGGCGGAGCATCCAGGCCGCGGCGCAACTTGCTGAGCACGCGGGCATGCATTTCGGACGCGGCCTTGCGCGTGAAAGTGATGGCGACGATTTCTTCCGGGCGATTCACCGTGGCCAGCAGCGCCAGGATGCGGTCGGTAAGCAGCTCGGTCTTGCCCGACCCCGCGGGAGCCTGCACCAGGAACGAGCGCGCGGGGTCCAGCGCGGCCGCGCGCGCGGCGTGGTCCTGGGGCTGGCGTTCTGTATCGGCCATGGCTCAGGCGTCCTCGTCATCCAGGTGCAAGCGCAGGAAAGGCAGCGCGTCGCAATATTTCAGATCGTCGCGGCGATACGCCACATTGGCGGCGTAGCCGGCCACGTATTCGTCGGCCAGCGATTCGATGGCGCTACGCCAGCGCTGGCGTATTTCTGGCCACGACAGTCCGTCGAAATATTTGCTGTCCGCGGCCAGGGTGACGCCCGGCATGCCCAGGTCTTCGTCGGCCAGGC
>PJUB01000342.1_pt1 | contig 22401 bp, 22 predicted proteins | sample 1512141 | NCBI WGS metagenome assembly PJUB01 (sample SAMN08177677, study PRJNA422409) | Soil metagenome, whole genome shotgun sequencing project. | isolation source: Soil enriched on filter paper: alkali lignin treatment | place: USA: Madison | collected 2015-01-15 | reverse complement strand
TGCTGGTTCGAGAACCGTTGCCGGTTCATCGCCTTGGAGCCCTGCGGCAGATCTGTGTTGCCGAGGCATCCAGATCCGTTGCACTTGCTTGGCTTCGCGGTTCAGCAAACTGCTTGAACTGCGAAGGAGCGAGACTATAGCACAGAATTTTGCGTTGTCACGCGCCCGAAGCAAAAACCTGCGTAGGAATCGTCATCGGCTTGCGCGCCCCTGGGGAAGAACGCGCAAACGGGCCCCGCGCCGTGTGCCCTTCCCCCCCTCGCGGGTGACGTCCGTCTCTACCCTCCGTCTCTACGGGATGACCTGCATGGTGCTATCCACATAGAAGCTCTCTCTGTATAGGAACGCCTTCTATGGGGAAACGAGCCGAGGAGGCTCCGCTGAAGCCCCTCCTCTATATATAGAGAGAGTCGCCTCGCGGAGACACCTTGGACCGACGCCGGGCAAGGGGCGTCGTCGCCGAGTCCAAGGGTGAGGCGCCGTCAGCGCTCAAAGGCTGGGCGTCTCTCTATATAGAGAGACGCCCAGCCCACAGAGACAAGCCTGGCCGGCTCGGGCTCACTTCGCCCGACCGTCACCAACGCAGGGTGTCGATACGAGTGATCCGCTTGAGGGACTGCTCGAGCGTGGTCTGGTTCACCAGCCATTGCGGGGCGCCCACATCCTTGAGCATGTGGGCATCCAATTCATGGGCCAGGTTGCGCAGCACGGCTTCGGCCCGTTTCTGCCGATAGGCACGCCACAGCCGTCCGATCAGGCTGCCCGCCTCCTTGGGCTGTGGATCGGCCACGGTGACCGCCGGAACCGTCTCGACTATCGTCGCTTGAGAGGCGGTGACTTTCGCTGCAGGATGGAGGGAATCTTCGGCCGGACGCGCCGAGCGAGCTGCCGGGGGCACGTTGCCAAAGGGCGGAGCAATCGGGGAGCAAGAGTGCGCGGTCATGGGTGATCTCCTTGTTTCGATCCTTTTGGTAAGCGTAGTCGCCCAAACCCCGCCTGAAAATCGAATTGTTTTACCCGATACGGTCAGTTAAGCTAACCAATCAAGAGCCCTTGCCCGCCCTGATCCCACCGACTCTCTCGCCATGCCGACCTTATGCGCCTACCTCTGAACACCCTGCCGGCTTTTCGCGCCGTCGCCGAACTGCAGAACCTGCGCGCCGCAGCGGACCGACTGCACCTGACGCACAGCGCGGTGAGCCAGCAGATCAAGGGGTTGGAAGAACAACTGGGCTTTGCGCTGTTCGAGCGCAGCGGGCGCGGCATTGTGCTGAATTCGGCTGGTGCGGCGCTGCTGTGCAGCGTGCAAAGCGCGATGGCGCTATTGGATGAGGGGCTGATGGCGGCGTCCGCCGCGGCCAGCGGTAGCGCGCAGCGGATGCGCGTGTCGGTGCTGCCGTCATTTGCGCAGCGTTGGCTGTTGCCTCGCATGGCACGCTGGCACGCCCAGCATCCCGGACTGTCGCTGGAAATCGAGACATCGCAGCAGGTCGTGGATCTGCTGCGCGATGGCTTTCATGCCGCTTTGCGATTTGGCCGCGGGCCTTGGCCAGGCGTGGAGTCCGAACCGTTATTCGATATGCCGCTACCGCTGATTGCCCTGACCTCGCCCGAGACGGCGCGCGCGCTGCCTGACAACACGCCCGAAACGCTGGCGCGCCAGCCACTGCTGGGCGAACGGGACATGTGGCAGCACTGGTTCGCCGCAGCGGGGCTGCGCGTGCCGGTTACGCCGGTGGCGACCTTCAACGATGCCGGCATGATGCTGCAAGCGGCGGAACAGGGGCTGGGCATTACGCTGGGGCGCGAATTGCTGGCCGCAGACGCGATTTGCTCGGGCCGGCTGGTGCAAGTCTCCCCCATCAGCGTGCATTACGAGCAGGCGCAGACCTATCACCTGGTCTACCGACCCAGCCTGCGCGATTGGGCGCCGCTGGTCGCGTTCAAGCAATGGCTGCGCGACGAGCTGGAGCGGTCGAGCAAGACGCTGGTGACGCCAGCACGCCACGAGGCGGCCCAGACTGCACAGGAAAAAAAGGGGTAAAGCGGCCCGGCTTTACCCCCGACAGCGGCAGCGGTTGATCCGCGCCAGGGTCAAGCGACCTTGCGTTCGGCGGACGGCGCCGCGCGCATGCTGTCCGTTTCGTTGAAGCGCTGGTGCCAGGAAAACGCTTCTTCGAGCAGGTGCGGCGTCTGGCCGCCGCGCTGGCAGGCACGATCGAAGTAGTCTTGCAGGGCGTCGCGATACGACGGATGCACGCAGTGCTGGATGACCGCGCGGGCGCGCTCGCGCGGCGCCAGGCCGCGCAGATCGGCCAGACCGCATTCGGTGACCAGCACGTCGACATCGTGCTCGGTATGGTCCACGTGAGACACCATGGGCACGACGCTGGAAATATCGCCGTTCTTGGCCATGGACTTGGACACGAAGATCGCCAGGTGGGCATTGCGGGCGAAGTCGCCCGAGCCGCCGATGCCGTTCATCATGTGGGTGCCGCCGACATGGGTGGAATTGACGTTGCCGTACAGGTCGAATTCCAGCGCCGTGTTGATAGCGATGATGCCCAGGCGGCGCACGATTTCAGGTGCATTGCTGATTTCCTGCGGCCGCAGCACGATGCGCTCGCGATAGTGCTCGATATTGGCCAGGATCTTTTCGTACACCGGCTTGGACACCGTGATGGACGACGCCGACGCGAACGCCAGCTTGCCCTGGTCCAGCAGTTCGATGGCGCTGTCCTGCAGCACTTCGGAATACATGGTCAGGCCGTCGAATTCCGACGACTCGAAACCATGCAGCACCGCATTGGCGATGGTGCCGATGCCTGCCTGCAGCGGCAGCAGCGAATTGGTCAGGCGACCCGCGTCGACTTCGCGGCGCAGGAAGGCGTTGATGTGCGCGGCGATGGCATTGGTCTCGGCATCCGGCGGCAAGGCGTTGGACGGGCTGTCCGGCTCTTGCGTGATGACGATGGCGGCGATGCGATCGGGATCCACCTGGATGAACGGCAGGCCGATGCGCTGGTCCGCAGAGACCAGCCCGATGGGCTCGCGGCCCGGCCGGTCGGCAGGCACGTAGATGTCGTGCAGGCCTTCGATGGCTGCGGGCACGCCCAGGTTCAATTCAATGATGACGGTGCGCGCCTGCTGGGCGAACGACGCGGAATTGCCCACCGACATGGTAGGGACGATCGCGCCGGTTTCAGTGATGGCGGCGGCCTCGATGATAGCCACGTCGATCGGGCCGATGTGGCCGGCACGCAATTGCTCTGCCGTTTCCGACAGATGCTGGTCGATGAAAGCGATGGCGCCCTGGTTGATCTTGCGGCGCAGCGTGGTGTCGACCTGGAAGGGCATGCGGCGCGCCAGCGCATTGGCCTGCGCCAGCATCTTGTCGGTGTCGTGACCCAGCGAGGCGCCAGTGATCAGCGTGATGGACAAGGGTTCGCGCTCGGCCCGGCTGGCCAGCGCCGCCGGCACGGATTTACAGTCTCCGGCGCGGGTGAAGCCGCTCATTCCGACGGTCATGCCGTCTTGGACCAGCAGGGCCGCCTGTTCGGCGGACGTGATCTTGGCGCGCAGCCCAGGATGGCGGATACGGTCGAGATGCATGGTGTCTCCAGATTTTTTTCGCAGTATAGGAAGGTCGAGCCAAATCTCGTAATGACTTAAAATCATTCAATCCAGTCGTTTTTTTCATTGATTGAATGTGGCGCACCTTGCGCAGGAGACAGGCCTTGGACGTGCGAGCCTTGCGGTATTTCGTGGAAACGGTGCGGCACGCCAGCTTCACGCAGGCAGCCAGGGCCTTGTTCGTGACGCAGTCCACGGTCAGCAAGATGATCCGCCAGCTGGAGGAAGAAGCCGGCACCGCACTGCTGGTGCGTGACGGTCATACGGCGCGGCCCACCGATACCGGCCGCGTGATGTACCAGCGCGGCCTGCAGGTGCTGGAAACCATGCGACAGCTGACCGAGGAAATGCGCCAGACCGCCGACCTGCAGCGCGGAGCGCTTGAGGTCGGCATTCCGCCCATGATCAATCTGCTGTTCACGCCGGTGGTCAAGCGCTTTCGCGAGCTGCACCCCGGCATCCACCTGACCCTGCGTGAGGGCACGGGGCGCGCGGTCGAGGACCAGGTGGCCGGCGGCGAACTGGAGGTGGGCGCCACCATCTTGCCGGTCGCGCCCGACAGCGGCCTTGCCGTGCAGGCCTTCGGCAGCTATCCCATCTGGGTGATCGGGCCGCCGGACGCCGCCTGGGCCGGCAAGACATCGCTGCCGCTGAGCGCGCTGCGCGACACCCGGTTGTTGATACCTACAGACGATTTCGCCATGACGCGGCGGCTGCGGCAGGCCTTCGCCGACGCCGGCCTGCAGCCCGGCATTGCAGCCCAGAGCGCGCATTGGGATTTCCTGGTGGCGATGGCGTCCGCCGGCCTGGGCGCGGCGTTGTTGCCCGAACCCCTGATGCAGAGGATGAAGACTCGCGGCCTGAGCACTGCCAAGCTGGCCAAGTCCGGGTTGCAATGGGAGGTGGGCCACATCTGGCAGCAGTCCGGCTACCTGTCCCACGCCGCGCGAGCCTGGTTGGCCGTATGCGAAGCGGTGCTGGGCAAGTCGCGGCCGGCGCCGGCACGCAAGCCTGCGGCGCCCCGCTAAGCCCCGCTACCCGCTCGATTTTGCGACCGTAGTTTGCCGCCGCAGCCGGCTTCTGGCGGCCGGCCCCCGCTCGACCGAAATGTGTCCCTTTTTTATAGCCCGGACGGTCGCCTGTCGGCGCGTCCAGGCCCCGATATCTATCAGGGACGCAGCTGAGTTTTTGTTGCAACGGCCCCGTCCACGGCTTGTTATGCTGCCGCCTCGATGCGAGCGAATCGCCCTAAGAAAAATGACCCCGAACCTGCAACACCTGTCTTCGCGCACCACCCGGCCGCGCCGTTTTTCCCTTGCCGCCCTGATCGCCCTTCTGCTGCTGGCGCTCAGTCTGTCAACGGCCTATGCCGCGGCTCCCGCCGCGCCCACCGATACCGAGGCCACGCTGGCCAATGCCCGCAAGCAGCTGGACGAGATCCGCAAGCGCGTGCCCGACGAAACGGACGATGCCGCCTTGCTCAAACAGCGCGGCGATGCGCAGGACATCCAATCCAAGGCCGACGCGACTGCCGACGCCCTGACGCCGCAACTGGCCAGCGTGACCGCCCGCCTGAGCGAGCTGGGCGCCCCGCCCGATGGCGTCAAGGAGGCCCCGGACGTTGCGGCGCAGCGTATGCAGCTGGAAAAGACCAGCCGGGCGCTGGATGCACAGATCAAGCTGGCGCGGCTGCTATCGGTAGACGCCGCGCAGACCGCCGAGCAGATCTCAGGCCTGCGCCGCACGCAGTTCCAGGCGCGGCTGGGTGAGCGGCGCGATTCGTTCCTGTCCGGTCAGTTCTGGGCGGAATTCCGCGAAGAATTCCCCGGCGACCTGGAGCGGCTGGTGGCGCTGCGCGATGACCTGACCACCGCGGTTGGCCAGACGCCCAAGTGGGGCTGGCTGTTGCTGGCCGCCGCAGCCGCGGTGGCGATCGCCCTGCGCGTCTGGATTGGCCGCGTGCTGTTGCGCATCACCGCGACCCGGGTGCCGCCCGGCCGCTTGCGCCGGTCGTTCCTGGCGGTGGCGCTGCTGGCGCTGGCGGTCGCCACGCCCGGCGTCATCGCCGTGCTGATCCACGCCGGCCTGGACTGGAATTCGCAGTTGTCCGATAGCACCGGTGCCCTGCTGGCCAACCTGGTGGCGACCGTGTGCTTTGGCGGCTATGTGTCCGGCCTGGGTTATGCACTGATGTCGACCAACCGGCCGTCCTGGCGCCTGCCGCCCATTACCGATGCGGTGGCGCAGCGCCTGCGCTGGCTGCCCGGGGTGCTGGGCGTACTGGTGGTGATGATCTGGCTGGCCGAACGCTTGCCCGTACTGCTGAACGCCAGCCTGACCACGACGATCACCCTGACGGGCATCGTGGCGGTGTTCGTGATGGCGACCATGGCGGTGGCGCTGTCCATCGGCCGCCGCCTGCGACGCCAGGCGCAGCAGGCGGACGACGCCCCCACGCCGTTCTGGATCTCGCTGCTGCTCACGGCGATGGGCACGGTACTGATCATCAGCCTGGCCAGCCTGCTGGCGGGGTATGTGGCGTTTGGCAGCTTCCTGACCAAGCAGGTGCTGTGGGTCGCGATCATTCTCGCATCGGCCTACCTGCTGTCGACCTTGATCGAAGACGGCTTCAGTACCCTGCTGGGCACCTCGCACCGCGACGACAACGAAGGACCCAGCCTGCGCGACCAGGCGGCGGTGCTGCTGTCCGGCGTGGGCCGGGTGGCGGTAGGCCTGTTGGCAGTGATCCTGCTGCTGGCCCCGTTTGGCGAAGGACCGATGGACCTGCTGCAGCGCTTTGACCAACTGCGCAAGGGGCTGGCCATCGGCGAAGCCAACATTCGTCCGGGCGCGGTGCTGCAAGCGTTGCTGGTGTTGGGCGTGTCGCTCCTGAGCGTGAAGATGCTCAAGCGCTGGCTGTCCAACCGTTATCTGCCGACCACCGAGCTGGACCCCGGCATGCAGCTGTCGGCCGCCACCTTGTTCGGCTATGCCGGCTTCGTGCTCGCCGTGGCCTTGTCGCTGTCGGCCGCCGGCATCGGGCTGGAACGGGTGGCGTGGATTGCCAGCGCCTTGTCGGTGGGTATCGGTTTTGGCCTGCAAGCGGTGGTGCAGAATTTCGTCTCGGGCCTGATCCTGCTGGCCGAGCGCCCCGTCAAGGTGGGCGACTGGGTGTCACTGGGCGGCGTCGAAGGCGACATCCTGCGCATCAATGTGCGGGCAACGGAAATCCAGATGGGAGACCGATCCACGGTCATCGTGCCGAACTCGGAATTCGTGACCAAGACGGTTCGAAACGTGACGCGCTCGAATCCGCTGGGCCTGGTGCAGATCAAGCTGCCCCTGCCGCTGTCAACGGATGCACAGCGTGTGCGTGAACTGATCCTGCAGGCGTTTGCCGACCACGAGGACGTCCTTGATACGCCGGCGCCCAACGTGTTCCTGGATGGCATCGAAGGCGGCAACCTGGTGTTCAACGCCAAGGGCTATGTGTCGTCGCCACGCTCGTCGTACGGTGTGCGCAGCGCCTTGTTGTTCACATTGCTGCAGCGGTTGCACGAGGCCGGGCTGGAGGTGTCGTCGCCGCCCACGATGCTGCTGGCCTCTGCCCCGCAAGCCACCGCCCTGCAACCGCCCACGGCTGAAGGGCCGGGCGCCGCGGCCGCGCCTGCCGCCACGCCCTGACGCTTCGCACGCCTGTTCGCCGGCCACGATCTCAGCCCGGCGAATAGAAGTCCACCAACCCCTGGCGATCCATGCGCGGATTGCGTAGCGCCGGCGAATTGGGCATGGTGTTCTGTACCGACGGCACCGGATAAGCCTGCGCGGCTGTTGCGGACACGGGCGGTGCATATTGCGCGGTCTGCATCGGCGGCTGCGCGGGCGCGTACATTGCCTGATTCGGGGCCGCGGGGGCTGCCTGGGCCACGGTCGGATTTTCGAAACGATGGTCGGCCGTCGTCAGCGACGGATTGGTGCACAGGCCCTGCGCGGTCAGCGCCGCCTTGGTGCGGTCGTCGGTCTGGCACAGGATGTCGACCGCAGCCGTTTCCAGCCGGCGCGAACGGTCGGGGTCCTTGGTCGATGCGGCGGCCTGCATGGTCCGTTCGAAGTTGCGGCGCAGGCTGCATTTCGTGTCCTCGACCGGGAACGCAACGTTCATGCCAAACCCCACGACTGAACCGCCGCCGCCGGCCGACACCATGCAGCTGTCGGACGAGAACGAGCCGTAGAAGCTCTGCGCGCCGATCGGCGGCGCGGTGCGCAAGGTACTCGAACCGCTGTTGTTGGAATTAAGCGTAATACCCTGGTTGTTGCCCGCGTTGGTGGAGCCTGACGACGCGGAGGTCGTCGCAGCGGAAGAGCTGGTCTGGGCGTTGGCTGAGAACGCGACCAGCGACAGGGATAAGGCAAGCGCAATGGTTTTCATGATGTCCTCCAGCCGGACGGCCGAGGCCGTCCGGGTTGCCTGCTGCTCAGTGACCGAACCCACCCACGTGACCGATACCGTGGATCGCCGCCGTGGCGCCGATCGCGCCCGCCTTGAACGTGCCCGTTGCCGAGGCGTTCGTGGTGGTGCTGCCGAACGTGGCGCCGCCATTGGCGACGCTGTCGCCCACCATGATCGGTGCGTTGCCGGTGATATGACCGTAGGTTTCGCTGGTGGCGTACTGGCGGGTACTGGTCACCACAGTGGTGCCGTCCCTGTTGAAGCTGCCACCGGCAGTGGCGACGCCGCCGGTCTCGCCAAACGACGTCTGGCTCGAAGAGCCGTAGCCATTGATCTGTGTCGACACCACCGAAGTCCCGGTGGATACGGACGAGACCGTGCCGGTGATGGTACCGACGTGACCCGATGCGGAAATGGTCGGGCTCGGCCCGGTCGCGTAGGCGGAGAACGCGACGAGGGACAGAGTTGCGACTGCTGCGAGCTGTTTCATTTGAGCTCCTCCTGATCCGCTTCATGCGGATGCACAGGTGCCGGTGGCCGACCGGCGCGGACCTTTACCCCCCCGACGCAGTACGCCCTTCCGGCAACATGGCGCTTGGGACTTTCGTATTGGTACGGAATGATTGCGCCGCACTAAGGATGTCGATATCGGTTAAACGGGCGACCGGTCCCAAGAGAGTGGGGAAGAAGACGTAAAAGATGTCGTGCAATCTGCGATCACCCCGCTACAGGCCATGCAGATGGACGAGCCGGAACGCGCCGCGCGTGACATTGCTGCGGCGCTTCTCAGCTTTTAGGATGGGGGGGCGAGCTGCGATCTCGCGCAAGTAACCTAGCGCGCACGGCGGCAGGCCGAGCGGCGACAGCCTTTAGGCTGACTGTCAGGATGGAAGGAGCAAAGCCGTATCACGACCAAGCGATGCTTGCTGACGTCGCTTGCAGCGGGGTCAGGCCCGTGGGTTCGCACCCAAGCGCCCGGCCAGGCAGAGGGATTCTCGGCGCACCAGCGCCAGGTCCACCGCGACGAGCAATAACAGCACGCCGCACTCGGCCAGCTCCAGCCGCGCCGACAAGTGGTAGCCCGCCAGCAGCGCGATGCCTGCCCCGCCGGTCAGCCAGCATGGCCACACAGGCGCCGGCCCCCTGGTCGCCATGCCGTTGGCGCGACTCAATCCCAGCCAGGCCATCAACGGCAGGCCAAGCATCGACAGCGGCACATAGACGGCAATGGCCGACAGCACGGCGGCCACACTGAACTGGGTCTGCGAGGCCAGCGCCATGACGGCGAGCGCGCCAACTGCCGCGTACCACAACAGGCGGACAACGATCAGGCGCGGCAGGGTGACAGCTTGTCGGTTCATCGGAATGGCGGGAGGCCGGCAGGCGAACCTGCTGCCCGCCCGGCGACGCGAGGGGAATTTTCAGCCATACTACTCCGCCCGGCCGGGGCCTGCCCGGCCCCTTTCATCCGGAGACACCATCATGATCCAGGAGATCGCCAGCATCCATGTCCGCGAAGGCCAGGAAGCGCTGTTCGAAGCCGGCGTGGCACAGGCCAAGCCGCTTTTTCTGCGTGCCCGGGGCTGCCACGGCATGGAGCTGTACCGCAGCATCGAGCAACCGCAGCGCTACACGCTGGTCGTAGATTGGGAAACCGTCGAAAACCATATGGTGGATTTCCGGGAATCGCCCGATTTTCAAGAATGGCGCAAACTGGTGGCGGGCTTCTTCGTCGAACCGCCGCAGGTGCATCACGAACAGAAAGTCGTCTGACATAGCGGCGGCGTCAGGCCGCCGCCAGCCTTGAACTGGCCGCCAGCGCCACGGCAACCGTGGTGCGCACATCGGCCAGCGCCCGGTGGGTGGGTTCGGACGCGCCGACATGCCGCGCCAGCACGTCCAGTTTGTGCGAGGGCAGCTCAGGCCAGGCCCGCCGGGCCAGCGCCAGCGTGCAATGGGTGGCATTGGCGAACGGCATGCCGGTCTGCGCTGCGGCGGCTTCCAGGAAACGCCGGTCGAACGACGCGTTGTGGAAGAACACCGGCAGGTCTTCGACGAACTCCAGGAACCGCGCGAATGCCAGCGCCACCGGCAGGCCCTGGCTGTCGACCTCTGCTTGCGTAATGCCGGTCAACCGCGAAATGAAGGGCGGCACCGCGCCGCGGGTGCGCACCACCTGCGCATATTCCCGTTCGGCCGCACCGCCCAGCCCCACCCGGACTGCCGCGAATTCCAGGATCTCGCAGGTCGAGGTCGACAAGCCCGTGGTTTCCAAGTCGGCCACGATGAACGGGCCGCGCAAGGCGTCCAGCGCCGCGGACAGCGCGGCTGACGGCGGGCGGGCGGCGCCGGTGGGTCGGGCAGTGGCGCCCGTCTGGCGTGTCCTGCGGTAATAGAAGGCCACGGCCTACTCCGCCGTGCGCAGCGGGGCGAAACGCGGCGAGCCGTCAGCCAACTGGCCGAAAAACAGGTCGGCCGGCCGCACCCACAGGCCGCGCGCGTGCGGCCAGAGATGCTCGTAGACCACCATCGTTTCTTCCGTCTCGGAATGGCGGGCGGTGTCCACATAGCGGTACAGGCCGCCCTTGTAGTGGCGATGGGTGGCTAGCGCCAGGGCTTCGGATTCGGTCATTGAATTTTTGCCGCAAAAGACACGGCCCGGGCAGGGGGCCTGCCTGGGCCGACGGGTTCAAACAAGACCGTATTTATAGCGCACTCGGGCGGCAGGCATGCCCGCCGCGGGGTTCAGTACCGCACGTATTCCAATACGGGCTTGGGCGGCAATGGCGTATTGGCGGCGGGGCGCGCCCGCACGGACGGCGCCACCGGCTTGACCGCCGGCTTCAAGACGGCATGGCCGCCATGCAATTCGTGGGCCGCCTGCAGGGCGGACGCGGCTTCGGCGGTCATCTGGGTGATGTCTTCAGTGACTTCGCCCAACTTGCCCGACTGGGCCAGGGATACCTCCACCACTTCGCCCATGATCTCGGTGACCCGGCGCGACGACGCCACGATGTCTTCCATGGTGGCGCCGGCCGATTGGACCTGGCTGGCGCCGCTTTCGATCTGCTCGACGGAGGTGGTGATCAACCCTTTGATTTCCTTGGCCGCGGCGGCGCTGTTCTGTGCCAGGCTGCGCACTTCGGCCGCCACCACCGCGAAGCCCTTGCCGTGTGCGCCCGCACGTGCGGCCTCGACCGCGGCATTGAGCGCGAGGATATTGGTCTGGAACGCGATGCCGTCCATCACCCCGATGATTTCCGAAATGCGCTTGGAGCTGTCGGTAATGGCGCTCATGGTGCGCACCACCCCCTGTACGGTCTTGCCTCCCTCTTCGGCAACCTTGCAGGCGTCCTGCGCCAGGGTATTGGCCTGGCTGGCGCGCCCGGCATTTTCGGTCAGCCCCTGCACGGCCACGCGCAGCGTCTGGGCAGCGGTAAATCGCTTGGTGATGTCGGTGGCGAATTTCACGACTTTGAAGGGCCGGCCTTCGGCATCGAAAATCGGGTTGTAGCTGGCTTCGATCCAGACCTGCCGGCCATTTTTGCCAATGCGCAGATATTGGCCGGTATCGTGCTGGCCACTGCGCAGTTTGCGCCAGAAATCCTTGTAGACCTGACCGCGGGCCTCTTCGGGCAGGACAAACATGCTGTGGTGACGGCCCACGACCTCATCTTCGCGATAACCCACCGCGTTCAGGAACAAATCGTTGGCGCGGATGATGGTGCCGTCCAATTCGAATTCGATAATGGCCTGGACTTTGGAAATGGCTTCGAGCTGGCCTTCGGTATCGGCCTGGCGCTGCTGTTGCGCGGTGATATCGGTGGCGTACTTGACCACCTTGAACGGGCGGCTGCGCTTGTCGAAGATGGGGTTGTAGCTGGCCTGCAGCCAGACATCCGCGCCATCCTTGCGCATGCGCCGGTAACGGCCGGCGTCGTGGGCGCCCTGGCCCAGCCGCTGCCAGAAATCCAGGTATTGCGCAGACTCGCGCTCGCCAGGGTCGACGAACATGCGGTGATGCTGCCCCAGCACCTCGTCCAATTCGTAGCCCATGGTGTCCAGGAAATTCTGGTTCGCCATCAGCACATGGCCTTCGAGATCGAATTCGATAACCGCCTGAGCCTTGTGGATGGCCGCGATCTGGCCATACAGGTCTGCTTTCTGCATGCCGCGCTCGCCACGGAGCAGGCGGTTTAGGGTAAGCCATTGCATGTTGACGTCTCCTGCCATGGGATGGGACGAATGTTCTGAAACGGATAAAGAAACGGCGGCTTATCTGAAGCAGACTGCTTGGCGCGTCCCAACGATCAGGCAGTGCACGCCGCGCCGCATGCACACGCTTGCCTGCATATCCGTCACCATCGCAGCGACGGCAGGTGAGTGAATTACAGAAAAACGGAAGAATGTATCCAGTCGAAAATATTTAATCCCAAAAACCACGCATACTCAATGTTTTAAGAAGGTCGCCGCAGAAAAAAGTTTCACGGCGCTTCTTTATGCCGACCACCACGTAAGCCGCATGGCGACGGCATAACCCAAGGCAGGGAAATTAATAGGGGTTAATACGAATCCGCCTCGTATTTTTCTCGCATGCCTGCGTCATAATGAAAAGGCCGTCGTGATGACGGCCCCATTTATTTAGCGCGCAAATAAAAATTGCACCCGATCAGTCGGCATATCCGCCCGGGCGGTTTTTCATTCCGCGTCCAATTCGCGGTAATGGCGGAATATGCCTTCACCAAAGGGCAAGCGCCGGCCGCTGGCGAAATAGGCTTGCAACGCGGGCAGCTCCGCCACCCGCCGATGCAACGCCATGATGTTGGGAAATTTCGCCGCCTGGGTGCCCATGCGCTTGGGAAATGCGTACAGCAGGCCGTCGACCAAGTGAAACAAGGACAAGTCCACATAGGTCCAGCGCTTGCCGCCTGCCAACCAGGCGTCCGGTCCGCCCAGCACGCCTTCGAAATAGCCCAGGAATTTCGGTATGCGCTCTTCGCGGAAGCTGCGTGCCCGCCGGGCGGCCTCTTCCTTCTGGTCTTCGTAATAATCGCTGGCCGAAATGGGATGATGGGTATCGTGCGCCTCGGCCACCATGTCGGCGATGGTCAGCTGCAACTGGTTCACCCACAGACGGCCTTCGATGGTGTCCGGCGCCAGGCCGTGTTTCTCGCCCAGGAACAGCAATATATTGGCGGTCTGCGCCAGCGTCATTTTGCCGGCCACCAGATAAGGCGGCGCGAAGGGCGGGTGTTTGCGTTCGGACAGCATGTCTTTGAGCAACGCGTTTTCACCGCCGGGTTCCCGGGCTCGCTCGCGATACGGTATGCCGCCCGCCTCGAGTGCCAGGCGCACGAATTCACCACGTCCGGGAATACCGTCCCAATACCAAAGATCGTAGGTCATGCAGGTCTCCTTCCAAACGGAATGCCAATACCCGCCCATGCTAAGGCAGTGCCCTGCAAGGGCTGATGACCGCACCGGCCCAGGCAGTTTCGGGAGGTAACCAGCCTAGGCCGGGAAGACGCTGGTTTCGCCGTCGACCTGAGCGGACTGGCGTCCATGTATCTGTTGATACTGGCGTGGCGACTGCCCAAAATGGGCGCGAAAATCGCGAGAAAAATGCGCGCCGTCGGCAAAGCCGCAGTCCAGGGCAATCTGCGTGATGCTGCAGGCATTATTCAACAGCAACCAGCTGCCGTATTCCAGCCGCAGCTGCCGTTGAAAGGCCATGGGCGACATGCCGGTGGCCAGGCGAAACGCTCTTTCCAATTGCCGGCGGCCTACGCCGACATAACGCGCGATGGCATCCAGCGGCGGCGGATTATCGATGCGCTGTTCGATGAAATGCGCGGCCTGGCGCACCCGCAGGTCCTGGATACCCGACAGATCGGTGCGGAAATGCGCCTGCGGCACACGGCCGGGTCGCGCGCCCTGCAGCATCATGTGGCGCATCGCCTGCTGGGCCTTGTCACGGCCGCAGTGGCGCGCCACCAGGTACAGCCCCAAGTCGATCGCAGCGGTGGACCCTGCGCAGGAAATCAGGTCGCCTTCGTCGACGAACAGCCGGTCGACCACGGCGCGGGTCTGCGGAAAGCGCTCGCGAAACGCTTCCAGCACGTTCCAGTGCACGCAGACCGTGCGCGGGCCGATCACGTCGGCCTGGGCCAGGGCGAAGGTGCCGGTGCAGATGCCCAGCAGGCGTACCCGCAGCGCTGCCGCCAGCCGCAGCCAGTCGCGCAGCGGCTCGGGCATGCGGCCGCTGGAATAGTCATTGCCGCCGCAGACGGCGATGTAGTCGAACTGCGTCGGGTCATCGGGCAGGCCCGCGGCGACGTCGAGGGTCAGGCCGGCGCTGGAACAGCGTGGTTTGCCATCCCAACTCATCACACGCCAGGCGGTGTGGATCTGCCGGCTGCGCCCGCCGTGGTCGCCCGCCAGGCGCAGCACGTCCACGAAACCGGCAAACGCGGCCAGCGTGAATTGGTCCAGCAACACGAGGCCGACGGTCAGTGCGGGTTTCCCCGGGGGCTGGAGGTCGTCGCCGTCTTCATAGGAGAGCGGCGCGGACGAAGGGGGCGCGGCGACAGTCATGACGCAATTATTCAAGTTTATGTCCCGCGCCTTCAAGCTCGTTTTCCCGAGCATCGCCCAAGATGTGGCTGTGGCACTTGAGTCAATGAGTCGCGGATCGACAAATCTACAAGGGGAATCCGACATGGCAACAAACACCCGCAGCGCGCTGGGCGCCGCTGCGCTGGGCGCGGGGCTGATCCTGGCGTCGCAGGCAGCGCTGGCGCAGCAACAGAAGATCACCGTCGCCTGGTACGGCGGCAATTGGGGCGACGCGTTCCGCACCTGCGTGGCCGATCCCTACACCAAGGCGACCGGCGTGACGGTGGTCCCGGAAGTCGGCACGTCCACCACCACCCTGGCCAAGCTGCAGCAGCAGAAGGCCGCCCCGACCATCGATGTGGCCTGGATGGACGGCGGCATCAGCGAGCTGGCGCAGCAGGCCGGCGTGCTGGACGCGCTGGACCCGGCCGCCCTGCCCAACCTGAAGAACGTGATCGACCAGGGCGTGTATCGCGAGGGTGCCTCCGTGTTCGCCGTCAGCACCGGTTACTACTCGCTGGGCATCACCTACAGCACCAAGGAAGTGAAGCAGCCGCCGACCAGCTGGAAAGACCTGTGGAAGCCCGAGTATGCGGGCGCGGTGGCGGTGCCCTCGCCCGCCAATTCGTCGGGCGTGCCGTTCATTTTCTTCCTGGCCCGGGTCTGGGCCATCGATCCGTCGAACCTGGGTCCGCTGTACGCCAAGCTGGCCTCGCTGGACACGGCCCTGTTCTTTGACAGTTCGGGCGCCGCCACCAACGCCTACCAGAGCGGCGAAGCCGTGATCGGTGCGCACTTCAACGTGGGCGCCTGGGACCTGATCGACAAGGGCCTGCCCATTGGCTTCACGGTGCCCAAGGAAGGCGCCTGGGCCACCGACGCCCGCCTGCACCTGGTCAAGGGCGCGCCCAACAAGGCCGCCGCCCAGAAGTTCATCGACACCGCGCTGACGCCGGACGCGGCCGCCTGCCTGGCCACCCGCCTGTACCTGGGCCCCGCGGTCAAGGACGTGCAGGTGTCCACGGACGTCGCCCGCAAGCTGCCGTGGGGCGCGGAAGGCTCGGTGAAGAACCTGAGCCTGTTCGACTGGAACATCATCAACACCCGCCGCGCCGAGGTCACCGATGCGTGGAACCGGCAGGTTGCCCGCAAGCGCTGAGCAAGGTCCTGTTCCCATGTCCGCTTTGCTCACTATCGAAGGCGTGTCGATGCGCTTTGGCGCCTACCAGGCGCTGGACCATATCGACCTGGCCATCCAGCAGGGAGAGTTCGTGGCGCTGCTGGGCCCCAGCGGCTGCGGCAAGACCACCTTGCTCAAGTCGATCGCCGGGTTCTTGAAGCCCGAGTCCGGCCGCATCCTCATCGACGGCCAGGACATCAGCCGCCTGGCGGCGCACCACCGGCCGCTGAATACGGTGTTCCAGAACTACGCGCTGTTTCCGCACATGACGGTGCTGGAAAACGTGGCCTATGGCCCGCGGCGCCAGGGCGCGTCACGCGCCCTGGCGGCGGCCCGCGCCCGGGACGCGCTGGACATGGTGGGGCTGGCCGACTTCGGCGCCCGCTACCCGCGGGAAATGTCCGGCGGCCAACAGCAGCGCGTGGCGCTGGCGCGCGCCATCGTCAACCAGCCCAAGCTGCTGCTGCTGGACGAGCCCCTGTCGGCGCTGGACCTGAAGCTGCGCAAGCGCATGCAGCTTGAACTCAAGCACCTGCAGGCGCGGCTGGGCATCGCGTTCATCTTCGTCACCCACGACCAGGAAGAAGCGATGACCATGGCCGACCGTGTCGTGGTGATGCACGCGGGCCGCATCGAGCAGGTGGGCGCGGGCACCGAGATCTATCGGCGCCCGGCCACGCAGTTCGTGGCCGAATTCATCGGCGACGCCAATTTCCTGGCCTACACCGCCACCGACGACGGCGCATTGGTGCTGGACGCGCAGGGCCTGCGCGTGCCGCATTTTCCGCAACCGGCGGCAGCGCGCGGCCTGGCGGTATTGCGGCCTGAAGACCTGAAGCTGTGCGAGGCCGCCGAGGCCATGCTGACCGGCAAGGTGACCGACGTGATCAACGTCGGCAGCCACTGCATGATCCACGTCGACATCGGCGCGCAGACGCTGGTGGCGCGGCATGGCGGCATCGCGCCCACGGGGCTGCATGGCGGCGCCCAGGTGACGCTGGCGTTCGCGCCGCAGCACCTGCACCTGATAGGCGGGCAGCCATGATGCGGCGCGCCTGGCTTTCCCCCGGCCTGCTGCTGGCGGCGCCCGTCCTGTTCTTCGCGGCGTTCTTCCTGGCGCCGCTGGCCGTGGTGGCGCTGGCCAGCGCCACGGGCGGGCCCGACGGACTGACGCCCACGGCCGCCCAGTACCTGCGCGTGCTGGCCGATCAATACCACTGGGACGTGATCCTGGTGACGTTCCGGCTGGCCTTGTTCACGACGCTGGCGTGCCTGGTATTGGGCTATCCGCTGGCCTGGTACCTGGTGCGCGTGGTGCGCTGGCAGGCCTGGCGCCGCGCTTGCGTGATCCTGCTGGTGGTGCCGCTGTTCACCAGCAACATCGTGCGCGCCTTTGGCTGGATGGTGCTGCTGGGCCGCAACGGCCTGGTCAACCAGGGCTTGATGGCCACCGGCGCGGTGGACCGGCCGATGCGCTTCATCGGCACCGAACTGGGCATTTTGATCGGCATGGTCTACGTGCTGCTGCCCTTCGTGGTGCTGGCGGTGGGCAATGCGCTGGCACGGGTGGACCCGGCCTGCGAGCAGGCGTCCGCAGACCTGGGAGCCAGCCCCGCCGCGACCTTTTTCCATGTGACCTGGCCACTGACGCTGCCCGGCGTGGTCTCGGGTGCCATCATCGTCTTCACGCTGGCGGTCAGCGCCTACGTGACGCCGGCGCTGCTGTCGGGCGGCCGCGTCACGGTGCTGTCGATGCTGATCTTTCAGCAATACAGCACGGTGTTCGACTTTCATTACGGCGGCGCGCTGAGCATGGTGCTGCTGGTCTTCACCCTAATCCTGGTGGCGCTGGCCAACCGCGCCGCCACCTTGCCGGGAGCTGCACGATGATCGCCCGCCACCTGATCCGCCTGACCGCGCTGGTCGTGCTGGCCTACCTGGCGCTGCCGCTCGTGGTGATCCTGGGCGCGTCGTTCACCGCCACGCCGTACCTGGCATTTCCGCCGCAGGGCTGGACGCTGGAGTGGTACCGCACGCTGCTGGTGGAAGCCGGCTACGTGGCCGCGTTCACCACGAGCACGGTGCTGGCGCTGGCCGCGACCGTGGCGGCGGTGCTGCTGACGGTGCCGGCCGCGCTGGCCCTGGCGCGCTATGACTTCCCTGGCAAGGCCGCGTTGACCTCGGTGCTGATGTCGCCACTGGTGCTGCCGCACATCGTGCTGGGCGCGGCATTGCTGCAGTTCGGCGCGTACTTCGGGCTGACGCGCAGCTTCCTGTCGCTGCTGATCGGCCACGTCGTGATCATCGCGCCCTTCGTGCTGCGATCCACGCTGACGTTGCTGACGCCCGAACAACGGGCGCTGGAAGAAGCCTCCGCCGACCTGGGCGCCAACCCCTGGACGACGTTTTTCCTGGTGGTGCTGCCACAGATCCGGCCGGGCATCGTGACCGGCTCGATCTTCGCGTTCATCTCGTCGTGGATCAACGTGGAGCTGTCCATCTTCAACACCACCGCGGACCTGAACACGATTCCGGTGAAGCTTTTCAACTATGTGCAATACACGATTGATCCGACCATCGCAGCCGTATCGGGCGCCACGATCGTGGCTGCGGTCGTCGCCATCGTGATCCTGGATTTGACCGTCGGGCTGGACATGCTGTCCGAACGCGGCAAATAACTTTTCTTTTCTATCTACCGCCTGGAGCTTCTGTCATGCGCAAGCAAGACGCGTTCGATGTCATCTATACCCACACGGAAGGCGAGCCCCTGTGCATCGTGCACAGCGGCATTCCGTACCCCGCCGGCTCGACCATCCTGGAAAAGCGCGCGTTCCTGGAACAGCATTACGACTGGCTGCGCAAGGCGCTGATGCGCGAACCGCGCGGCCACAAGGACATGTTCGGCGTGTTCCTGACGCCGCCGTCCAGCCCCGAATACGACGCCGGCCTGATCTACATCGACGGCACCGAGTATTCGCACATGTGCGGCCACGGCACCATCGCGGTCAGCATGGCCATGGTGGCCAACGGCCTGGTGCCGCGCGGCAAGGACGGCATCACCCGCATCCGCTTCGAGACCACGGCCGGGCTGGTGGTGTCGGAAGTGGCGTCCGAAGGCGACAACGTGCTGTGGACCCGCTTCGAAAACGTGCCGGCCTACGTGGCCGCGCAGGACATCCCGGTGGAGCTGCCCGGCTACGGCAAGCTGTCGGCTGACATCGTGTGGGGCGGCAACTACTTCGGCATCGTGGACCTGTCGAACTGCGGCCTGCGCATTTCGCCGGACAACGGCACGGAACTGTCGCGCATGGGCCTGATCGTGCGGGACCAACTGAATGCCCGCCACCGCATCCAGCACCCGACCGAGGCGCACATCAACAACCTGAACTTCATTACGTTCTGGCACCAGCCGACGATCGAGGGTGCGTTCTACAAGAACGTGCACGTCTTCAGCGCCGGGCAGCTGGACCGTTCGCCTGGCGGCACCGGCACCAGCGCGATGATGGCCATGTTCGAGGCGCGCGGCAAGATGGGCCTGAACCAGCCGATCAGGTCGGAAGGCCTGCTGGGCAGCGGCACCTTCGAAGGCTGCCTGCTGGGCGAGGTGAACCTGAACGGCACCCGCGCGGTGCGCCCCACGGTCAAGGGCACCGCCAGCATCCTGGGTACGGCACGCTGGGTCATCGACAAGAATGACCCGGTGGGCGCGGGGTTCCTGATTCGTTGAGGTGATGTGGGGCGGCGGCCTGCGCTTGCGTGCCGCCGCCGAGCTGGCATGACCTTATGGCGCAAGTGTGAAACGGTATCTGACCTTCAGCCTGCGCCAGTTCATACAGGGCCATCAAACCCGCTTCACGATATTCAGGATGGCTTAACTCTGTTAGCGCCGCTTTCCTGTATTCGTCTGCGAACGCGGTGTATGCACGTAATTCCGCCATCGTTTCGCACGCGTGACATATGCTAGCGGCCAATGGCGGGCAAGAGATCAAGTTCATGGCCCGGGGACTCCTTGGAACGAAAGTGATGTCCCATAATCGGCGATGTTGACAGTATTCGCTATTGTGGATGGCCGCAGACTCCGAAAATAGATCCCTTGTTTTCAGCGCACGACATCATCGGAATAAAGATCGGACGTATTGACGGGGTCGAAACGCTTGTAGCGGCATAGAGCAACACGTAGCCTGTCCTTGTCCAAAACGACAAGGAGCCTTCCATGCTGCGCTGCCCAATCCCCCCCTATTCCACTGCGTTGACGGCCAACCGCAAATCCGTGCCACTCCCGCCCCGATATGTTCACAGGGAAAAACATCTCACTGAACAAGATTGGATCAGACAAATCGAGGCGATCAGTGCGGCTTGCCAGGCAGATCCCTCTCGACTGCTGACCATCAACGACGTTCGGGCCGCGCTCGCCGCCGAGCGCGCATCATCTCGCCCATCGCGCTGACATGACACACGTCGTGTTTGCCCCCGATGCCTTGCGCGACATCATTGAAATGCAGCGGTACTTCAGCGCTGCGGGATCAGCCCGTGCGGCGGATCGATACATCGATGATGTTGTACGGGCCTGTCTGGACTTGGTGGGTTTTCCCAACAGGGGTGCGCAGCGCGATACCGTCACTCCCGATGTGCGATTTCTGCACCACCAACGACGCTGCACGATTGCCTATAAAGTGGGCGACCATGCATCTGTGACCATCATTGGCATTTTCTACGGCGGACGTGACCACAGCCATCTGCTCCGGGAGCCCCTGCCCCAATACCGGCTCGCCATTTATCGGACGCTTGCAGCAATCCCTGCCCCGGGCTTAGGATGGAGCCACGGCCACACCGCTCGCCGCGCGCAGGCGCACGGCAGGGGCCGGCGTTTGAACCTTGCCAGCGATTCGGGAGCACATCGTGAAGAAAGTTGCTGAGATTCTCAGGGAAAAGGCCAACCCCGCCGTCGTGACGGTCTCGCCGGATTCCTCGGTGTACGACGCCATCAAGACCATGGCCGAGCGCGGCATCGGCGCCGTGGTGGTGGTGGATGGCACCGAGGTGCTGGGCATGCTGACCGAACGTGACTACGCCCGCAAGATCGTGCTGCAGGACCGCTCGTCGCGCACGACCAAAGTGCGCGACATCATGACCGATTCGGTCTTCTACGTGCGTCCCGAAGACACCCGCGAACACTGCATGGCACTGATGACCGAACGGCATTTCCGCCATCTGCCGGTCATCGATGAGCAAAAGCTGGTCGGCCTGGTGTCCATCGGCGATCTGGTCAAGGATGTCATGAGCGAACAGAAGTTCATCATCACCGAACTCGAACGCTATATTTCCGGCCAGCCGCACTGACCTTGCCACGCGGCGGCCGACCGCCATGCCGCAACGCCCTGGCGGCTATCCGCCCGCCAGGGTTCGGGTCGCGGGCACCACCAAGCCCAGCCCGGCCGCCACCAGCAGCACGAAGACCATCCGCTTGATGGTCTTCATGGACCCGGCGGTGCCATAGCGGCGCGCCGCCCAGGTCACGCCAATCACCACAGGCAGGGCCTGCAGGCTGAGCCAGACCGAATTTGCCTTGAACGCGCCCTGCCCGGTCACCAGCGCCAGGCGCACCACCGCATTCAAGGAAAACAGCACCAGCAGGCTGTTGCGGATGGACGCCAGCGGCAGGGGCTGGCGGTACAGGTGATACACCATGGGCGGGCCGGCGCTTGAAAACAGGCCGCCCAAGACGCCCGACACGCCGCCGAAGAACAGGAACGAGGCGCGCGATGACACGCGCGCCAGCGGCTGGGTGCGCGCCACCAGCAGCACGGCACAGGCCATGATGGTGACGCCCAGCAGCAATTGCAGCAGCACCGCCATGGACCCGCTGATCCACGCCAGCGCGGCCACCCCCGCCCCCACGCCGACCAGGCTGCTGGCCAGGGCCGGCGCCATCAGCCGCCAGTTGACCTGCGGCTTGGCGCGGGCCAGCGTGACGACCGCGTTGACCAGCGACAGCACGCTGACCACGTTGGCCACGTCGGACACGGACGCCAGCTGGAACACGCCGGACAGGCCCAGCAGCACCAGGCCGAAGGCGAAACCCGTCATGGTCTGGGCATAGGTAGCCAGCGCCACGCAGGCGAGGAACAAGACGTGTTGGAAGATGCTCATGCTTCGGGCGGAGCCTGACCTGCCTCGGCTCGGCCCGACCGCGGCAGAAGGCGGCCCAGGGCGGAACGACTGGAAACGGCGTATTCAATAAGGCGATTGGACGCGGGCGATGATAGCACCGGGGGGGGCAAGGGCCTGGCTCCCTTGCCGGCCCCCTGACTGCGGCCGCCGCCAGGGCTGCGACCGGAAAGTCGGCGTCCGGGGCCCATCCACACATCTTGTCATAACTGGATGCGTTCATGCACCCAGCCCCCCGTCTCCCCCCGCTATCCTTCCCGCCCTGTAAGCCACGCTCTGCCGGGTCTTGCCGCGCCATCCCGGCGCCGCGCCGAGCCCGGCGCGTTTTCCGCCCAGCATGACGCCCAAACAGACC
>PJUB01000337.1_pt1 | contig 22634 bp, 21 predicted proteins | sample 1512141 | NCBI WGS metagenome assembly PJUB01 (sample SAMN08177677, study PRJNA422409) | Soil metagenome, whole genome shotgun sequencing project. | isolation source: Soil enriched on filter paper: alkali lignin treatment | place: USA: Madison | collected 2015-01-15 | reverse complement strand
CGTCAAGATGTGACGCTTGAAGGCTTGACCGCGCTTGACGGTGCCACCGGGACGAACGCGGAAACGTTTTTTCGCGCTGCTCTTGGTCTTCATTTTGGGCATGTGAATGCTCCTTTAGTTTGTGCTCGTGAGGCGCCATGGATGCTCCACGGACTTGTTGGCCCCGAGACACTTCTTTATCTCGCCCCTGCCAGCCCTTCTTGCGAAGTGCGGGCAGAGGCGAAATCCCTTCAAAACCTCACTACCGCAGACCTCAGGCCGCCGCAGGCGTCGCCGCCGGTGCAGCAGCGTCGGTCGCAGGCTTTGGCGCTCCGCCACCAGCCTTCTTGCGCCCTGGCGCGATCATCATGATCATCTGCCGGCCTTCGAGCTTCGGAAACTGCTCGACCATGATCAGGTCGCCCAATTCGTCGCGAATGCGTTGCAGCAGTGCCAGACCCAGCTCCTGGTGCGTGATCTCGCGGCCGCGGAAGCGCAGCGTGATCTTGCATTTGTCGCCGTCTTCAAGAAAGCGCTTGATGTTGCGCATCTTGATGTTGTAGTCGCCATCGTCGGTACCGGGGCGGAACTTGATTTCCTTGACCTCGATGACCTTCTGCTTCGACTTCGCCTCGGCCGCCTTCTTCTGCTCGTGGTACTTGAACTTGCCGTACTCGATCAGGCGGCACACCGGCGGATTGGCCGCCGCGACGACCTCCACCAGATCCACGTCCTGCTCACCGGCAAGGCGCAAGGCCTCGGCAAGACTCACGACACCCAATTGCTCGTTATCCGGGCCGATCAGGCGGACTTCCGGGGCCATGATTTCCCGGTTCAGGCGGTGTTGGCGTTCCTCGCGGTGGCGGCGGTCGCGAAATGCAGTAGCGATGGTCAGAATCCTTCAAAATTTGCTACAAAATCTGTAGCGAACGCCGTTCAGTCCTCGCGGACAAGCGGCACGATTTGACAAGGAAACATGTAGGGTGTTTCAGAGACAAATCAACGCTTGTCAGCAACATCCTGGACGAGCCGTTGTGCAAACGATTCGAGGGACATTGCACCGAGGTCTTGATTTCCCCGGGCGCGCACTGCGACGGCACCTGCTTCCTTTTCCTTGTCACCCACGACAACGATGTAAGGGAGCTTTTGCAACGAATGCTTCCGTATTTTATACGTAATCTTTTCGTTGTGCAGATCCAGCTGAACCCTAAGCCCTTGATTTTGCAGCGTTTTCGCAACTTGCGCAGCGTAGTCGGCCTGTCCTTCGCTGATATTGAGCACTGCAACCTGCACCGGAGCGAGCCATGCGGGCATTGCGCCGGAGTGGTGTTCGATCAGCATGCCGATGAAGCGCTCCAGGCTGCCGACGATCGCGCGGTGCAGCATCACAGGGTGTGCGCGACCGCTCGATTCCGTCACGTATTCGCCGCCCAGCCGCTCCGCCGTGTTGAAGTCGACCTGCATCGTGCCGCACTGCCACTGGCGGCCGATGGCGTCGCGCAGCGTGTACTCGATCTTCGGGCCGTAGAAGGCACCGTCGCCGGGCGCGATGACGAAGTCGACGCCGGAGCGGCGTAGCGACTCCATCACCGCATGCTCGGCCTTGTCCCACAGTTCGTCGGAGCCCACGCGGTTCTCCGGCCGCGTGGCGACCTTGTAGAGAATGTCCGTGAAGCCGAAGTCGGCATAGACCTTCTGCAGCTGCGCCGTGTACGCGATGCACTCGTCGAGGATCTGGTCTTCCGTGCAGAAGATGTGCCCGTCGTCCTGCGTGAAGCCGCGCACGCGCATGATGCCGTGCAGCGCGCCGCTGGGCTCGTTGCGGTGGCACTGGCCGAATTCGCCGTAGCGCAGCGGCAGGTCGCGGTAGCTGCGCAGATCGCTCTTGAAGATCAGCACATGGCCCGGGCAGTTCATCGGCTTCAACGCGTACTCGCGCTTCTCCGACTCCGTCGTGAACATGTTGTCGCGGTAGTTCTGCCAGTGGCCCGTTTTCTCCCACAGGCTCTTGTCGAGGATCTGCGGGCCCTTCACTTCCCAGTAGCCCGTGTCGCGGTAGATGCCGCGCATGTACTGCTCCACCTGCTGCCAGATCGCCCAGCCCTTCGGGTGCCAGAACACCACGCCCGGCGCCACTTCGTCGATGTGGAACAGGTCGAGCTCCTTGCCCAGCCGGCGATGGTCGCGCTTCTCGGCTTCCTCGATGCGCTGGATGTACTGGTCGAGCTGCTTCTTGTCGGCCCAGGCCGTGCCGTAGATGCGCTGCAGCTGCTCGTTCTTGGCGTCGCCGCGCCAGTAGGCGCCTGCCAGCTTCGTGAGCTTGAAGACCTTCAGGAAGCGCGTGTTCGGCACGTGAGGGCCGCGGCACATGTCGACGTATTCCTGGTGGTAGTAGAGGCCCATGGCCTGCTCGTCGGGCATGTCCTCGACGAGGCGCAGCTTGTAGTCTTCGCCACGAGACTTGAAGACTTCGATGACTTCCGCGCGCGGCGTCATCTTCTTGATCACGTCGTAGTCCTGCGCGATCAGCTCGCGCATGCGCGCCTCGATGGCGGCCATGTCTTCGGGCGTGAAGGGGCGGTCGAACGAGATGTCGTAGTAGAAGCCTTCGTCGATCACGGGGCCGATCACCATCTTGGCCGTCGGGTAGAGCTGCTTCACCGCGTGGCCGACCAGGTGGGCCGTCGAGTGGCGGATGATCTCCAGGCCCTCGTCGTCCTTGGGCGTGATGATCTGCAGCTTGGCGTCATGGTCGATGACGTCGCTGGCATCGACGAGCTTGCCGTCGACCTTGCCGGCCACCGTCATCTTGGCCAGGCCGGGGCCGATGGACTGGGCAACCTGGGCCACCGAAACCGGGCCGGGGAACTCGCGGCGCGAGTTGTCGGGGAGCGTGATCTGGATCATGTGAAAACCTCGGGGAGAAAAACAAAAAAGCGCGGTGGAAGACCGCGCTTTGCTTGGTTGTAGAGCTGGCAGAAACCAGCGTGCGCGGGGCTACCGGCCTTTTCCTTCAGTGAAGAAAAAGCCGCTGAATCCTTGCGGAGTAGTTCGCGGTGTCATAACCAAGGTGCCTTTCTCGCTCTTGTTGAGTGCAGAGTCCGCGATTCTAGCCGCTGCCCGCTCGGGATGCGGGCGCTGCATCCTCGAGGCCTGATCCCGGGCGCAAAAAAGCCCGGCGCGCGGCCGGGCTCAAAGTGACAGCGAAATAAACCGTCGGATCAGTGGAACTGTTCTTCTTCGGTCGAGCCCGACAGCGCCTTCACGCTGGACGAACCGCCCTGGATGACGGTGGTCACGTCGTCGAAGTAGCCCGCGCCCACTTCCTGCTGGTGCGACACGAAGGTGTAGCCCTTGTCGCGCGCCGCGAATTCGGGCTCCTGCACCATGTTGACGTAGTGCTTCATGCCTTCGCCGCGAGCGTATGCGTGGGCGAACTGGAAGGTGTTGAACCAGTTGACGTGGATGCCGGCCAGCGTGATGAACTGGTACTTGTAGCCCAGCTCCGACAGGTCTTCCTGGAACGAAGCGATCTGCTTGTCGTCGAGGTTCTTCTTCCAGTTGAACGAAGGCGAGCAGTTGTACGACAGCAGCTTGCCCGGGCAGGCAGCGTGCACGGCCTGCGCGAACTCACGGGCGAAGCCGATGTCGGGCACGCCGGTTTCGCACCACACCAGGTCGGCATAGGGCGCGTAAGCCACGCCGCGGCTGATGGCTTGCTCCAGGCCGTTTTTGACGCGGTAGAAGCCTTCCTGCGTGCGCTCGCCCGTCAGGAAGGGCTTGTCGTTGGCGTCGTGGTCGGAGGTGATCAGGTTAGCGGCTTCGGCGTCGGTACGGGCCAGCACGATGGTGGGCACGCCCATCACGTCGGCGGCGAAGCGGGCCGAGATCAGCTTCTCGCAGGCTTCCTGCGTCGGCACGAGCACCTTGCCGCCCATGTGGCCGCACTTCTTCACTGCGGCCAACTGGTCTTCGAAGTGCACGCCGGCAGCGCCGGAGGCGATCATGTTCTTCATCAGCTCGAAGGCGTTCAGCACGCCGCCGAAGCCGGCTTCCGCGTCAGCCACGATCGGCAGGAAGTAGTCGATGAATTCCTTGTCACCCGGGTTGATGCCGCGGCCCCACTGGATTTCATCGGCACGGCGGAAGGTGTTGTTGATGCGACGGACCATCGTCGGCACCGAGTCGTAAGCGTAGAGCGACTGGTCGGGATACATCGTTTCCGACGTGTTGCCGTCGGCTGCCACTTGCCAGCCCGACAGGTACACGGCTTCCAGGCCGGCCTTGGCCTGCTGCATTGCCTGGCCCGCCGAGATGGCGCCGAACGCGTTCACGTAGCCCTTCTTGGCGCCGCCGTTGATCTTGTCCCAGAGCTTCTCCGCGCCGCGCTTGGCCAGCGTGTGTTCGATGGGGAACGAGCCGCGCAGACGCACCACGTCGGCCGCGCTGTAGCCGCGCTTGACGCCCTTCCAGCGGGGGTCGGTGGCCCACTCTTTTTCGAGGGCGGCGATTTGCTGTTCGCGGCTGAGTTGTTCTGTGAGGGTCTGGGGCATGGTCACTCCGTGAGGTTGATTGAGGGTTGGGCGCTGCGGCCGTGGAGTTACTTTAATCCGGCTGCGGACTCTTATGTCTTATAGAAGACATATTTTTCACTCATTTAAATCAACCACTTACAGAGATATTTCTCAATGCAAAATTATTTTTCTCGTATTGAGAAAAAATATTGCGGCGCAGCAGCGAGAGATTTCGCAATGCGCAATCAATCTCTCGGTGGTGAAAATCAAGCACCGATGCGCACCGCGTGCGCGATCCAATCCCCGCTTTCGATCACGCGCCGGCCCACGATGCGCGACGGATGGATCTCGTACACCAGGCAATCGATCCACCGCCCGCCCACCTCCAAGCGCACCCGCCGCCTGATGTACTCGCCCGTGTCGTCGTCGGCCACCTCCTCGAGCAGATCGAGCGCCGCCTCCACCGAGGGGTCGATCGCATACACCTCGCCCTTGACGCACCGCGCCCCGCCCAGCACCACGCCCGGATAAGCCCCCAGGTCGTACAGCGTGCCGCCGATCGCCGCCTCGCCCATCAGCACAGGCGCGGGCCGGTAGCGCGCGATGTCGTTGCGTCCGCCGCGGCGCAGCGTGCCGTAAACAAAAACGTGGGGCATCATCGAAAAACCGCCTTCCCAGCAACTACGAAAACTTCAGTCTATTGAACTCCGCCGCCCCCACACCAGGCCGCCTCGTGGCCTACGGCTGCCTGGCCTTGAGCATGTCGCTCGTCGGCGGCTACGTTGCCCTCTCCAAGCCCCTCGTTGCCGCCTTCCCTGTGCTGTTGCTCGCATGGCTGCGCTTCGGCATCGCCGCCCTGGCCATGCCGCATTGGCTCAAGCGCACGCCCGACGAGCCACCCATGACGGCGCACACGCGCTGGCTCGTGTTCCTCGAATCGTTCCTCGGCAACTTCCTGTTCTCGATCTGCATGCTGTTCGGCGTGAGCCTGACGAGCGCTGTGTCGGCCGGTGTGATCATGGCGTCGATCCCCGCGTGCGTGGCCGTCGCGAGCTGGCTCTTCCTGCGCGAGCGCATCACGGTGCGCATCGGCCTGGCCATTGCATGCGCCGCGCTCGGCATCGGCCTGCTGGCGCTCTCGCCCGCGCATGCGTCAGCCACGCCCTCCGCCTCGCCGGCGTCGATGCCCTGGCTGGGCAACCTGCTGGTGTTCTGCGCGGTGCTCTGCGAGACGGCCTATGCGGTGATCGGCAAGTCGCTCACCGGACGGCTCGGCCCCAAGCGCATCGCGTCGCTCATCAACCTCTGGGGCTTCGCGCTGTCGATGCCCTTCGGCATCTGGTTCGCGCTGCAGTTCGACTTCACCGCCGTGCGCTTCGGCACATGGGCACTGCTCGTGGCCTATGCGCTCGCGGCGAGCATCTGGACAGTGTGGCTCTGGATGACCGGACTTCGCAACGTACCAGCCGCACAAGCGGGTGTTTTCGCCGTGCTGCTGCCGGTCAGCGCAGCCCTCGTGGGCGTGCTCGTGCTGGGCGAAAGCCTCTCTTCGACACAGCTGCTCGCGTTCGTGATCGCACTCGTGGGCGTGGTGCTGGCGACGTGGCCCGGGCGCCGGCGGTGAAAACGGGGCTTCTCCCCTCTGAAAAAACAACAACTCCCAATGAAAAAAGCGCTTTTTCCCTTGGAAACGCGTTTCTTCTCATTTAGCATCCGCATTGCCACTGGAGACGCAAGTTTTTCATTGGTGAGTGTTCAACCAAAAAAGGAAATCAACCATGGCAACTGCAAAGAAGGCTCCGGCCAAGAAAGCTCCGGCAAAGAAGGCTGCGGCTCCTGCGAAGAAGGCCGCCGCTCCGGCCAAGAAGGCTGCTGCACCGGCAAAGAAGGCCGCTGCTCCCGCCAAGAAGGCCGCACCGGCGAAGAAGGCTGCTCCTGCAAAGAAGGCCGCTCCCGCAAAGAAGGCTGCTCCCGCCAAGAAGCGCACGCCCAACGCAGCGTTCATGAAGGCACTGACCCCCAGCCCCGCACTGGCTGCCGTGGTCGGTTCCACGCCGCTGCCGCGTACCGCTGTCGTGAGCAAGCTGTGGGACTACATCAAGAAGAACAACCTGCAAGACAAGGCCAACAAGCGCAACATCAACGCCGACGCCAAGCTGAAGGAAATCTTCGGCAAGGCCCAAGTGTCGATGTTCGAACTGGCCGCGCTGATCGGCAAGCACGTCAAGTAAGCGCCCAGGGGCCTCGCGCTCCTGAATCAAGAAGCCGGCTTCCAGCCGGCTTTTTTTTCGCCCGCGAGCGGGGCCTTTCAGGTGCCTTTCACGCCTCGAAGAAACGCGACGGCGTTCGCCCGAAGTGCTTGCGGAAGGCCTCTATGAAGGCGCTGACCGAGGTGTAGCCCACCGTCAGCGCCACCGCCGTCACCGGCTCCTTCAGGCTCAGAAGCTCCACCGCCTTGAGCAACCTCGCCTGCTGGCGCCACTGCGCGAAGCTCAATCCGGTCTCGGCGGCGAAGCGGCGCGTGAGCGTGCGGCGGGCCATGCCGATGCGATCGGCCCAATCGTCGATGGTGTCGGGCAGCGACGGGTCGTCGGCCAGCGCGGCGGCCATCGTGGCAAGGCGCTTGTCCTGCGGCATCGGCAGGTGCAATGAAGGACGTTCGCCCGCCGCGAGTTCATCGACCAGCACGCCGACCAAGCGCGCGCGGCGCGCATCGAGCGAACCGGCAGAAGCATCGAGCGAGGTCAACCGGTCGACCAGCCCCTGCACCAGCGGCGTCGCGGCAAACACATGCGGCCCATCGGGCAGGAATGCAGCTATCCGAGCATCGACGTGCAGGCTCCAGCCCGCCGTAGGACCGAAGCTCTGCGCCGCGTGAGCGCAGCGCGGCGCGATCCATCCGATCCACCCCGGTGGCTGCACCCAGCGGCCCGAAGGCGTCTCGATGACCTGCAAACCCTCGCGCAAGGCGAACAGCTGGCCGCCCTCGTGGGCGTGGTAGCCCGTGACGCGCGGCGCCTCGTAGGCGCTGATCCAGAGCTTCACAGGGCCATCAACAGCCATGGGTGGCCCGCCGGCGGTATCGATTGGCCCCGCGCCGCAAGCCCGAAGACCTGCTGCTGCCTAGCATCGGTCTCATCTTCACTGCCCCTTCTAAGGAACAAAGATGAAAGCCCAAGACGTATTGCCCGACGGCCAGGACTTCGCCGTCATCGACGGCCAGCCCCTGCGCAAGGGATCGGTGGCCGCCTTCCTCGCCAACGTGCGCATCCTCGAAGACGCAAGCACGCCGGCCGCCGACAGGCAAGCCGCCGAGCAAGACCTGGCTTCCCTGATTCCCACGCTCGACGCGCTGGGCCTGTTCGACGTGTTCGAACTGCGGTCGCCCGCCTTGCGCGCCGAGGTGGCACGTCATCGCGCGGCGCTCAGCCCCGCGCCTGTTGTTGCTGCTGCTTTGCCGCGCGCGTGATCGACGCCAGCGTGCCGCGCGTGGTGATCACCTCGGGGTCCAGCGGAATCTCGATCAGCGTGCCCGTGTCGGCCGCCAGCGCGCGCAGCAGCGCGGCCTCGAACTGCGACGTCTGCGTCACGCGCTCGGCCGCATAGCCGTAGGCGCGCGCGAGGCCGCAGAAGTCGGGGTTGCGCAGCGCCGTGCCGCTCGTGCGGTCAGGGTATTCGCGCTCCTGGTGCATGCGGATGGTGCCGAACATGCCGTTGTTCAGCAGCACGATGATGCTCTTGCCGCCGTGCTGCGAAGCCGTCGCCAGTTCCTGCCCCGTCATCAGGAAATCGCCATCGCCCGCAATGGTGAAGGCCACCCGCCCCGTCGCCAGGTTGGCCGCGATGCCGGCCGGCACCCCGTAGCCCATCGCGCCGCTGGTGGGCGCCAGCTGCGTCTTGGCGCCCTTGGCGAGCCCGTGATAGCGAAAGTAGCGGTGCACCCAGCTCGCGAAGTTGCCCGCGCCGTTGGTGATGGCGGCGTCCGCCGGCAGGTGCTTCTGCAGCAGCGCGACGACCGCCGCCATGTCGACCGGCCCGCGCGGCGTTTCGGCGGGCATGCCGGCCAGCGCCTGGGGCTCGAGGTTGGCCTCGTAGTCCGCGTGGGCCTGCAGGGCCCATTCTTCCCAGGGCAGCGTCGGCGGCGCGCTCAGCACCTCGAGGCTGCGCGCGGCGGCGCTCATGCCGGCGTTGATGGCCAGGTCGGCCTGGTAGACGCGGTTGAGTTCTTCCGCGCTTGCGTGGATGTGCACCAGCGTCTGCTTCGCCTTGGGCGCCTCGAGCAGCGTGTAGCCGCCGGTCGTCATCTCGCCCAGGCGAGGGCCGATGGCCAGGATCAGGTCGGCATCTTTCACGCGCTGCGCAAGCTTCGGGTTGATCGCGATGCCGACGTCGCCCGCGTACAGCGGATGGTGGTTGTCGAAGGTGTCCTGAAAGCGGAAGGCATTCGCCACCGGCAGCCGCCAGTTCTCGGCAAAGCGCTGCAGCGCCTGTGCGGCCTGCGTCGTCCAGCCACCACCGCCGGCAATGACCAGCGGACGCTGCGACTTCAGCAGCAGTTCGCGCAGCGTGCGCAGGGCGCCGGGGTCGCTCCACGGCTCGACCGCCTCCACGCGCGCCAGCGGCCGCGCGCTGGTCTCGCTGCGCAGCATGTCTTCCGGCAGCACCAGCACCACCGGGCCCGGCCGCCCGTTCATCGCGGTGGCGAAGGCGCGCGCCACGTACTCCGGAATGCGGTCGGCGTCGTCGATGCGCTCCACCCGCTTGGCGAAGCCCTTGGTGCTCGGTCCGAAGAAGCTGCCGTAGTCGACCTCCTGGAAGGCCTCGCGGTCGCGGAAGTCGCTGCCGACGTCGCCCACGAACAGCACCATCGGCGTCGAGTCCTGGAAGGCGTTGTGCACGCCGATCGACGCATTGGTCGCGCCCGGGCCGCGGGTCACGAAGCACACGCCCGGGCGCCCCGTGAGCTTGCCGTGCGCCTCGGCCATGAAGGCCGCGCCGCCCTCCTGGCGGTTGACGATGAAGCGCGCGCGGTCGCGGTATGCATGAAAACCGTCCAGCACCGCCAGGAAGCTTTCGCCCGGCACGCCGAACGCGATATTCATCCCTTGCTCGACCAGGCACTCCACGATCAGGTGGCCTGCGGGTTGTGATGTACTCATGTGAAGAAGAACCTCGCTACGAATGTCTCCGGCAATTATGTGCGCCCCCTGCAGACGCCTTGCGTTAATTCCCCAATTGGTTAAATTCGCGACATGAAGGCCCCCAAGGACTCCACGCCCGACGCCCACGAAGCGACCGAAACGCTCGAGCCACGCTCGCGCGACGCCGATCGCTCGCAGCTCGCCATCCTCGCGTCGGCGCGCGACGAGTTCTCCGCGCGCGGGCTCGCCGGCGCGCGCATGGACAGCATCGCCGAGCGCGCCGGGCTCAACAAGCGCCTCATCTACTACTACTTCGGCAGCAAGGACGACCTGTTCCTCGCGGTGCTGGAGCGCGTGTACGCCGACATCCGCGAGGCCGAGCAGCGCCTGCACCTCGACGAGATCGACCCCGTGGAGGCCATCCGCCAGCTGGTGTCGTTCACCTGGCACTACTACCTGGAGCACCCGGAGTTCATCACGCTGCTCAACAGCGAGAACCTGCATTGCGCGTCGCACCTGAAGCGTTCCGAGCGCATCCAGGAAATGAACTCGCCGCTGGTGCAGATGCTCGACACCGTGCTCGAACGCGGCCGCCGCGACAACCTGTTCCGCGCCGGCGTGGACCCGGTGCAGCTCTACATCTCCATCGCGTCGCTGTGCTACTTCTACCTGTCGAACAACCACACGCTGTCGGCCATCTTCGGCCGTGACCTGCGGGCCCCCAAGGCGATGGCGCAACGCCTCTCGCACATGACAGACCTCGTGCTGGGCTACGTCCTGCACTGACGCACCGGGCGCGCCCATCCGCGGCGCGCCCTCCGACTCTCCGGGTATTCACTAGGCAGCGGCCGTTGACGCTGCGGCGCAGCCATTTCTAAAATCCATAATTCACTCAATGGTGAATTGATCGACACAAGAAGCGGCCCGACCGCGCGGAGACATCCATGAAGTTCTTTGCAAGCACTGCACGCACCACTGTCGCTGCCTCGCTGACCTGCATCGCTGCCCTGCTGCCAGGCATCGCCTCGGCACAGAACGGCTATCCGTCCAAGCCGATCCGCGTGATCGTGCCCTTCGCCGCCGGCAGCACCACCGACATCATTGCGCGCGCCATCACCGACAAGATGGGCGCGAGCATGGGCCAGCCGCTGGTCATCGACAACCGCGGCGGCGCCAGCGGCACCATCGGGCAGCAGGCGGTGGCCACGGCCGTGCCAGACGGCTACACGCTGATGATCCACTCGTCGTCGCACACGGTCAGCCCCTCGACATTCGCCAAGCTGCCCTTCGACACGGTGCACGACTTCGCCGGCATCACGCCGATCTCGTCGCTGCCCAACGCGCTGGTGATCTCGCCGTCGAAGAACATCAAGACCCTGCCGCAGCTGCTGGCAGCCGCGCGCGCCAAGCCGGGCAGCATGAACTTCGCCTCGGCCGGACAGGGCAGCGCCACCCACCTGAACGCCGAAAAATTCAAGCTGGCCGCGAAGATCGACGCGACCAACATCCCGTTCAAGGGATCGGGCGAAGCCGTGACCGAGGTGCTTTCCGGCCGCGTCGACTACTACTTCTCGCCCATCGCGCCGGTCATCGGCCAGATCAAGGAAGGCCAGCTGCTGGCGCTGGCCGTCGGTTCGCCCAAGCGTGCCGCCGCGCTGCCCGACGTGCCCACCACCACCGAGGCCGGCGTGCCCGGCTCCGAGTTCAACTTCTGGATCGGAATGATGGCGCCCGCCAAGACGCCGCGCGAAATCGTCGAGCGGCTGCACGCCGAAGTGGCGAAGGCGCTGGCCACGCCAGAGGTGAAGGAGCGCTTCGCCAAGCTCGGCGCCGATCCGTGGACGCTCAAGCCCGCGCAGTTCGACGCCTACATCAAGGAAGAGATCGCCAGCAACGCCGACCTCGTGAAGGCCGCCGGCCTTTCGGTCCAACAGTAAGCCAGAAAGTCCCGGCACCTCCATGCTCCGCAAGCTCCTGCTCTCCCCTGCCCTGCGCCCTTTCCTGCTGATCCTGATGCTGCTGGTGCTGTGGGACCTGGCGATCCGCCTCTTCAAGATTCCCGCCTACCTGATTCCGCCGCCATGGGAGGTGGTGAAGCAGCTCGTCGCCGAATGGCCGCACCTGCTCGCCGAAAGCTGGAAGACCACGCTCGCCACGCTCGGCGGCTTCGGCTTGACGATCCTCATCGGCATTCCGATCGCGATGGTCATCGCCTACTCGCGCGTGGTCGAGTCGTATGTGTACCCGCTGCTGGTGTTCTCGCAGAGCATTCCCAAGGTGGCCATCGCGCCGCTGTTCGTGGTGTGGTTCGGCTTCGGCATCTTCCCCAAGGTGATCAGCGCCTTCCTGCTGGGCTTCTTCCCGGTGGTGGTGTCCACGGTGATGGGCTTCAAGTCGGTGGAACCAGACATGCTCGATCTCTCCCGCTCGATGGGCGCGCGCCGCCTGCAGCCCTTCTTCAAGATCAGCCTGCCGCAGGCCCTGCCACAGATCTTCAGCGGCCTGAAGGTGTCGGTCACGCTGGCCGTGGTGGGCGCGGTGGTCGGTGAATTCGTCGGCTCCAACTCGGGCATCGGGTACGTGCTGCAGGTGGCCAATGGCAACTTCGACCTGCCCCTGATGTTTGCCGCGCTGGTGGTTCTGTCGAGCATCGGCGTCATTCTTTTCGTCGCGGTCGACCTGGTCGAACGCGTGATGATTCCGTGGCATGCCTCGCAGCGCCACACGCACTGAGTTACTTCGCAAAAACCGACAACTCCCGGAGACAACACCATGAAGAAACTGCTTCCCTCGCTGCTCGCCGCGGCTGCGCTCGCCACCTTTACCATCGCACCGGCCCATGCCCAGGGCGACAAGCCCAAGGACAAGGTCACGCTGATGCTCAACTGGTACCTGTACAGCGAGCACGCGCCCTTCTTCCTCGGCAAGGAAAAGGGCTTCTACGCCGAAGAGGGCATCGACCTCGACATCCAGGAGGGCCGCGGCTCCGCCGTCACCGCGCAGGCGGTGGCCGCCAAGTCGGCCACCTTCGGCTACATCGACGTCACCACCATGATCAAGGCCGCCGCCAAGGGCGCGCCGCTGAAGTCGACCGGCGTGCTGTTCCAGGTGAGCCCGATGTCGGTCATGGGCTTCACCGAGAAGAACATCAAGACGCCGAAGGACATCATCGGCAAGACCGTGGCCGTGACGCCGGGCGACTCGATGTCGCAGATGTGGCCGCTGTTCCTGAAGGTCAACGACATCAAGCCCGACCAGGTGAAGATCGTCTCTGGCGACGGCCAGACCAAGCTCAATGCCGTGACCAACGGCCAGGCCGACCTGCTGCTGGGCTACGTGATGGACCAGGCCATCAAGCTGCAGGACGCCACCGGCAAGCCCGTGACCCCGATCCGCTTCGCCGACTCCGGCGTGAACCAGATCAGCTCCGGGATCATCACCAACAAGAACCTGCTGACCGAGAACCCCGACCTGGTGAAGCGCTTCATGCGCGCCTCCACCAAGGCCGCGGAAGCCGCCGAGAAGAGCCCCGAGGCGGCGGTCGACGCCATGCTCAAGGCCAACGCCAAGGCCGGCGTGCGCGACACGCTCATCGTGGGCATGAAGCAGAGCATCGCCCTCTATCACACGAAGGAAACCGCCAACCAGCGCCCGTTCCGCGTGACCATGAAGAACGTCAGCGACTCGCTCGACCTGCTGGTGCAGTACGGCGGCATGGACGCTTCCACGCGCGGCAAGCCGGAAGACTACGTCACCCTCGAATTCCTGCCCTGACCGCCCCTGCCCCTGAACCCGCGCGCTTTTCGCTGCCGCCACCTCTCACGCATTCCATGTCCCAAGTCAACCTGATCGAAGCGCGCGGCGTCTCGAAGATCTACCAAAGCAAGGACGGCCCGGTCGAGTCGCTCAAGCCGCTCGACTTCGCCATCGGGGAAGGCGAGTTCGTCTCGGTCGTCGGCCCCTCGGGCTGCGGCAAGAGCACCTTGCTGAAGATGGTGGCGGGCCTGCTGCCGATCAGCGGCGGCAGCCTCACGCTGGCCGGCAAGCCCATCAAGGGCCCGCAGAAGGACGTGGGCATCGTGTTCCAGAGCGCGGTGCTGCTGCCCTGGCGCAGCGTGGAAGACAACATCCTGCTGCAGGCCGAGATGCGCCATCTGCCCATGGACGCCGCGAAGGCCCGTGCACGCGAACTGATGGAGATGGCCGGCCTGAAGGGCTTCGAGGGCAAGTACCCGTGGCAGCTGTCGGGCGGCATGCAGCAGCGCGCGTCGATCTGCCGCGCCCTGCTGCACGACCCGTCGGTGCTGCTGATGGACGAGCCCTTCGGCGCGCTGGACGCCATGACGCGCGAGAAGATGAACCTGGAGCTGCAGCGCATCTGGATGGCGTCGAAGAAGACGGTGATGCTCATCACCCACAGCATTCCCGAGGCCATCTTCCTGTCGGACCGCGTGATCGTGATGAGCGAGCGGCCCGGCTCCATTGCCGCCGTGTACGACATCGACCTGCCGCGCGCCCGCACGCTCGACATGATGGCCTCGCCCGAGTTCGGCGCCTACACGAAGCTGGTGCGCGCGCATTTCTTCTCGCAGGGCATCCTGGACCACTGAAGGCGACGGCCATGGACGCGATCCGTTTTCATGTCGAGGAGATCCGCTTCGCCGAGCGCAACGTGGCGCTGCGGCTGCCGTTCCGCTTCGGCGCGGCCACGGTCACGGCCTGCCCTCAGGTCTACGTGAAGGCCCGCATCCGCTTCGCGGACGGCCGCACGGCCGAGGGCTGCGCGGCCGAGATGATGGTGCCCAAGTGGTTCGACAAGAATCCCGCGCTCACCAACGAACAGAACTTCGAGCAACTGCGCTTCGCCCTGCGCGACGCCCGCGAGGCCTACACCGCCGAGGCCGACGCCCAGACCGCGTGGACGCATTTCGCCTCCAACTACGCCGCGCTGCAGAGCCGCGCCAAGGCCAAAGGCCTGCAGCCGCTGGTGGCCAGCTACGGCCCGGCGCTGATCGACCGCGCACTGCTCGACGCGCTGTGCCTGCACAGCGGCCTGAGCTTTGCCACCGCGATGAGCGGCAACCTCGCCGGCATCGACATCGCGGGCAGCGGCCTGGCCGACGACCTCGCGGCCTTCGACATGCCGGGCTTCCTGGCCAGGCAATCGCCGCGAACCCGCATCGCCGCGCGCCACACCGTGGGCCTGGCCGATGCCATCGACGACAGCGACGCCCTGCCCGATGCGCCCGATGACGGCCTGCCCGCCACGCTCGCAGCCGCCGTGCGCCGCTACGGCCTCACGCATTTCAAGCTCAAGCTCTGCGGCGACACCGCGCAAGACATCGCGCGGCTCGAACGCATCGCCCGCGTCATCGACGGGCACGCCCAGCTCGTGACGCTCGACGGCAACGAGCAGTACGCCGACGCGGACGCCTTCGGTGCGTTCCTCGACCGCATGCTGTCCACGCCCGCGCTGCACACGCTGGTGCAGAAGACGGCGTTCGTCGAGCAGCCGATCCGCCGCGACGCCGCATTGCAGCGCGACGTGTCGGCACTGGGCAAGCGCATTCCGCTTCTCATCGACGAATCCGACAGCACGCTCGACGCCTTCGTGCAGGCCCGCGCGCTCGGCTACACCGGCGTGTCGAGCAAGAGCTGCAAGGGCTTCTACAAGTCGATCGTCAATGCCGCGCGCTGCGCGCAGTGGAACGCGGCCGGCGACACGGCACGCCACTTCCTGTCCGGCGAAGACCTCACCATGCAGGCCGGCATCGGCGTGCAGCAGGACCTGGCGCTGGTCGCCTGGCTCGGGCTCTCGCACGTCGAGCGCAACGGCCACCACTACGTCAACGGCCTCGCGGCCTCACCCGAGGCCGAGCAGCAGGCGCTGCTGAAGCTGCATCCCGGCCTCTACGAACCCAGCGACGGCGCAGTGCGCCTCGCCATCCGCGAAGGGCAGCTCGATCTGTCCTCGCTCGCCAACGCGCCCGGCTTTGCCACCGGCAAACCCGGCGCCGGCATCTCGTGGGACGCCATGCGTTCCGTCTACTGAAGCACCCTCTTCAATCCCTGTCTCTCTCGCATCTCAAGGAAGCAAACGATGGCCACCCAACGTCTCGGAATCATAATGCACGGCGTCACCGGCCGCATGGGCATGAACCAGCATCTGATCCGCTCGATCGGCGCGATCCGCGCGCAAGGCGGCGTCACGCTGTCGAACGGCGACAAGGTGATGCCCGACCCGATCCTCATCGGGCGCAACGCCGAGAAGATGGAAGCGCTGGCCAAGGCGCACAACATCCCGCGCTGGGGCACCGACCTCGACAAGGCCCTGGAGAACAAGGACGACACCATCTTCTTCGACGCCGGCACCACGCAGATGCGCCCCACGCTGCTGGCCAAGGCAATCCGTGCCGGCAAGCACGTGTACTGCGAGAAGCCGATTGCCACCAACCTGAACGAGGCCGTCGAAATCGCACGCCTGGCCGAAGGCTCGGGCCTCAAGCACGGCGCGGTACAGGACAAGCTCTTCCTGCCCGGCCTGCGCAAGCTCGACATGCTGCGCCGCGCCGGCTTCTTCGGCCGCATGCTCAGCGTGCGCCTGGAGTTCGGCTACTGGGTGTTCGAAGGCGACCTGCAGCCCATCCAGCGCCCGAGCTGGAACTACCGCAAGGAAGACGGCGGCGGGATGATCCTGGACATGATGTGCCACTGGCGCTATGTGCTGGACAACCTGTTCGGCGAGGTGAAGTCGGTGTCGTGCATTGGCGCCACGCACATCCCCAAGCGCTGGGACGAAGCCGGCAAGCCGTATGAGGCCACCGCCGACGACGCCGCCTACGCCACCTGCGAACTCACCGGCCACAACGGCGAGCCGGTCATCGCGCAGATCAACATGAGCTGGGTCACGCGCGTGCGCCGCGACGACCTGGTGACCTTCCACGTCGACGGCACCGACGGCTCCGCCGTGGCCGGCCTGTCGAGCTGCCGCGCCCAGTCGCGCGTGGCCACGCCGCGCCCGGTGTGGAACCCCGACGAGAAGCAGACCATGAACTTCTTCGACCAGTGGCAGGAGATTCCGGACTCGCAGGTCTACGACAACGGCTTCAAGATCCAGTGGGAGCACTTCATTCGCCACGTGGTCGAGAACGCACCCTACAAGTGGACGCTGCCCGAAGGCGCCAAGGGCGTGCAGCTGGTCGAGGCCGCGCTCGAGTCGTGGCAGGACCGCCGCTGGGTCGACGTGCCGGCGCTGAAGGTCTGAGGCAGGCATGGCGCTTTCTCTCACCCTACCCACCGCAGGCGGCGCGCTCGCGCCCTACGCGTTGCGCGGCACTGCGCCGGTCAAGCCCGGCGCGGGCGTGAAGTTCAACCGCATTGCGTACTCGGCCGCGCACGTGGTGGCCGACCCGCTGGCCGCCATCGACCCTTGGCTGCAATGCGCGGTCGACTGGGACACCACCATCGCCTACCGCCGCCACCTGTTCTCGCTGGGGCTGGGCGTGGCCGAGGCCATGGACACCGCGCAGCGCGGCATGGGGCTGGACTGGCCCACGTCGCTGGAGCTGATCCGCCGCTCGCTCGATGCGGCCAAGGACGTTCCAGGCGCGCTGGTGGCTTCAGGCTGCGGCACCGACCACCTGGACATCGACAGCGTGAAGAGCGTCGACGACGTGATCCGCGGCTATGAAGAGCAGATGGCCGCCATCGAGGCCCTGGGCGGCAAGCTGATCGTGATGGCCAGCCGCGCGCTCGCCCGCATGGCGAAGAGCCCTGCCGACTACGAGCGCGTGTACGACCGCATCCTGAGCCAGGCGAAGCAGCCGGTGGTGCTGCACTGGCTGGGCGACATGTTCGACCCCGCATTGGCCGGCTACTGGGGCACCAAGGACGTGGACGCGGCCATGGACACGGCGCTGGGCATCATCGCCGCGCACCCGGACAAGGTCGACGGCATCAAGATCTCCCTGCTCGACAAGGACAAGGAAATCGCGATGCGCCGCCGACTGCCGCCGGGTGTTCGCATGTACACCGGCGACGACTTCAACTACGCCGAGCTGATTGCAGGCGACGGCTTCGGCAGCGAGCCCACGCACGGCAAGAGCGACGCACTGCTGGGCATCTTCGACGCCATCGCCCCCGCGGCCAGCGCGGCCCTCGGGGCACTGGCGCAGGGCGACGAGAAGAAGTTCCACGACATCCTCGGCCCCACCGTGCCGCTGTCGCGCCACATCTTTGCGGCGCCCACGCGTTTCTACAAGACCGGCGTGGTGTTCATGGCCTGGCTCAACGGCCACCAGAAGCACTTCACCATGGTCGGCGGGCAGCAAAGCACACGGTCGCTGCAGCACTTTGCGGAACTGTTCCGGCTGGCCGATGCGGCCAATCTGCTGGAGCAGCCGGAGTTGGCTGTCCAGCGCATGCAAACGCTGCTGGCACTGCACGGCGTGGAAGGTTGAAGCAGCCCATGCGCGATTTCTCGCAAGACCACGACTGGCTGTCGATCAACACCGCCACGATGCGCAAGCAACTGGGCGCCGAGGTGCCGCTGGACCGCATCATCGACCAGTGCGCCGAGCGCGGCATCCGCGCGATCAGCCCGTGGCGCGACCAGGTGGCGGCTGTCGGTCTCGACAAGGTGGCGAAGCAGCTGAAGGCGCACGGCATCGGCCTCTCGGGCTACTGCCGCGGCGGCTTCTTCCCCGCGCCGGATGCAGCGGGCCTGAAGGCCGCGCTGGAAGACAACCGCCGCGCCATCGACGAAGCGAAGACGCTCGACGCGCCTTGCCTGGTGCTGGTGGTCGGCGCGCTGCCTGGTGCGCTCGACGGCAAGGCGGCCTACAAGGACATCGGCCGCGCGCGCGGCGAAGTGCGCGACGGCATCGCCGCATCGCTCGAGTACGCCCGCGAGGTCGGCATGCCGCTGGCCATCGAGCCCCTGCACCCGATGCAGGCGGCCGACCGCGCATGCATCAACACGCTGGAGCATGCGCTCGACCTGTGCGACGAGCTCGACGCGGGCAAGAGCGGCATGCTGGGCGTGGCGCTGGACATCTATCACGTGTGGTGGGACCCGAAGCTGCAGCAGCAGATAGCCCGCGCCGGCCGCGAGCGTCTGCTGGCGTACCACGTCTGCGACTGGCTCACGCCCACGCGCGATCTGCTGAGCGACCGCGGGATGATGGGTGACGGCGTGGTCGAGCTGAAGAAGATCCGCGGGTGGGTGGAGGACGCGGGGTTCTCTGGCTTCAGCGAAGTGGAGATTTTTTCGAATCTCGACTGGTGGCAGCGGCCTGGTCACGAGACTCTGGACGTCTGCATTGAGCGGCACAAGCACGCAGTCTAGAACTGTTCTATGTTCGCGTTGTTCGGGGCGCGTGCACAGGCCATCGGGTACTCCTCTCCGCGAATGTCCCCCGCCCTTCGGGCTCCTCCTTTATTTCGCTGCGAGGAGCACCCGACGCCCTGCGCACGATGAGCGCGGCTGTGACGCTGGCGGTTTGACCGCTGCTGCGAATTTCAGATAGACGTGCAGAGGCGTATCAACCAGCTTTTTGAGAGACACGCGGGGGACAAGTGGAGGTCCAAAGGGTTGGTGCTGGCCGCGATCGACACTCGTTGCGCCGATTGCGATGACGCTGGCGAAGGCCTAGACCCACGAGGTCGATTCGCTGCTCGGGAGATTGCTCATGAAAGAGAGTTCGTTCATGGCAGCCGCCCCTTAAGGTACTTGCCCGCGCCACCTGAGAGCTCGCTGCGGTCGATGAGCTTGCCTTGAAAGTGGAAGTCCCGATCAATACGGACAATAAGCAGTTTCTCGAAGTTGCCCTGGCTCTTGACCAGTACGTGGTCGCTGGTCTTCTCGGGCGAGATGGTCTTGACCTCCACCCGCTCGCCGTCAATCGTGCCGTCAGAGCCGGGCGTGTGAGTCGCATTGCGGCGAAGCCCAAACTTGATTTCTGCGTAGATTTCGCCAAGCTCGCCCCAGACTTGGAGATAGCGGCCAGTGTTCTCGAAGTGCCGAGCCGCGCACTCGACCAAGTCTTGGAAGATGTCCGTCTGCTTCAGGATGCTGAACGGAAAGCCCTCCCTGCTTCGGACAGGCTGAACTGAGGAGGCATCCTCCTCAGGCTCGCCCTCAAGTTGATCCTCGGCCCACTCCCTGTCGATGTGCTCCCACTCCCAAGGTGCTACGCCGCAGGCCGCAGCATCCGCTATGTCCTCCGCGCTGTAGCCCCGGTCGTACATCTCGTGAAGAAAATCCCAATCGCTCATTCTGTCCCTCGCTTCTTGTCCTGCTCCTGCTCGATTGTCCACCCCCACACAGGCACTAGACGTTGCCAGCTATTGTCCTGTCTCAGTAATTCGCCCGCAGCGTCGAGCGAGTTTTTCGAGGATTGAATCGGCGGTGGCGGGCCAGGTGAACGACCGCCGATCACCTCTGAACACAGAGCTGCCATTGAGCCAGACCCCGTAAACCCCAATCGCCCCGAATTCCCTTCACCACGAAGGCTTCACGCGGGCCGAGAAACCTGCGGCCCGCAGACCGGCCGCTATCCGCCAGTCTCAAACGCTGCGTGTCGCGCCTTCTCGCTCAGCTGAAACAGCCCTCCCGCCTTGCGGGCCAGTTCAGCCGCAAGCCAAAGCAGGTTGTCCAGTCGTCGAGGTCCATCCCCGCTGCACCAGTCGATGTCTTCCCCGTGGCAAACCCACAGGAGAGCTTCGAGTTGCGAGAGGGTGTTTTCGAGAAGATCCGCCGGGTCTTGGGCGTTGTCTTCGGAAGCTACCGGCGTGCGAGGCCGGGCTATAGTCTTGGTAGCCATTTTTGTGCGTTCCTTTAGAGGGTGTTGCACGAACTTGGTTAGACGGTCGGGGTGCTGGTAACACCCCGGCCGTCGCCTTTTGATACCTCGCATCTGCATCGCTGCTTTCGCACCGACGACCTGCCGCGAGGCAAGCAGCCTTCAAACATCTGGGTGGTGGGTGTGTTGCGCCTTTCTTGTCCCCTTGGTGGGGTGCAGAGTGACAGGGGCATCCACTCTAGAGAAGAACGCGACAAAGCAGCCGTTCCACGCGGCACGAAGTCTTGGTAACCGCCAACAAATGCAGCTTCCGCAGCGGCACTGAACGATCACGTCGATGGGGTGCCTTGCGCAGCGAAATAAAGGAGGAGGCCGAAGGCCGGGGGACATTCGCGGAGCAAGGTACCCCGTCGGCGTGATCGCGCCCTGAAGAGCACAGCACAACGCAGCAAAGCGAAATCCCGCCACCTGTGCTGCAATTCGCCGATGGCTGAACCGACCCTCGACGACCTGCGCCGCTACGCCGTGGCGCGCACCCTCTTCAAGCCGACCACGCTGCCGGCAGCGATCCGCCAACTCGGCTTCGTGCAGGCCGACCCGATCCGAGCCCCGGCGCGTGCACAAGACCTGACGCTGCGCCATCGCGTCAAGGACTACCGCGCAGGCGATCTCGAAAGCCGCTACACACGGCTCGCCATCGAAGAAGACTGCCTCGTCAACTACGGCTTCCTGCCGCGCGAACACCTGGCGCTGATGCATCCGCGCGAGGCCAAGCGCGCATGGGATGCCGACACACGGCGCAAGGCGGCCGACGTGCTGGCCTATGTGCAGGAACACGGCCAGGTGCATCCGCGACAAGTCGAACAGCACTTCGCGCATGGCCGCATCAAGAACTACTGGGGCGGCTCGAGCAACGCCACCACGCACCTGCTCGACGACATGCACTACCGCGGCATGCTGCGCGTGGTGCGGCGCGACAGCGGCACGCGCGTCTACGAAGCCGTGACGCACCAGCCCGCCGACGACAGCCCTGCCGGCCGCGCACAACGCGCCGCCGCGCTGATCGAACTGGTGGTGCGCAAATACGCGCCGCTGCCGGCCGCGAGCCTCACCTACCTCGTGCGCCTGCTCGGCTACGGCGCGCCGCATCTCTCGGCACAGACGCAGGCAGCGCTGCGCATCGCGCGAGAAGAACTCGCGAGCTGCCGCATCGACGGCACGACCTGGTACTGGCCCGCCGACGAGAACCCGGCCTCGCGCCGCCAAGCGCCCGACGATGCGGTGCGCCTGCTCGCGCCCTTCGACCCTGTCGTGTGGGACCGCCGCCGCTTCGAACTGCTCTGGGGCTGGACCTACAAGTTCGAGGCCTACACGCCCGCGCCCCAGCGCCAGTTCGGCTACTACGCGCTGCCGATGCTGTGGCACGACCGGGTGATCGGCTGGGGCAACTTCGGCAGCTCGGCCGAGGGACGGCTGAAGCCGGTGTTCGGCTATGCCGGCAAGAAGCCGCGCGACGCGGCATTCCGCGCGGCGCTCGACGACGAACTGCAGCGAATGGCGCTGTTTCTCGCGGGACGATGACGCCTTTCTTCCTATAATCGCCAGCCTCAGCCAGCTGCCCGCAACGGGCGCCAGCCGTCTTCGAAGGAACGAAGACCGCAGCTTCGACAGCTGCCCGCGACGACGCAACAAGAACCCATAAAACCCACCGGCCGCCAGCCCGAAGCCAGCCGCCGGTTTGCGCTCGTCCGAACCGCATCGACCGGATCAGAGACGAGAAGCCATGGCGCGCCCGCATTCGGCGCGCGCCGCAGCCACTCCCCCAAAACGCAGGACACAGGAGAAGCTGCACATGACATCGAAGAAGCATAGGCGCCCCGCTTGGCGCCATTCCCATACCCGCCGCGTCACGCTCGCGGCAACCGCCCTGGCGCTGGGCGCCGCCGTGCCGGCCTACGCCGAGGAGAAGGACGACGCCGCCGAAACTCGCAAGGCGCTGCCCACGGTCACCGTGACGGGCGATGCCGGCGAGACCGCGACCGGCCCGGTCACGGGCTTCGTCGCCAGGCGCGGCGGCAGCGCCACCAAGACCGACACCCCGCTGATCGAGACGCCGCAGGCCATCTCGGTGGTCACGCGCGACCAGATGGAGGCCCAGGGCGCGCTCACGCTGCGCGAAACCACCAACTACACGGCCG
>PJUB01000336.1_pt1 | contig 22657 bp, 14 predicted proteins | sample 1512141 | NCBI WGS metagenome assembly PJUB01 (sample SAMN08177677, study PRJNA422409) | Soil metagenome, whole genome shotgun sequencing project. | isolation source: Soil enriched on filter paper: alkali lignin treatment | place: USA: Madison | collected 2015-01-15 | reverse complement strand
GGGGCACGAGAAGCTGTTCATCTGCGCAAGGCGAAGCGGGTTGTAGACGCTGTTGGCCGTTACCGCCAGCACCACCTTCTTGCCCTGCAGGTCGAAGGTCGCGGTGAAGGATTCCGGGGATCTGCCCGACGAGATGGATGCCTTGTCGAACAGGCGGTGCAGCGCCCACGGCCCCTCGGTCACGATGCCGCCGGCGGGCGTGCCGTTGGCGGTGGTCACCTGCAGGCGCACCTGGTTGCTGTTGCGCGGCCCCGGCCACTTGACGGTGCTGGGCGCCTGCGGGCCGTGCGCATAGCGCACCGTCTGGCCGTCGACGTCGAGCGTGAACTGCGTGAGCGCGGCGTCCATGTCCTCGGGACGGATGTCGAGCGTGAACGACGGCGTGCGCCCGCCCGCCATGCCCGAGAAGAACACGTCGCGGATCGCCTGCGCCTTCTGGAACGAATCGAGGTAGGCCGAGCGCCCCGCGGCGCTGCCGTCCACGCCGCGCTTGAAGGCCCACGGGTTGACCGAGGTGTCGACCTGGGTGATGAGGTTCTTCTGGAAGAAGTCGTCCATCATCCCGCCCGGCGCGAACAGCTGCGCGAAGTCGCCCGAGGCCACGTCGCGGCTGGAGCCGCGCGAGAACGGGTAGCGCCCCGCGATGGCCTGGTTGCAGAACGTGCCGATGCTGGCGGCCGCGCTCTGGCCGATGTTCTGCCGCGTCACCGCCGCCGCCTTGGACGACGCGGTGGCCGACAGGTCGTTCAGCATGCCCTGGAACGGCACCGGCAGGCGCCCCGCTTCCGCCTGCACCTTGGTGACGGCGTCGCTCGACGGCGGTATGTTGCCGCTGCGCAGCGCGGTGTCGGTGGCCGTGAGGAAGGTGTAGAGCTCGTTGATGAGCGCGGCGGTCGCGTCGATGGGCGCCTGCCCGCCCTGCTTGGGTGCCGTCACCATGCGGCGCAGCGGCTCGAAGTGGTTGTCGACCAGCGACTCGGGCCTGTCCACCTGCGCATTGCGGCGCTGGCTGCCATCGGGCTGGCCGATGAGCTGCTCGATGCGCTCGCGCGTGCTGGCCACGCGGTTCTGCGCCTGGTCGAGCAGGCTGCGCGCGGCCTCGTCGTGGTTGCGCAGCAGGTCGGTCTCGCGCGCGGCGCCGCGGATGATGCGCGACATCGGCGACTCCGAGGTCGAGAGCACGCGCGTCATCTGGATGCTCTGCAGCAGCGAGCGGCTGTCGGCCAGCCGGATGTCGGTGAGGTATTCGTCCCACACCCGGATGTAGTCGGTGAGATAGAGCCTGCGCACTTCGCGCAGCAGCAGCTCGCGCGAGGTGATGTCGGCAATGCCCGGCGCGCGGATCTGCAGCACCCAGCGGTCTTCCTGCTCGAGCGACAGCGTGGTCTCGGCCATGCGCTTGTCGAAGATGTCCCAGTAGCCGCGGTAGGTGAAGAGCGTGGGAATGCCATCGGTCAGCGGCTTGCCGCTCGCGCGGCGGATCACCAGCGCCGATTCGGCGCCGCCCGCCTCCGCGATGGTGAAGGCGTTGGGCGGGCTGGTCTGCAGCAGGATGCGCCGCAGCCGCGCATAGGAGCGCTGCGCCAGCGGCACGCCGGCCAGGCGCTCGCGCGTCTGGGTGATGAGGCGATCGTCCTTCGCGAAGGGCGAAGTCAGCACGCGGCCCGCGAACAGCGCCTTCAGGTGCGACTCGAGGTTGGTGCGCTGTTCGCGCGTGAGCGACGCGCCGATCTTGCGGTCCACGTCGCTCAGCAGCCAGGCCTGAAGGAAATCGGCGTCGTAGCGCTCGGCGTCGAACAGCATCAGGTAGGCCTTGAGCGCCTCGTAGCTGTATTCGGCGTCGTTCTTCGAGGCTTCGCGCAGCGACTGCTCCACGCGCTGCGCGGCCTGCGGCAGCAGCACGGTTTCCAGGGCACGCTGGTAGACGCCGTCGGTGGCGGCCTGCAGCTTCTCGCCCTGGTAGAGGCCGAAGCGGTACGACAGCGGCGGATCGCCGACGTCGAAGTGGCTCGACTTCGGCAGGTCGCGCAGCCGGTCGAGGATCAGCAGCGAACTCGCGATGTCGCCGCCCGAATCGACCACCGTCGGCAGCTCGCCGCGCGCCGCCGCCTTGTTGAAGGCCTTGGCGTTGCCGTCGACCTCGGCGACGTAGTCCTTGTTGTTGCGCCAGCTGTTCACGCAGGCGCCCAGCAGCACCACCAGCAGCACGCCGATCAGGCTGTAGCCCGCGATGTCGATGGCGCGCTTGCGCCGGTACCAGCGCAGGTTGGTGCCGGCCACGCCCGCGTCGCGGAAGATCACCTGCTGCAGCAGTTCCTTCAGGAAGTAGCTCTTGCCCGGGCCCGGCGGCGGCGCGGGCGGCGCGTTGACCTGCAGGTAGCGCTTGATGGCGCCCATCACGCGGTCGAAGGCCGTGCCTTCCTGCGTGCCGCTGGTGAAGTACACGCCGCGCAGCATCGACGCGGCCTCGAACTTCGACGGATTGAACACGTCGGCCAGGAAGGTGCCGAGGATGTCCTCGAAGCTCGCGAACTGCTGCGGCAGCAGGTAGGCCTGCGCGCGCCGCATCGGGTCGGGCTCGGCCGCCAGCAGCTCGGGCAGGCGTTCGTCCAGGCGCTGGTGCAGCAGCCTGTATTCCTGGTGGAAGCGCTCGCGCAGGTCGCCGCCCTTCAGCGGGGCCGCGCCCTTGCCGGCCTTCGCATTCCTGTTGGCGGCATTGCCTTCGATGGGGAAGGTGAAGCCCCACACCTGCTGGCGCTCGGCGCGGCCCAGCGAGCCGAAGTATTCGTTGAAGCCCGCCAGCAGGTCGGTCTTGGTGACCAGCACGTACACCGGAAAGTCGATGCCCAGGTCGTTGCGCAGCTCCAGCAGCCGCTTGCGCAGTGCCATTGCGTGGCGCGCGCGCTGCGCGTCGTCGGCCAGCGGCAGGTCGGCGATGCTGATGGTGAGGATCGCGCCGTTGATGGGCTGGCGCGGGCGGAACTTCTTGAGCAGTTCGAGGAAGCCCTTCCACTCGCTCTCGTCGGTCTCGCGGTTGCTCTCGTGCGTGGTGTAGCGCCCGGCGGTGTCGATGAGCACCGCCTCGTTGGTGAACCACCAGTCGCAGTTGCGCGTGCCGCCGATGCCGCGCACGGCCGCCTTGCCGAGCTGGTCGGCCAGCGGGAAGTCGAGATCGGAGTTGACCAGCGCCGTGGTCTTGCCCGAGCCCGGCGCGCCGATGAAGATGTACCAGGGCAGCTGGTACAGGTACTGCCGGTCGAACACAGAGAAGCGGCTGGCGGGCTTGCCGTCCGCACCCTGCCCGAAGCGCATGTTCTTGAGGATGGCCGTGGCGTCGGTGAAGCCGCTCTGCAGCTCCTTGATCTCGGGCGCGTCCTCGGGCTTGGCCTCTTTCTCCTTCTTGGAAGGCGTGCGCAGCTGGTTCAGCAGCTGCGCATTGAGGCGGTGCTCGCGCCACTTGCGGTAGACCAGCCGTGCGAGCCACACCACGAACATCAGCGCGATGACGGCGATGCGCACGATCTCGTCTTCGAGCGGGCGGTAGCGGCCCACCGCGATGGCTGGGCCGATGATCCAGATCAGGAACGCGAGCGCGACCAGTCCCAGGAACACCCAGAGGTCGCGGCTGATGAGAAAACGGAAGATGGCGCGCAGCATCAGCGGGCTCCTCCCGGCTGTTGTGCCGCGGGCGCGGGTACGCCTGCCACCGGCGCCACCAGCAGCGTGACCTCGACGCGACGGTTGCGCGCGCGGTTGGCCGGCGAGTCGTTGGGCGCGATGGGGTCGGCGTCGCCGCGGCCTTCGGCGCGCAGGCGCTCGGGCTTCGAAAGGCGCGTGGCGATCATCTTCTTCACCGCGTCGGCGCGGGCCTGCGAGAGTTGCCAGTTCGACGGAAAGCGCACGCTGCGGATCGGCTGGTCGTCGCTGAAGCCGCTGATGAGCACATTGCCTTCGACGGCGTTGAGCGCATCGGCCACGCGCGCGAGCACCGGCGCATAGCGGTCGAGCACGCGGTCGGAGCCCGATGCGAACAGGCCGTCGCCGCGCAGCACCACCACGCTGCGGTCGGCCTCGTCGCGCACCGTGAGCAGGCCGTCGCGGATTTCGGGCTCCAGGAAGCGCTGCAGGCGCGGCGTGGGCGCGGGCATGACCACGGCGCGCGCGGTCTGCGGCAGCCGCACTGCGTTGACGGCCGCGAAGGCGCCGTCGGACGTGCCCGCCAGGTTGAACGTGAGCAGCGCGAACGCCACCAGCAGCAGCACCGCCGCCACCGCGCCCACGGCCCACACCGGCAGCCAGTTGCGCGCGCGGCGCACCGGCGCGCTCGCGTCCTGCCAGTGCGGCGACAGCGGCACCGCGATCTCGCCGCGCGTCTGCCGGATGATCTGCAGCAGGCGCTGCTTGAGCGTTTCGAGCTGCGAGCGACCGTTGTCGATGACGCGGAAGCGCCCCTCGAAGCCCAGCGCCAGGCAGAAGTAGATGAGCTCGATCAGGTGCAGGTGCTGCTGCGGGTTCTGCACCAGCCGCGACAGCAGCTGGAAGAATTTCTCGCCGCCCCAGGTCTCGTTGTGGAACATCACCAGCAGGCTCTGCGACGACCAGATGCTGCCGCCCCACGGCGTGAGCGCGGCGGCCTCGTCCACCGCCGTGCACAGGCAGTAGCGCGCGCCGATGATCACCTCGGGCGCGATGCCCGCCTGCTGCGCGCGCGTCTCGAAGCGGCGCACCTCGTCGACCAGGTGCTCGCGCAACTGCGCCGGCGCGGGGTGATGGCCGGTCGCGCGGATCTGCGGAATCAGGTCGAGCAATGGATTGGCGGCCGCCACCAGCGGGTTGTTGCCCGCGAGCGCCGTGTCACCCGCATGCGGACGCCGCGCGTCGTGCCATGCGGTGAATGACTCGGGCTGCGCGCCCATGCCGCGTTGCGCCGCGGGCATGCCGCCCGGGTCCGCAGCGCCGCCACCCCCTGGATTCGGCGGCACGAAACCTCCCGCGCCGACGGCCATGTCGTTCACACCGTTCATAGAGTCCCTCACGGACGGATGGCCCAGAACTCCATGGCCAGCCCGGGAAAGTCACCGGCCAGGTGCATGGCCACGCCGCCCGACTTCTCGAGCTGGCGCCACATGTCGCCGCTCTTGTCGAGTTCGAAGTAGTGGTAGCCCGCGTTGTACGGAATCTGCCTGGGCGCCACCGGCAGCGGGCGCACCGTCACGCCCGGCAGCTGCAGCTGCACGAGGTCGCGGATGCGCTCGACCGAGCCGATCTTCACCTGCGTGGGGAAGCGCTGCTGGATGGCGTCGGCCGGCAGGTCGGCATGCACCGCGAGCACGAAGCCCGCGTTGCGCACCAGCACCGGGTCGGGCATGCGGCCCACGCGCACGCCGTGGCTGCGCTCCTCGAGCTCGATGGCGATCGCGCTCTGCTCGAGCACGGCCGACAGCGAACGCCGCAGCTCTTCCATCAGCGGACGAATGCTTTCGTTGAGGTTGTCGTGGTCGTACACCGGCCACAGCACCGGGCGCCGCGTTGGCGAAGTGTGCGTCGCCAGGTGGCAGGCCAGCTTGAGCCAGTCGATGAACAGCTGCTCGGGGTGCACCTGAACCGCCTGCTGTGCATGCCACGTGAGCGCGAGATAGCGATTGACCAGCTCCAGCAGCAGGAAGTCGGACACCTCGCTCACGCCGCCGCGCCCGGGCTGCGACAGCCGCGAGGCCAGCGCCTCGGACCGCTGCGTGAGCAGGCCGTGCAGCTCCGCGATCATGCTGCGCAGCATGGTGTGCGCGGAAGCATCGAGCACAGGCGGAATGTAGTTGGCGTCGACCACCAGCTTGTGGTCGGTGCGGCGCTCGATCACGCGCACCGCGCCGATGGCCTGCCATTCGGCGGTGAGCGAGGACGCACGCGCAAGGCGCAGGCGCGGCGCTGCGAGCTGCAGCACCGCCGGCCCCAGGGCGACCGCGTTGCCGTCGTTCACCTCGCGCTCGATCACGCCGAAGCGCGCGGCCGAACCTTCGTCCTCCGCGAAGATGATCTCTTCGCTGCCCGGCCTGCGCAGCGGCAGTGCGAGCACGATGAGCTCATCGGTCAGGTCGTTGGGCACTTCATAGGGCAGCGGTGCGTCTTCGGCACCGAAGGAGAACGGCGTGCCATCGGGCAGCACGCCCGCGCCGCCGAGCAGCGACACGCGGCCCAGCGCATAGGCATCGCGATCTATCTCGAGATGCAGCCAACCCCAATAAGCGCCTTGCAGGCCGGCGGTGCGACGCGTCACGTACTGCTCGACGTAACGCTCGAGCTGCTGGAAATGCTGCGGCCTCAGGTACATGCCTTCGGACCACACCACCCTATTCGCCAACGCCTGCGGATGAACGCCGTTTCTTCCAGCGCCCTGATTGCGAACTGTCACCAAAGAACCTCCTGGGAGTGCTCACATGGAAGCGGAAGGCGCATGCACGGACGCCCTCCCATCGAACGATTTTTTTGCTCCGATGCTACACGGCGCGTCTTACGATTTGCACCGCTTTTCAAGCGCGGATTTCTCGCACTTTCGTACTAGGGAGTACAGAAAATTAACGACTTGGTAGCACCTCGATGCCACTCTTGCGCACCACGACCTGCACAGCCTGCTCGCTAGGCGAGAACTGCCAGACCTTGTACAGGTTCGTCTGCTTCGGCTCCTTGAGCGGCAGCACGATGCGCCAGCGCGCGGCTTCCAGCTTGCGATAGCCCGCGATGATGCCGATGGCGCGCGAATCGAGACCCGCCTCGCGCTTGAAGACGCGCTCCTCGCCGCTGCGCATGATGGCCTGGTCGGCGTTCACGAGTTCCGTTGCCAGCGTCTCGCGGTCGCGGTCCTGTAGTGCAAAGTAGTCTGCCGTCTCGAAGTTGCCGGAAGATTTCAGCTCGAACACTTTCACCAGGATGGGCGCTGCCTGGCCGCGTCCGTCGGGGTTCACGCCGTCGTCGATGCGCACGGTGACGGCATACGGTGTGGGCAATGACTTTGCCGTGGAAGCGCACCCACTGAGGCCCGCCAACAACGGTGTGGATGCAAGTGCGCCTTGCAGCAGGCTTCGTCGATGCATTGATATCTCCCTGGCTGGTTCGCGGCCTATATTATCGAAGTCATGCGCATTCACCATGCGCATCAGCGTCGCTGTCGCAACACTGCGGCACACTGCCTCGAACATTGCTTTCGCAAAGTAGGAGAGAAGATTGAAGTCATGTCTGCCTGCTCTGGCGTTCACTCTTTGCGTGATCACGGGTTGCACGACCCCGCCGCCGCCCGAGCCCGCACCGCAACCCGAGCGCCTGAGCCAGCAGGTTGCGCGCACCACCCTCGAGCGCGCGCAACAGGCCTATGACGAAGGCGACTACGCCAAGGCCATCAGCACGCTCAAGAGCGGAGGCGTGTCGGTGTTCGACGGCGCGGAGCCGGCCACGCGCCTCGACGCGATGAAGCTCGAGGCCTTCAGCTACTGCGTGGCCAACCAGGTGCCCGAGTGCCGCGCGCAGTTCCGCAAGATCCTCGACGCCTTCCCGAGCTTCGACCTCAACGTGGCCGAGCGCAAGCACCCCGTGTGGGGCCCGGCCTTCGAAGCCGCGAAGCGAATGAAGCGTTGACCGGCCACGCCGGTCCCCGCGCCCTGCGCAGCTTGCGCGGGCGCCACAAGAACATGGAGATGCCATGCGTTGGACGGTGATCGAACATGCCGGCAAGCCGGTGGCCTCGGGCCCCTCGGCGCTGCTGGCCGCACCCGGAGGAACGATCGGGCGCAGCCCCGACAACCATCTCGTGCTGCCCGACGAGCAGCGACAGATCTCGCGCCTGCAAGCCACGGTGCGCTTCGACGAAGACGGCTCGGCGGTGCTTCGCAACATGAGCGCGGTGCTGCCCATCAGCGTCAACGGCAAAACGCTGGCGCACGAGCAGGAAGCCCGCGTGGCCGACGGCGACCGCGTGGCGATCGGCAGCTACGTCCTGGAGGCCGCGAGCGCGCAGCGCGCAGCCCCGGCCGTGGTGGCTGCGCCACCGCCGCCGCCGCCATCGCCACCGCCCTCTCTCCCTCCTCCTGCTTCGATGCCGGCGCCACAGCCGTTCGCGCCGGCGCCGGCTTCGTCCGCGCCCATCGACGCCTTGCTGCCGGCTCCTTCAGGCTCCGACGTGTTCTCCGACCTGTTCGGCGAAGGCGCGCTGCCCATCGGCGAGACGCAGCCCACCGTGGCAATGCCGCCGCCGATGCCGATGCCGCGCGCGCCGGTGCCGCCGCCTCCCTCGCCTGCCGTTCAGGTGCATGTGCCGGTACCGCCCCCGCCACCCATGCCCGCGCAGGTACCGCCGAAGTCGGCAGCCCCGGCCTCGTCGCAGATTCCTTCCGCCGAAGACTGGGACGCCATCCTCGCGAACGCGCCGCGCCGCATCGACACCACGCCCGCGCCCATGCCCGACCCGATGGCGCACGAGCCCTTCGAGCTGCCGTCGCAGGCGCGCCGCAACCCCATCGACCCGCTCGCGGAAATGAACCCGCAGGCGACCCAGGACATGTCCGACATCGCGCTCAGGCGCGGGGTCGATCCACTCTCTTTCTTCGCGGCCGACGACAGCGCGCATTCGCCGCTCTCCGACCCGCGCCCGACCGCGCTGACGCAACACGACGCAGGGCTGCCCGGCGACGTGCATCCCGCGCTCGACCTGCTGCAGAACAACAAGCCGGCCGTGCCGGGGTACAGCCATTCGAACCATGCGCGAGAGGTGACGGCGCAGTTCCGTCCGCCGTTGCCGGTGGCGCCCGCGCCCGTGCCTGCATCCCCTCCCGCGCCTGCGCCGGAACCTGCCGTCGCCGTGGAGACGATCGAGCAGGCACCTCCACCGCCTCCTCCTCCTCCTCCTCCTCCTCCTCCTCCTCCACCGCCTCCCGCGCCACCGCCAGTGGTCACCGCACCACCGGTCACGCCAACCGCGGCCATCGCGCAGCCGCCCGCAGCCGCTGCCGCGCCGCAGCCGCCAGCCACTGCGCCCACTGCCGACTCTTCGTCCGAAGCCCTCTTCAAGGCTTTCCTCGAAGGCGCGGGCGTGCCCGAGATCGCCGGCCAGCAGCCGCTCGACATCGAGGCCATGCAGCGACTGGGCCGCATCATGCGGGCCTTCACCGACGGCACCATCGAGCTGCTGTCCTCGCGCGCCATGCTCAAGCGCGAGGTCCGCGCCGAGATCACGATGATCGTGGACGAGGAGAACAACCCGTTCAAGATCCTGCCCAACGGCCGCGCGGTGCTGATGCAGATGTTCGGCGCGCGCATGCCCGGCTTCCTGCCGCCCGAGGCCGCCGTGCACGACGCGCTCGGCGACCTGCAGTCGCACCAGCTCGGCATGGTCGCCGGCATGCGTGCCGCGCTGCTCACGCTGCTGCAGCGCTTCGATCCCGCGGCGCTCAGCCGCGACACGCCGCACGACGGCGGCATCGGCGAGAAGCTGCTGCCCGGTGGCCGCGAGGCGCGCCTGTGGCGCCAGCTGCAGGCGCTGCATGCCGAGACCACGTCGGCTGTGGAAGACGACTTCCAGGCCGTGTTCGGCCGCGCCTTCCAGCAGGCCTACGACAAGGAGATGGAACGGCTGAAGGAGGCGCGCCGTGGTTGAAGCCGCCCGCTCTTCCTCGTCGTCCTTCGCCGTGCCGATCTCGACCTCGCAGTTCTCCTGCGTGGGCGAGCGCAGCGGCAACCAGGACGCCATCGGCTACCACCTCGACGAGCGCAACGGCTGCTTCGTGGTGAGCGACGGCGTGGGCGGCAACGCGGGCGGCGAGCTGGCCTCGCGCATCGCGGTCGACACCGCGCTCGACACCTTCGTCGACGACCCCTCTTTGGCCGCCGGCAACATCCAGCGCTGCGTGAAGGCGGCGAACGACGCCATCCTCGCGAAGCAGCGCGAACTCGCCGACCGCAGCCGCATGAGCGCGACCTTCGTTTCGCTGTTCGTCGACCGCGCGAGCAACCAGGCCTGCTGGGCCCACGTGGGCGACAGCCGCCTCTACTGGTTCCGCCGCGGCGCGCTGATGCAGCGCACCGAAGACCACAGCCTGTCGGAACGCTCGGGCGACGCCGCCGCGAGCCAGCACCACGGCGGCGAGCGACTGGTGAAGACCAATCTGCTGTACCGCGCGCTTGGCGCGCGCGCCGCGGCCGAGGCCACCATCACCGCGACGCAGCGCCTGGCCGACGGCGACGCGTTCCTGCTGTGCACCGACGGGCTCTGGCAGCTGATCTCCCAGCAGGTGATGGAGCGCTCGCTGCAACTGGCCGACAGCGCCGAAGAATGGCTCGCGCTGCTGCGCCGCGCGGCTGAGGCCAAGGCCGACGAAACGCAGGACAACTACTCCGCGCTGGCCGTTTGGGTGGGCTTTCCGCAGCAGGTCACGCTGGCGGGGGCCGCGACCACAACGGCCACGGCAACAAGAACACCGCCGGTAGCGTTCAGGCCGCCAGTATCAACACCTTGAACTGGCTCGGCACCAGCCGCAGGCCGACGATGTTGCATCGGTTCTGCGTGGTGATGCTGGTCATGCGCGTGGCCGGAGTTCCCTTGAGCAGCATCGTGAAAGCGCCGGTGATGTGGCGCGCCTGCTGCATGAAGGTCTGGGAGATCATGCCGCCGAGCGCGCCGGGCTGATCGCCCAGCGTGATCGGGATGAAGGTCGCCATGTTGTGGGCGGGCATGCCCATGTACAGGATGTTCCAGGCGTTCGGGATGGCCATGAAGCCCATGCCGAAGTTCGGGAAGGGAAAGGGAACGGGCGTTCTGCAGACATCGGGAATCGCGAAGTCCATGCCCATGAGTTGGCAGTTTCCGAACATGCGGGTCTCCTTCGTCTTCAGCCCATGTGGATCTGCGCGGCGTCGACCTTCACCAGTTCCTGGCCGGTCACCACCGTGTGTTGCCCGTGCAGGCGCACCGTGCCCGTGGCCTCCTGGTCGAGATGGCCCACGCGCGCGCGGTCGGTCTCCTCCACCAGCCGCAGCGCATTGCGCGCCATCTGCACGACGCGGTCGGCCACGCTCTCGAACACCTTGCCTACCAGCCGCAGATGGCCGATCGTCGCATCGGCGGCTTCGCTGGTCAGTCGCGAGTGCGTGAATCGCGCTTCGGCGCGCTCGGCCTGCATTTGCAGCATGGCGGTGCCGTGCAGACGCAAGTCAGCCTCGCTCTCGATCGACACATTGCCACCCCGCGTCGTGGCCAGCGTCAGGTCGCCGGCGGCCTCGATGCGGCTGGCCGAGGGATCGGCCTGTTCGATCACAGCAATCAGGTACACGCGCAGCCGGTCGGGGCCGCTGAGCATCACCGTGTCGCCGATACGGGGCACGAGCAGGCAACTGGCCGCCCGGCGGCAGGTCCAGGTGGCACCTGCCTCGTCCTCCACGAGGATGCGGCCATCGGCGCGAAAGCCGGCCAGGCGGCCGATGAAGTGGACCGGCTCCTGCGCTTGCGCACGGGAGGCCGGCTCTGCATGAAGTGCGACGACGTTCATGGCGTTTTCTTCCTTTCTTTCAATGCTTGCGTTGCTTGCATGGGGTTCCTGCGCTCGCCCCGCATCATCCCGGGGCCTGCCGGCCGCCGCGCGTGTCGGACCAGGACTGCGCCTTGTGCAGTTCCACGTCCTGTTCGATGAGACCGCCGCGCCCCGAGAAATGCGCTCCCTCCTGCAGCGCGCGATGCATGCGCGTACGCAGGAACTGCGCGCCCCGAAGGTCTGCCCGGGTCAGGTCGGCATGGGAGAAATCTGCATCCTGCAGTGCGGCGCGCGCAAAAGTCGCGCCGGCGCAACGCGCTCGGTGCCACACGCTCAACGCGAAGGATGCATCGCTGAAATTCGCGCCCTCGGCCTTTGCATCGGCCCAGATCGACTGGTCGAAGCGCCCGCCTATGAAAACCGCGCCCGCCAGCTGCGCCTGCGGGAACAGCGTGGCGCAGGCGTTCGCGCCCGCAAATCGCGCCGCGTTCAGCGTTGCGCCCTTGAAGTTGCTCTGCGTCAGTATCGCGTCGCTGAAGTCCACCTCGTCCATCCGGCTGTCGGTGAACTGGCACAGCACCAGCTCCTGGGACGCAAAGCACATCCCGCGCAGGTCGCACTCCATGAAGGTCGTACTCTCGCAACGCGCACCGGTGAGCACCACGCCGCGCAGGTTCGCGCGCAGGAAGGTCGCGAAGGTGAGCGAGGCCCCGGTGCAGTCCAGCCCGTCGATCTCGCATTCGCCGAAGGTCACGCGGTCGAGCTGGCGCGTGCGAATGCGGGTGCCGTGCATGCGGCACTTGAAGAAGGACACGCGCTCCAGGTGCGCGTCGTCGAACGTGGCATCGTCGAGCGCGCACTCCATGAACGCGACGTCCTGCACGAATGCATGGTCGATCCGCGCACCTTCGAGCCGGCTGCGAAAGAGCCTCGCGTCCTTCAGCCGCGCATGGCGAAGGTCCGCCCGCGCGAATGTGCAGTTCGACAGGGTGGCGTCCTCCATGCTGGCGTGCGCGAGAAGCGAGCCGCTGAAGTCCACGCGCTCGAACACCGCGCCCGACAGGTCGAGCCCGCTCAAGTCCCAGCCCTTGCAGTCCAGGTTCGTCAAGGTCACTCCATGTCGGATCTTGTCCAGCAGCTCGTCGCGCGTCATCTATCTTCAGGTACGGCGCGCCGGGCCGGCAGCACCTTGGCATGGTGGGTATAGGCGCCGTCCAGGCGCGTCGTGCCGTCGATGAAGGCCTGCGACACGTCGGCGCGGAACAGGTTGGCATCGTGCAGGTCGGCCAGCCGCAAGTCTGCCTTCGACAGGTTGCTGTCGATGAAATTCGCGCCCGCCAGCGAGGCACCCGTGAAGTCGGTGCGGATGAACAGGCTCTCGCCGCCGGCCAGCCGGTCGAGCTTGGCACCACGCAGGTCGCAGCCCGAGAAATCGCATCCTTCGAGCTGCACGCCGCGCAGGTCGGCGCCGGCCAGGTTCACGCCGCGCAGGCCGCAGTGCCTGAGCACCGCGTCGCGCAGCACCGCGCCAGCCAGCGAGCTGCGGTGCCCGAAGCTGCTCGACACCAGCGTAGCGCCGGTGAAATCGAGCCCTTCATGCCCGGCCAATGCGCTGAAGCCGCAGCTATCGAGCGAGGCGCGCGCGAACGACACACCGGCCAGCGTGCACTCGATCCAGCCCATCTGGCGAAACGACGCTTGCTCGAACGACACGTCCTCGAAGCGCATCTTCATCATGGCCACCTGCAGCCAGCGGGACTTCCGCAGGTCGCACTGCTGCCAGATGCTTTCGTGCACATGGGTCTGCTCGAACACGGCCGAGCCCATGGCGCAGGCGCGGAACACGGTCTTGCTGCAGTTCGCATGGCGCAGGCTGGCGCGGCTGAAGTCGGCGCCGTCGCACAGGGCCGCGCCCAGGTTGGCGTGATCGAACCTGCAGTCGGAGAGCACCGCGCGCTCCAGCCGCGCGCGCGCCAGCACCGCCTGCGTGAAGTTGCAACCCACCAGCCGCGCGCCCTGCAGGTTGGCGTCTTCGAGGTTGGCGCCGCTGAAGTCGGCCCCGCTCAGGTCCATGCCCGACAGGTCGGCGCCTATCAGGTTCATGCGCGCGAAGTTGCGGCGGCCAGCTTCGACGCGGCCAAGGCGCCGCCGCAGCTTGACGGTGCGAAAGCTCGATGCAGGTGGGGCGGCATCGAGCAGGTGCGCGGTATACAGGTGCCCCTGCCGGATCTGCGCGGCCATGCGCTCACGCGCCTGCGCGGCATCTGCCCTGGCGCCGGCCTGTGCTTCGGGCGGGAGCCTGTGCACCTGCTCGTCGAAAGCTTCAAGCCGGGAGAGTTCCGCGATCACCTTGTCGGGGTCGAAGCGGTTGCGCTGCGGCGGACCTGGCGGCGGACTGCCGTCGTGCCGCGACGCGGCAATGGCCTGCTCGCTGCGCGTCTTGAGGTCCTCGCGCGTGCGGGCGATCTCCGCATCCATGCGTTCGCTGTACTCGGGCAAGTCGTCGAGCGTGAGGGACCCTTCGATCTTCACCGGCTCCGGCAGCAGCTTGTCGGGATCCAGCCCCTCGCGCAGCAGCCGGGCGCGCTCCTGTTCGTGCGCGCGCAACTGGCCGGCGCGCTGGTTGCGAACCGAAGGCTTGGCGGAAGCGTCAGGCAGCCGGTCGCCGGCCCAGGCGCCCATGACGGCCTTGGGCACGAGGTCGCTGTCGCGCACCGCATGCACGGCGGACTTGGGGTCCAGGCGCAGTTGCAGCACCGACTGGTAGTGCGCGAGCGGCCTAGCCTCGTTTTCCAGTTCGAGCGCCGGCATGATGTGCTTCATGTCGGCGGCGTCGTCTTCCGCGATGGCGAAGCTGCCGTGCCAGATCAGAATCACGCGCCGGCGATGCGGAAAGAACCACGCCGTGCTCAGGCGCAGCGGCGTTTCCTGCAGTTCGCTGCCATCAACGTGCCAGCTTGCGAAACAGCGTGTGCGCCAGCGCGGCAGCGCACCACGCAGCACCGGCTCGTCCGGATGCATGTTCCAGATCTCGTAGGGCGCACCGGCGGGCAGCTCCAGCATGCCGGGCCAGCGCTGGTCGGGTGGCGCGGCGTTGAAGTAGCGCCAGTCCATGTCGTCAGCGGGGCCGGGGTACTGCGTCTGCAGCCATTGCTGGTCGTAGGAGCGGCCGAGCAGTTGCGCGCGCTGCGGCCAGTCGGGCGGAATCGCGCCCAGGCTCGCGGGCCGCACGGCGCGCCCGAGCGCCGACATCCGGGCATCGGGCGACTCCACGTTCGGCAGCCGGCGCGTGCGCACGCCGTTGACGATCTCGTCGGCGCTGCCGATGCCCTGCGGGTTCTGCGGCACCAACGCGCCGCCGTACGCATGCGCCCAGTCCAGCGGCATGCTGTCGAAGGGCTGGGGTGGCGTGATGCGGCCGTCGAGCCAATAGCGATCACCGGACACATGAAGGCGCTTCTCGCTGCCGGCCACCATCATCTTCACCGCGCACATCGTCCTGTCGGCCTGGTGGGCGGTGTAGGCATGGCCGCTGGCGAGCCACTCGGGTTCGTGCTTGGGCATGCCCAGGTCGAGCACGTTGCCGGGGCCGATGTCCTCGGCCGCCACTTGCCAGAGCTCCTGCTCGGGCATCAGCATGGGATCGTCCTCCAGGCTCACCAGCCCCAGCACCGCCACGCCGAGCATGTCGTTGCCGCGCCAGCGCTGCGGCCGCGTGAGGACGCTCAGGCGGAACGGCTTGACGGTCTTCATTGGCGGGGCTGGTCGATCGCCACGTGATGCGTTGCCGGATCGACCTTCACCTTGACGATCTGCCCCGGTGCGAACTGCGGCAGCCTGACCGGGCTCAGCGGCACGTCGACGCTCGTCTCGAAGCCCTGCACCGCGCCTGCCGCGTCGACCTGCAGCCGCAGGCGCGTGATGATGAAGATGCGGTCGACGCGGGTGCCGGTATCGTTCGCGTCCAGCACCCGCGCGGTGGTCGGCAGGCCAACGCGCAGCACATGCTGGCTACGCCCCGCGCCGGAGACAGCGTCGTTCGACATGCGCTGCAATTTCATGATGCCGACCGCACCGCCGACGAACACCGCCAGCACCGCAGCCGGAATGAGGATGAACAGGTACCAGTAGTCGCCGGCGCTCATGATGGCATCAGGCGAAGCCCGTCAGCAGCTTGAAGTACAGCGCCACTTCGCCCATCTCGATGTCGTAGCCCTTGTTGGCGGTCTGCGCCAGCGTTTGCGTGGTCGCATAGAGGCCGAAGGCATAGCCGAAGCCGAAGAATTCCAGCCGTGCGCCGTTGGTCGAGACCTGCACGAGGTTGTTGAAGTTGGCCAGGCCGCTGCTGCTGGTGGCGATGGCGTTGAAGTTGACGTTGATGCCTGTGTTGGACAGGCGCACCGGCGCGGAATCCCAATGCAGCTCGCGGCTGATCTTCTTCACCCAGTTGGCTTCCAGCGTCATGTCGCCGGATGCGGTGATGACCACGTCGCCGCCCGTGGACTTGATGGTCACGGTCTTGGCTTCGCCGTCGTAGGCGTCGCTCACGGTGGACTTGTGGGTGCCGGTGATCGTCTCGGTCAGGCCGGCCTTGAGCGTGTCGGAGGACGCCCCCGTCACCTCGCGCGTCCAGGTCGACTTGAAGGTGTCCTCGCGCGCATCGTCGACCGTGACGCTCGAAGGCCCGTGCACGGTCTCGCTGCGCACGCCGTTGATGACGACGGTCTCGTACGCGGTGACCGTATCCAGCCGGCCCGCGACCACCGTGCGGATCTCGTTGGCGAGCACGGTGTCCACGCGCGGGCCGTTGATGGTCTCGGTCTGCAGGCCGTTGACGGTCTGCGTCTGCGGCCCGTTGATGGTGATGGTCTGCGGCCCGTTGACCTCCAGCGTGTCGGGGCCGTTGACGGTCGCGTCGCGCAACGTGTTGTCCGTGAGCACGTCGGGGCCTTCGATCACCGTGGTGCGGGAGCCGCCGGTGTCGTGCGTCTCGTCGGCTTCGACCGACACGTTCAGGTTGCGCTCGGCATGCAGCGCCACGAACTCGGCGCCCATCCTGTCCTCGAACACCAGCGAATTCGCCGTCGCCGGCGAGCCGCCCTGCGTGGAGCGCGTGACGAAGCCGCTCTTGGTGTCCTCGCCCGGCAGATCGAAGGGCGGCATGTGGCGCGGGTTGTACACGCGCCCCGTGATGATCGGCCGGTCGGCAAGGCCGCCGATGAAATCGACGATCACCTCCTGCCCGATGCGCGGCGTGAACACCGCGCCGAAGCCGTCGCCCGCAAAGACCTGCGACACGCGCACGAAGCACGAGCAGTTCTCGTTGCGCCGCCCGCTGCGGTCCCAGCGGAACTGCACCTTCACGCGGCCGTACTGGTCGGTCCAGATCTCCTTGCCCTCGGGCCCCACCACCACGGCCGTCTGCGGGCCGCTCGTTCGCGGCACACCCGTGACCCGGGGCGCGCGGTACGGCAGCGAGGTGGGCTGCACCACGAAGCCGAAGCCGTACTCGCCCGGCTCGACGCCCGAGGCGTAGCCGCCCTCGCGCAGCGCATACGTCACCGAAACGATCAGGTACTCGCGGTTGTCGTCCTGGCGGCTCGAGCCGCGCATGCTGAACTTGTAGCCCGGCGCCATACCGCGCACCGTGGCGTGGCCCTCGCTGCGCTCACCCAAGGCCTGCGCCTCCTCGAGCCGCACGCGCGCGTAGTGCTCGCCCTCGCCGGCGTTGGTGAACTCGCCCAGCCATTCGTACATTTCGTAGTCGGCATGGTCGTGCGGCTGCGGCTGGGAGCGCACGTTGGTCAGGTCGCTGCCCGGCGTGGTGAAGTTGAAGTCGTCGACCGTATAGCGGCCGGTGCGCACCTCGCCGGTCACGCGCCAGTCGTCGATCACTTCGACGTCTTCCGTCACGTCGCGGTCCGACGCGAAGTAGTCGATGGTCTCGTAGCCCGGCATCGGCTCGTGCGCGCCGATATCGTCCACCAGCACCAGCGTGTGCTCGTTCTGCTCGTGCTTGAAGTAGTAGTAGATGCCTTCGAGCTCCATGAGCCGGCTCACGAATGCGAAATCGCTCTCGTTGTACTGCGCGCAATGCTCCCACTGGCGGTAGGAAGCGGTGAGCTTCTTCTCGAAGGCGAAGCTGTAGTCCGCGAACACCTCCTCGAGCATCTCGACCACGGTCTTGTTCTGGAAGATGCGATAGCCGCTCGTGCGCGTCAGATACCAGAGCCAGGGGCGCACGATGGCGCGATAGACGGTATGGCGCGAGGTGCGGCCCTCGCGCCCGATCATCGAGAAGCGCACCACTTGCCCGCAGAGAAATCGCGGTTCCGCGGCCGTCTTGATTTCCAGCGAAAGCGGCTTGCCCAGCACCGACTGCAGGTCGATCGAAGCGCTCGGGCTCAGAAGGTCGACCTCGAACTCGAAGAGCCGCGACAGGCCTTCGGTGCCGTTCATCGAACGGAACATGAGCTGGTCTTCCGCGAGCGGGGTATGGGCGATGACGATACGGTCCATGGCTGCTCCCTTTCTTCGCTCAGTGTTCGGAAAATTCGTAGTGGAAGTCGTCTCCCGCCGCGCCCAGCCGCACGGCGGCGAGCTTGCGCGCACTGACCGTGGCGCCGATGACTTCCTCGCTCAGCCGCGGGAGGATCGTGTGCGTGAGGATCGCGTCGATCATCCGGCCACCCGACTCGATGGCCGTGCAGCGCCTTGCGACCAGTTCGACCGCGCTGTCGTCGTAGGCCAATGCAATGCCGTGGTTCGCCTGCAGGCGCGCAGCGATGCGATCGAGCTGAAGCCGGATGATGCGATGCAATGCTTCCGCGTGCAACGGGTAATAAGGCACTACAACCAGGCGGCCGAGCAGCGCGGGCGCGAACACCTTCAGCAGCGGCTCGCGCAGCGCGGCGGCCAGCGGCTCGGGGTCGGGCCGCAGGGTGGGGTCTTCGCACAATTGCATGACCAGGTCGGTGCCGACGTTGGAGGTCATGATGATCACGGTGTTGCGAAAGTCGATGTGCCGGCCTTCGCCGTCTTCCATCCATCCCTTGTCGAACACCTGGAAGAAGATCTCGTGCACGTCGGTGTGCGCCTTCTCGATCTCGTCGAGCAGCACCACGCTGTAGGGCCTGCGCCGCACGGCCTCGGTGAGCACGCCGCCTTCGCCGTAGCCCACGTAGCCCGGAGGCGCGCCCTTGAGCGTGGAGACGGTGTGCGACTCCTGGAACTCGCTCATGTTGATGGTGACGAGGTTCTGCTCGCCGCCGTAGAGCGCCTCCGACAATGCCAACGCGGTCTCGGTCTTGCCCACGCCCGAGGGGCCGCACAGCAGGAACACGCCGACGGGCTTGTTGGGGTTGTCCAGCCGCGCGCGCGCCGTGCGGATGCGCCGCGAGATGGTCTCCAGCGCATCGGGCTGCGCGACCACGCGGGCCGAGAGAATCTCGCCGAGCTTGAGCACCGACTGCGCGTCGTCGCGCACCATGCGGCCGATGGGAATGCCGGTCCAGTCGGCCACCACGGTGGCGATGGCCTGGGCATCGACCGCCGCAAGAATGAGCGGCGACTCGCCCTGCAGCTGCACGAGCCTGTCTTGCGCCTGGGCAAGTTCGGCGCGGATCTCCTGCGCGGTCATCGCGGGCTCGGCATCCGACGTCTGCGCATCTTCCTGGGCATCTCCCCGGGCGTCGTCGGCCTGCGCCGGCACCGCCGCGGGCGAGAGTTGCTTGCGCAGCGCCACGATGCGCTCGACCAGCGCACTTTCTTCCACGCGCCGCGTCTCCAGCAGCGCAAGCTCGGCCTGTGCCGCCGCCACCTCCGCCGCGATGTCTTCCACGCGCTGGTGCTCGCCCACGCCGATGGCCGCCTCGCGCCCCGCGATGCCCGACTCGATGCCCAGCACCTCGATGCGGCGTTGCAGGTCTTCGATGGCGGCCGGCAGCGCATGCTGGCTCAGCGCCACCCGCGCGCATGCCGTGTCGAGCAGGCTCACCGCCTTGTCGGGCAGCTGGCGCGCCGGAATGTAGCGGTGCGACAGGCTCACGGCCGCCTCGAGCGCGGCGTCGAGGATGAGCACGCCGTGGTGCTTTTCGAGCTCGGCCGAGATGCCGCGCAGCATCACCACCGCCTTCGGCTCGGTCGGCTCGTGCACCTGGATGGTCTGGAAGCGCCGCGTGAGCGCCGGGTCTTTCTCGATGTACTTCTTGTACTCCGACCATGTGGTCGCGCCGATGGTGCGCAGCCGCCCGCGCGCGAGCGCCGGCTTGAGCAGGTTGGCCGCGTCGCCGGTGCCGGCGGTGCCGCCCGCGCCCACCAGCGTGTGCACTTCGTCGACGAACAGCACGATGGGCTTCGGGCTCTTCTCGACCTCGTCGATCACCTGCCGCAGCCGCTGCTCGAACTCGCCCTTCACGCCCGCGCCCGCCTGCAGCAGCGTGGGGTCGAGCACCCACAGCGACACGTCCTTCAGCGAAGGCGGCACGTCGCCGGCCGCGAGGCGAGAGGCCAGCCCCTCGACCACCGCCGTCTTGCCGACGCCGGCCTCGCCGGTCAGCAGCGGATTGTTCTGGCGCCGACGCATGAGGATGTCGATGATCTGGCGGATCTCGTCGTCGCGGCCGTACACCGGATCGAGCTCGCCCGCGCGGGCCTTGGCCGTGAGGTCGCTCGCGTACTTGGCCAGCGCGGAGCCGCCGGCCTGCGCGCCATCGCCCTGGTGCGCATTCGCCGAAGCCACGGCCGGCACGCCTTGCGCGGCGGCCGCGTCGTAGTCGTCTTCGGGCGAACCTTCGGTCCACGCCGCGAGTTTCGCCACCAGCACGTCGGGCACGATCTTGTCGAATTCGCGCGAGATGCCCGAGAGCACCTGCCGCAGCCCCGGCGTCTTGATGATGCCCGCGAGCAGGTAAGCGCCGCGGATGGATGTGGCCTCGAAGCGCAGGCTCGCATACACCCACGCGCGCTCGACCGCGTTGTCGACGTGCTCCGAGATGTCGCTGATCGAGGTGGCGCCATGCGGCAGCCGGTCGAGCGCGCGCACCAGGTCGTTCTCGACCGCGTCGAGGTTCAGGCCCGCGCGCTTGATGATGCGCAGCATGTCGCTGTCCTGCAGCTGCAGTATCTGGTGCAGCCAGTGCACCAGCTCCACATAGGCGTTGCCACGCAGCTTGGCGAAGGCGGTGGCGGTTTCCAATGCCTTGTAGAGCATCGGGTTGAGCTTGGAGAAAAGCGAGACGCGTCGGATATCTGTCATGAACTTGAGTCGGTGGGAGCCGCCGATGCGGAACGGGAAAACAATGCCTCGGGCTGGAACACCATGTCGCCCGCGTCGGTGTCCTGGAGGCGCGTGCCGAGCCAGCTGCCCCAGCCGAGCTGCTGCCCGCCGCCGAGCTGCATGCCGCGGGCGTCCTGCTTGCGCAGCAGGAGCCGAAGCTCCCACGCGAATTCGATGCCCACGTACTGGCGCACCCAGTCGACCACCTGCTGCAGGCGCCTGGTGCCGGGCAGAAGCTCCTGGAACTCCTGGTGCGACAGCGGGCCGAGCTCGACGCGGAACTTGCTCTGCGCATCGCGCACCGCGATGCCGACGGTGGCGCCGCCGCCCAGCCTGTGGTTGCGGCCCGAGTGGCCGAGCGTGCTGAGCTGGCGCTCGTCGATGCGCACCCAGTCGCTCACGAATTCCTCGATGCGCACGGGCACGTCGAAGTACAGCCGCAGGATCTGGATCAGGCCCTCGGGGTTGCGCGTCTGGCGCACGAGGTGGCCGGCCATGAACGTGCGCGCATGGTCGGCGATGCGGTCACGCCCCTTGAGGCCCGGCTGCCCCATGTTCATGAGGCTGGCGACGTAGTCGACGAAGCGGTGGCCGTCGGGGCGGTCCAGGCTGTTGACCGACTGCGCGTCGGCCCAGGCCCGGTAGAACAGCAGGATGAGCCGGTGGTGGAACAGGTCGGCGAACGCGCTCAGCGTGTCGTCGGCATGGTGGCGCTTGCGCTCGCGCGCGTACTCGGTCATGTGCAGCGGCAGCGGGCCGTTGGGACCGAACAGGCCGAAGCCGTAGATCGAGATGCGCGGCGGACCGTCCTGCGATGCATCGACGCCCGCCACGTTCGACGGCGCGAAAGCCATCGAGGGCTCCTGCCCCAGCCGCAGCGGCTCGTCGACGGGGCGCGGCGCGCGGCCGAGCAGCGGATGGTCGCTGCGCGCATCGAGCCGGCGCAGCAGCATGAACAGGTCGTGCCCGAAAGGCTGGTCTACCAGCTGCGCCCAGAGCTCGGGGTCGGCCTCGGGCAGGCCGCGCGCCACCGGCGTGGCTTGCAGGGGCTGCGGGACGCTGTAGCAGACATCGGCCGAGTCCTGCCCGGCCTCGCCGTCCCGCACCGGCAAGGCCCCCACGTCGTCGGTGAAGCCCTCTTCGCTCATACGGCGGGGCGGCGTCCGATGCGCGGGGTCCAGCGCGCGATTTCTCCGCGCTGCAGGCTGGACAGCGCGAACTCGGTGAATGCATTGAGCGACACGTGGCGGCTGAAGAACTGCTCCAGCACGGCGCCGAACAGGTACGGGCTCGCGCCCGAGAATGCGACCTCGTCGATCTTCAGCGCGATCTCCACGCCGCGCCCGAACACGATCGGCCCCGGTTCGGGCAGGCGACGGAAGACCGGCGCCAGCGCCATCGAACGCACGCCCTGGATCTGCCGGCGCACGGCCGGATCGGCCAGGTTGCCGTAGAGGTCGAGCATCTCGCGCAGCGCGGCTGCGCCCTGCGTCGCGTCGACGTCGGTCAGGCTCAGGTAGTTGAGGCCGAGATGGCTGATGAGCCGCCAGGTGAGCGCGCCCTCGGCCAGCGCCGGATAGGGCCGCGACGGCCCGCGCAGGATGCGTATCGAGCGCACCGGCGCCGACACGCGCAGCGTGAAATCGGACTCCAGCCCGGTCGGCAGCAGCAGCGGCAGGTCGCGGTTGGTGCACAGCGCGTCGAGCGTGATGTGGCGCAGGCTGTGCGGGAACGGCGCGTCGTGCTGGTCGACCAGCGACACATACACCTCGCTGCCGGTGTAGCTGGTGCGCGTGCCCTGTGCGCGGGCGCGGTCCGACACCAGGCGCGGCTCGCGGCGCAGCGAGAAGTAGGCGCCGAAGTCGCCGTC
>PJUB01000335.1_pt1 | contig 22663 bp, 21 predicted proteins | sample 1512141 | NCBI WGS metagenome assembly PJUB01 (sample SAMN08177677, study PRJNA422409) | Soil metagenome, whole genome shotgun sequencing project. | isolation source: Soil enriched on filter paper: alkali lignin treatment | place: USA: Madison | collected 2015-01-15 | reverse complement strand
TGCTGGCCGAAAGCTGGACCGTATCCGAAGACGGCAAGACCATCACCTTCAAACTGCGCCAGGGCGTGCTGTGGCACGATGGCAAGCCCTTCACCGCGGCCGACGTGAAATGGTCCGCCGAAGAGGTCTGGCTGAAACATGCGCCCAGCGCACGCCGCGTGTTCCAGTACCTCAAGCAGGTGGAGACGCCCGACGACCACACCGTGGTGCTGCACCTGTCGCAGCCCACGCCGGTGGCGCTGAACGCCATCGATTCGCTGGGTGCGCCGATTTTGCCGCGCCACCTGTTCGAAGGCACCGACATCCAGAACAATCCGTACAACAACAAGCCGGTGGGCACGGGGCCGTTCGTCTTCAAGGAATGGAACCGCGGCAACTACATCGTGCTTGAACGCAACGCGCATTACTGGCAGCCCGAACGCCCCTTCCTGGACCGCATTGTCTGGAAGATCGTGCCCGACGTGTCCGGCCGCGCCACCGCGCTGGAAACTGGCGCGGTCTCGTACGGCGAACGCAATCCGGTGGCCTTCACCGACGCCACCCGCCTGTCCAAGCTGCCCAAGCTGGCGGTGGACACGTCGGGCTACAACGGCTTTGCCGCGTGGCTGTGGCTGGAAGCCAACCTGCGCGACCCGATCCTGTCGAACCTGAAGGTACGCCAGGCGATCGCCCACGCGGTCAACAAGCAGGCGCTGGTCAAGACCGTCTGGAACGGCTACGCCGAGCCCTTCGTCAGCCCGGTGCCCTCGCGGGTCTTGCCCTACCACAACCCCAATGTGCAGCAGTACGCCTACGACCCCGCCCTGGCCGAGAAGCTGCTGGACGAAGCCGGCTACCCGCGCGGCGCTGGCGGCTGGCGCTTTGCGCTGACGCACGACTACATTCCGTTCGGCGACGACTACCGTCGCACTGGCGAATTCGTGCGCCAGGCACTGCGCAAGATCGGCATCGACGTGACCTTGCGCGGGCTGGACCTGGCCACCTGGACCCGCAACGTCTTCACCGACTACAACTTCCAGCTGATCAGCTCGTGGGGCACGGTGCTGATCGACCCGCAACTGGGGGTCGAAACCCGCTACTGGAGCAAGGCTGAAGCCCGCGGTACGCCCTGGTACAACGTGTCCGGCTACAACAACCCCGAGATGGACCGCGCCATCGAGGCCGCCCAGGTCGAGACCGATCCGAAAAAGCGCATCGAACAGTACAACGAAGTGCAGCGGCTGGCGCAGCGCGACCTGCCGCTGATCGGCCTGTTCGAGTTCCGCTGGTTCGGCGTCTGGGACAAGCAGCTGCGCAATGTGACCGACGCGTCGTCCCACTCGCGCAACAACTTCGCCAACGTCTGGCTGGGCAAGGCCTGAGCGCCGCAGGACACACCCGCCATGTTCGCGCGCCTGCCCCGCCCCGTCCGCTACCTGCTGCAGATCCTGTTCGTGGTGGGTGCCACCGCGGTGGCGAATTTCTTCCTGCTCAAACTGGTGCCTGGCGACCTGGTGGACGTGATTGCCGCCGAAAACAGCGGCATCACCCCGGCGCACGTGGCCGAGCTGCGGCTGGCCTACGGGCTGGACCAGAGCCTGCTGGCGCAACTGGGCTATTACCTCAAAAGCCTGGCTTCGCTGGACCTGGGTTACTCCTTTCGCTATGGCGAACCGGTGGCGACGCTGATCTTCGGCCGGCTGCCGGCCACGCTGGCGCTCATCGGCACCGGACTGGCGCTGTCGGTAGCGCTGGGGGTGCTGCTGGGCGTGCTGGCGGCCCGGCGACCGCACGGCCTCCTGGACACGCTGCTGTCGGCCCTGGCCACGGCCGGCTATTCCGCCCCCATGTTCTGGACGGCACTGATGCTCATCGTCGGTTTCGGCGTGCACCTGGACTGGCTGCCGGTCGGCGGCATCCGCGACGTGGGCGCGGCCTACCAGGGCTGGGCGCTGTGGCTGGACTACGCCCGGCACCTGGCGTTGCCGGTGGCCACGGTGGCGATCTACTACGTGGCCATCTACGCGCGGCTGTCGCGCGCATCCATGATCGAAACGCTGCAGGAAGACTACATCCGCACCGCCCGCGCGCGCGGCAACGGCGAGGCCCGGGTGATCTGGCGCCATGCGCTGCGCAACGCGATCCTGCCCGTCGTCACCATGCTGGGCCTGCAAAGCAGCGCGCTGCTGGGCGGCAGCATCGTGGTGGAAACCGTATTCGCCTGGCCCGGCCTGGGCCAGCTGTCGTTCGAGGCCATCGCCAGCCGGGACGTCAACCTGCTGCTGGGCATCCTGCTGATGAGCGCGGCGCTGGTGGCGGTGATGAACATTGCCGTGGATGCCACCTACGGCCTGCTCGATCCCCGTGTGAGAAAGACATGACGCCCGCCCTGCACGCCGTCCTGCGCCTGTTGCGCGCACCGTCCGCCGCCATCGGTGCAGCCATCCTGCTGGTGCTGCTGGGTGCCGCCGCCACCGCCGGCTGGCTATATCCCGGCGATCCGCTGGAGATGGTGGGTGCGCCCTTCACCTGGCCCGGCAGCGATGCCGAGTTTCCCGCCGGCACCGACCTGATGGGCCGCGACATCCTGGCGGGCCTGTTCCATGGCGCCCGCGTGTCGCTGCTGGTGGGCGGCGCGTCGGCCGCCATCGCGCTGGGCATCGGCCTGCTGGTGGGCGCCTTTGCCGGCTACGCCGGCCCGCGCACCGACGCCGCGCTGATGCGCGTGACCGAACTGTTCCAGACCGTGCCGTCGTTCCTGCTGGCAATCGTGCTGGTGGCGATCCTGGGGCCATCGCTGTCGACCATCATCTTCGCGCTGGGCGTCACGTCGTGGACCGGCATCGCGCGCCTGACGCGCGGGGAATTCATTGCGCTGCGCGAGCGCGAATTCGTGCGCGCCGCCCAGGCGCTGGGCGCCGGCCACGCCCGCATCATCTTCCGCGAGATCCTGCCCAACGCCTTGCCGCCCATCATCGTCACCACCGCCGTGCTGGTGGCCAATGCCATCCTGTCCGAGGCCGGGCTATCGTTCCTGGGCCTGGGCGACCCCAACGTGGTCAGCTGGGGCAGCATGGTGGGCGCCGGCCGCGAAGCCTTGCGCACCGCCTGGTACATGACCGCCCTGCCCGGCCTGACCATCATGGCCGCCGTGCTGGCGCTGAACCTGCTCAGCGACGCCATCAACGACGCACTCAACCCCAAGCTGCGGCGCCGCACCGCCGCGACGCCCGCCCCCGCCCCTCTCTCATGAGCACACTGATCGACATCCAAGGGCTGAACGTGGCCTTTCCCGGCCACCAGGCCGTCAGCGGCCTGGACCTGCAGATCCGCGCCGGCGAAACGCTGGCGCTGGTGGGCGAGTCCGGCTGCGGCAAATCCACCACCGCGTTGGCGCTGCTGGGCCTGTTGCCACGCCACGCCCGTGCCAGCGGCCGCATCCTGTTCGAAGGCCGCGACCTGCTGGCGCTGCCGGAACGCCAGCGCTGCGCGCTGCGCGGCGACCGCATCGCGATGATCTTCCAGGAACCCATGACCAGCCTGAACCCGGTGCTGACGCTGGGCGAGCAGATCGGCGAGGCCCTGCGCCTGCATCGCGGCGCCACGGCCCGCGCCGCGCGCCAGCGCGCGATCGAACTGCTGGACCTGGTGCGGGTGCCGGAACCGCAGCGCCGCGTCGACGATTACCCGCACCTGTTGTCGGGCGGCCAGCGCCAGCGCGCCATGATCGCCGCCGCCATCGCCTGCGAACCCGCCCTGCTGGTGGCCGACGAACCCACCACGGCGCTGGACGTCACGGTGCAGGCGCAGATCCTGCGGCTGCTGGACGACCTGCGCGCCGACCTGGGCATGGGCTTGCTGCTGATCACGCATGACCTGGCCGTGGTGGGCGACTGGGCCGATCGTGTCGCCGTGATGGTCGCGGGCGAAAAGGTCGAGGAAGGCCTGGCGTCGGCGTTGCTGTCGCAACCTCGCCATCCCTACACCCGGGGCCTGCTGGGCGCCTCGTTGCGGCTGGACGATGCCACCCACTACCGCCAGCGCCGCCTGCCGGAAATCCGTACCCGGCTCGACCCCGCCTCCGGGCGGCCCGTCTTCGGGCTGGTCACCCCGCCCCGCGTCGCCGCCGCCAACGACCCCGCCGTGCCGGACGCCGTGCCGCTGTTGCAGGTGCGCGACCTGCGGGTGGACTACCCGAGCCACCAGGGCACCAAGACGGCCGTCGATGGCGTGTCGTTCCAGATCGCGCGCGGCGAAACACTGGGCCTGGTGGGCGAATCGGGTTGCGGCAAGTCGACGCTGTCGCGCACCCTGGTGCGCTTGCTGCCCCCCGCCGGTGGCCACATTCTGTTGCGCGGCCAGGACACCATCCAGCTGGACAAGCGCGAGCTCGCGGCTTACCGCCAGAGCGTGCAGATGATCTTCCAGGACCCCTACGCCTCGCTCAATCCGCGCCATACCGTGGGCGACATCCTGGAGGCCGCGCTGCGCATCCACCGCGTCACCGACCGCCAGGAACGCCGCCGCCGCATCACCCACATGCTCGATGCCGTCGGCCTGCCGCAGGCCGCGCTGGCCCGCTACCCCAGCGAATTCTCGGGCGGCCAGCGCCAGCGCATCGGCATCGCCCGCGCGCTGGTGCTGCGGCCGGCGCTGGTGATCTGCGACGAACCCGTGTCGGCGCTGGATGTGTCCGTGCAGGCGCAGATCCTGAACCTGCTGGTGGACCTGAAGGCCGAATTCGGCCTGTCGTACCTGTTCATCTCGCACGACCTGTCGGTGGTGCACTACCTGGCCGACCGGGTGCTGGTCATGAATGCGGGCCGGATCGTCGAAGAAGGGCCCAACGCCACCCTGTGGCGCGACGCCCGCCACCCGTATACGCGCAGCCTGATCGAGGCCCTGCCGCGGGGGCTGGCCGGGGACGGCGAGACGCTGCGCCGCATCGCATAGCGGGCGCCGGCGGGGCAGCCGGCCAGGCCCCGGGCCAGGTGCCCGGCTCGCCTCCCCCTCCTCCCAACGCACTACTGGATTGCGGCCAGGCGCAGGCCTATACTGAATTCACCCGTTGCTGGACCTTCCTTTTTTCAAAGGAGACGCAACATGTACAGGCATCTGCTCGTCGCCGTGGACGGCTCACTCACGTCCGAATCGGCCTTCAAGCAAGCGCTCGTTTTCGCCAAGGAAATGGGGGCTTCGATCACCATCCTGCGGGCCATTCCGGAAGACCACCTGCTGGTCTACCAGGCCGAAATGCTGGGCGCCCACCAGGCCCCGCCCACCGACCAGGCCCGCAAGAACGCCACGGCGTATCTCGATGGCCTGGAAATGGAGGCACGCCACGCCCTGGTGCCCTGCAGCACGGCGGTCGCCGTCAACGACCATCCCCACGAAGCCATCGTCGAAGCGTCGCTGCAGCATCATTGCGACCTGATCGTGATGGGTTCGCACGGGCGCCACGGCATGACGGGATTCCTCCTGGGCAGCGAAACCCAGCGGGTGCTGGCGCGCACGAAGCTGCCGGTGCTGGTGTTCCGGCAAGACCGGCCGAAGGCGGCTTGAGGGGTTGCAGGCGGGACAGGCTCAATCCTGGCCGGCCGCCACCGCCGCATGCTGGAACGTGAAGCTGTCGGCATACACGTGATCCAGGCTGGCGCCGCGCGCGGCGAGCAATGCGGTGGCCTCGCTGACCATGGCCGGGGCGCCGCACAGGTAGATGGCATGTTCCGACAGGTCGTCATGATCTTGCAGCACCGCCTGCTGGACATGGCCGCGCCGGCCTGGCCAATCCGCGCCCGCGCGCGACAGCACGGGCACGAAATTGAACTCGTACAGCCGCCCCGCCCAGCTTTCGATCTCTTCACGCAAGTACAGGTCGGCTTCGGTGCGCATGCCCCAGTACAGCGTCACCGGCGGGCAATCGTCGCTGTCCAGCAGCGATTCCAGGATGGCTTTGATCGGGGCGATACCGGTGCCCGTGGCCAACATGATCATCGGCCGCCAGTCTTCCTCGTGGTAGCTGAAGACGCCCAGCGGCGCCTCGATCTGCAGCGGCGCGCCGGCCTGCGCCTGGCCCAGCCAGTGGTCGGTATAGCGGCCGCCGGGAATGCGGCGCACATGGAAATCGACCAGGTTGCCGGCCGGGGCCGACGCCATCGAAAAGCTGCGGGTTTCGCCATCCGGCAGCAGCACATTCATGTACTGGCCCGGCGCGTAATCCAGCGGCGTGTCCGGCGGCAGCGCCAGCGTCAGGTGAATGACGTCGTCGCACAGCCGCGCAATACGATGCACCTGGGCGGGCAGGCGCCGTGGCTCGGGGAAGGCGCGCCGGTCGGGCACGCTCAGGCTCAGGTCGCTTTGCGGCCGCGCCTGGCAGGCCAGCGCGTAGCCCTGGGCCGCCTCTTGCGGCGTCAGCGCCATGGGGAACTCGTCGTAGGTCACCGTCCCCGCCGCCAGCTTCACGCGGCAGGTGCCGCAGCCGCCGAAGGTGCATTCGTGCGGCAGCTTCACCGCGGCGCGGGTGGCCGCGTCCAGCACGGATTCGCCTTCCTCGACCAGGAAGGTCTGTTCGGTTTCCAGGATATGCACGCGGTATGCCATGACGTTACCTGCCGGGTGTCGGTTATTTCTTGATGTCCGCCTGCACCAGCACTTTAAGGCCGTGCGGCTCCAGCAGTTCGGCCAGCGCCGTCAACGCCGCCAGGCCGGCCTGGGTGTCCTGCTCGCCGTTGCCGCCGCTCAGGCCCACTCCGCCGATCACCTCGTCGTTGACCACGATGGGAAAGCCGCCCACGAACGCGGCAAACTTGCCCTCGAAGCTCCATTGGATGCCAAAAGCCTCGTTGCCCGGCAGCGCCGGGCCGTTGGGCGGGGTGGTGAACAGGTGGGTCGAGCGCTTGTGGCCCGCGGCGGTAAAGGCCTTGTTCCAGGCGATCTGCGGGCCGGTGATGCGGGCGCCGTTCATGCGTTCCAGCGCTATGGGGTAGCCGCCGTCGTCGACGATGCACACTGATTCCAGCACGCCGATCTGTTCCGATCGGGCGATGGCCGCGCGCACCATGGCGCGCGCTTCTTCCAGTTCCAGGCGATAGATCTGCTTCATGTCTGCGATTCCCAGGTTGGCCGTCAGCCGGCGCGGTAGACGGTCTTGATCTGCGTGTAGAACTCCAGCCCGACGCGGCCCGACTCGCGGAACGTCGACGTGCTGGAACTTTTCAGGCCACCGAACGGCGCGTTGATGAGGTTGCCGGTGGTGGTGCGGTTGATCTTCACGGTGCCGGCCTGGATGTCGCGGGCGAAGCGATGCGCATAGCGTGCATCGGTCGTGGCGATGGCGGCCGACAGGCCGTATTCGGTGTCGTTGGCGCAGGCGATGGCTTCGTCGTAGCCATCCACCGCAATCAGGGCCAGCACCGGGCCGAAGATTTCCTCGCGGGCGATCCGCATCTGCTGCGTCACGTCCGTGAACAGGGCCGGCGTCACGTAAAAGCCGCGGTCGAATCCTTCGCCAGTCAGGCGATCGCCGCCCAGCAGATGGGTGGCCTCCTGCTTGCCCACTGCCACGTAGCTCAACACCGTGTCCAGCTGCTTCTGCGTCGCCAGCGGGCCCAGGTCGAAATTGCCGTCCAGGCCGTTGCCGATGGTCAGCGCCTTCATCCGCGCCAGCAGCTTGTCGGTAAAGGCGGGCAGCACCTTGCGGTCGACCAGCAGCCGGCTGGTGCCGGTGCAGGCCTGGCCCGACAGCGAAAAGCCGCCCTTCACCGCCAGGTCCACCGCACGGTCCAGGTCGGCGTCGGCCAGCACGATCAGCGGGTTCTTGCCGCCCAGCTCCATTTGCGTGCGGGTGGTCAGGCCGGCGCCGCGGTGGATCTGCTCGCCCGCGGCGGTGGATCCAGTGAACGAAATCGCACGTACCGCCGGCGCGGTGGTGATGGACGGCCCCACTTTGGACGCCGGGCCGATGACCAGGTTCAGCACGCCCGCGGGCAGCCCGGCCTGCACGAAGGCTTCGGCCAGCCGGTAGCCCGACAGCGGCGCGTCCGACGACGGCTTGAAGACCACCGTATTGCCGCTGATCAGCGCCGGGGCGATCTTGCGCGCGGGGATCGAGATCGGGAAATTCCACGGCGAAATCACCGTCACCACGCCGAGCGGCTCGCGCTGGCTGTAGACCACCATGTCCGGGTCGTCGTTGACGAAGGTCTCGCCGGTGAACGACTGCCCTTCCACGGCATAGAAGCGGATCGTCTGGGCCGATCGCAGCACTTCGTCGCGCGCCAGCGCCAGGCCCTTGCCCTCTTCGCGGGTCAGTTCCCGCGCCACGCTGTCGGCGTGGTCTTCCAGGTATTGGGCGGCGCGAAAGAGGATGGCGGCGCGCTTGGAGATCGGCGTGTCGCGCCAGGCGGCGAACGCCGCCTGCGCCGCGTCCACCGCCCGGGCGCCGTCGGTGGCGTCCGACAGCGGAAACCGCCCCACCACGTCCGTCGTGTCGGCCGGATTGAGATTGGGTGCGGTGGCGCCCGAGGCGCACGCCAGCCACTCGCCGCCGATATGGTTGCGGAATTCCTGCTGCGAAAGATCGTCCACGGGTGTCCTTCCTTTGCCGGGCTGGCCGGGGTGCCCGGAAATGGGCCGTCTGAGGTAGTTTCTGAACATTGTATACTTTAATCTAAGCTATTCGATCGGCGTAAACCCGGAGGCAGGCGGAGCCCGGGAGGGCCGGACCACGGGGAGGCCGGACCACGGGGAGGCCGGACCACGAGGAGGCCGGACCCCGGGAGGCCGGACCCCTCGCTCACCGCCAGATCAGGACGGCGCAGATGGTGGACACGAACAGCGCCAGCAGCACCGGCAGCAGCAGCGCCCGCACCAGCGACAGCACGTGCACCCGCGCAAAGCCGGCCACCGCAATCAACGAGGACCAGGCGATCAGCGTGCCGCCGCCCGTCCAGACCGCGCCCATCTGGCCCACCGCCGCCAGCGTGGCCGCGTCCACACCCACCACCGGGCCCAGCGCGCCCGACAGCGTGCCCGTCAGCGGCAGGCCGGCGAAACCCGAGCCATCGATGCCGGTGATCATGCCCACCAGCAGCACACCGAAGGCGACCAGGAAGTGGTTTTCAGGAATCAGGTGCTGCGCGGCCGAAATCACTTCGAACAGCAGGCCCGGTGCCTGCGCCTGGGGCATGCCCAGGATCTGCGCCGCGGTTTCATTGGCACCCACGAAGAAGAAGCCGGCAATCGGCAGCACCGAGCCCATGGCCTTGAAAGCGAACACGAAGCCGTCGGTGACGTGCTCGGGGCACACGTCCAGCATCTTGCGCGGGCCTTCGGCCGCCAGCGTCACGAGCATCATCACCACGAAGGCCACGCCGCCCACCAGCGCCGCGGCATCACCGCCGCGCAGGGCCGGCAGGCCGGGAACCAGCCGCGGCACCACCATCACGGCGATCACGCCCAGGAATGCCAGCGGCGTCACGACCGCGAACACGCGCGACCAGCGCACGCGGCGCCGTTCGGCCTCGTCCAGCCCGGGGCCGCGCGGCAGCGTGGGGTTGGCTCCCATGGTGCCGCGCGCCAGTTCCGCCTTGTCGAACGAGCCCGAGTGCTCGATCTCGGCCAGGCTGCCGTCCTGCGCCCGCGCCTGCCAGGCCGACAGCAGCGCCGGGTCGGCCGCCACGATGTGCTTGCGGATCAGCAGGTAGGCGGCGGTCAGCGCCACCGCGCCGGTGATCAGGGACAGCACCAGCGCGCGGTCCGCCACCACGGCCGCGCTGACCGCCGCGCCCGCCGCCTTGGCGCTGATGCCCGGCGCCACGCCGATGACATAGTCCGACGACAACGCCATGCCCTGCCCGGCGATGGCGATCGCCATCGCGCCCGCCAGGGGTGGCAGGCCCGCCGCGATGGCCGCGGGCAGCAGGATCGCGGACACCAGCGGCACCGCCGGCGTGGGCCAGAAGAACAGCGAAATTACATAAGTACAGAGCGCCAGGATGATGAACGACGAATGGCCGCCCCGCATCACCCGCCGAAACGGCTGCACCATGCGCACGTCCGCCTGCAACGTCTTGAGCGCGTTGAGCAACGCGGTCATGAAGGTGATGACCAGAAAGATGTTGAAAAGCTCTTTGGCCGCCACGAAGCTGGCCGAAAAAATGCCGATCAAACCACTGATCGGGTTGCCCGTGATGGCCAGCACCACCAGGAAAGTGCCGATCACCGACGGCACCACCACGTTGGCCCGCAGGATCATCGTCAGGATGATGGCGGCCACACTGGCCAGATACACCCAGTGAGCGGCGTTGAGCACGACGTCCGATTGCATGCGTGTTTCCCCTTGTCGACGTGGCTGTTAAGTCGCCACGTCGGTATACTATATTTTGTTTGGCCGCATACCCATCGAAATATGAGATGCCTAGGGAAACCGATAATTCTGAAAATTTCTTGAATATCCCAGGAAAATCAGCGCACTAACGGATGCATCCTGCCCAGTTTTGGTGCATGCTGATGTTTCATTTAGACTACCGTATACAAAATAGGCGTGCAGGCATGACAATGTTCGTCCCTGATTTATGGCACTACGCAGCCATGGCCGTCGTGGTGTTCGGCGCTGCGCTGGCCCAGGGCGTAGGCGGCATCGGTTTCGCCATGTTCGCCGCACCGGTCGCCGCCCTGTGCTTTCCCCAACTGGCGCCCGGTCCGCTCCTGACGCTGGGCGGCTTCATTTCCCTGCTGACCGCCCTGCGCGAGCGCGCCGCGATCGACTGGCCCGCAGTGGGCTATGCCCTGACGGGCCGGGCCGCCGGCACGCTGATCGCCGTCTATGCCATGGCCCGCTTTTCGGCCCAGGCCCTGGGCCTGCTGTTCGCCACGATGATCCTGGCCGCGGTCGCGCTCAGCCTGGCCGGCCTGCGCTTTACCGCCACGCCAGGCCGCGTGTCGGGCGCCGGCGTGGCCTCGGGCATCATGGGCACCATGACCTCGGTGGGCGCCCCGCCCATCGCCATCGTGCTGCAGCACGCCGAGCCCGCGCGGCTGCGCGCCACGCTGGGCATGGTCTTGTTCCTGGGTTCGATCTTCTCGCTGGCCATGCTGGCGCTGGCCGATCGCTACACCGGCTACCATGCCGGCCTGGCCCTCAGCCTGGCGCCCTTCCTGCTGGCCGGCTTTGCCGTGTCCAGCCGCCTGCGCGGGCTTCTGCCGCCGCGCGCCGTGCGCGGCGTGCTGCTGGGCGCCTGCGCCGTGGGGGCACTGGGCGTCATCGCCAAGGCCCTGTGGACGGGTTGACACCCCCGCCCGCATGGCCGGGTGATACAACCCGGTAATACAATGAAGACTGTATCCATTCCACCCCACCTGCTCGCCATGACCACCATGCCCGTCAGCCCGCAAGCCGTAGACACGCAGCCTTCTGCCTCGCTGAAGATCGGCGAGCAGCACCCGCAGTTGTTCGCGGTCATCCGCGACAAGCTGCGCGAGCGCATCCTCAGCGGCGAATTCACGCCGGGAGACCGGCTGGTCGAAGGCCGCCTGTCCGAAGAAATGGGGGTGTCGCGCATCCCGGTGCGCGAAGCGCTGCGCGCGCTGGCCGCCGAAGGCCTGGTCACCATCGAGCCGCGCCGCGGGGCGTCGGTGTCGGTGCTGTCCGACGCGGTGGCCTACGACATGGTCGAAGTGCGCGCCACGCTCGAAGGCCTGAACGCCAAGCTGGCCGCGCAGCGTCGCGACGACAAAACGGTGGAACGCCTGCAGGCCTTCCTGCGCGAAGGCACCGAGGCCGCGCGCAGCGAGCAGCTGGACAAGTTCCTGGCGCTGAATTCGCAGTTCCACGAAATGCTGGCCACCATCGGCGGCAACGTGGTGCTGACCGACCTGATGCGCTCACTGCGCGACCGCACCGCGCTGCTGTTCGCGCCCAGCAACATGCACCGGGCCAAGCAGAACTGGGACGAACACTCGCAGATCCTGAACGCCGTCATCGCCGGCAACGGCGACCTGGCCGCGCTGCTGGCCAGCCAGCACGTGCACAACGCCGCCAAGGCCTACACCGACACCCGCCAGGCGCATTCATCGGCCGCCTGAGCGGCCGGGCGGCGCCTCCCGCAATCACGAATCCGCCTGTGCGGCGGGCTCCGCGGCCACCGGCGCGTTGGTCGGCTCGACCACCACGTCCTTGCCGTTCTGCCCCCCCCACGACACCGCCACGTCGCCCAGCACGAAAGTCTGGCACGCCATGCGGTAGCCGGCCTCGAAATCCTCGGGCCGCAGATGCTTGCGTTCCTTGGGCTTGATGGCGTCGGTGTTTTCCAACCCCTGTTCGATGCGGCATTTGCAGGTGCCGCACAGCCCACCGCCGCACTTGAACGGAATGCCGCCGCGCTCCTTGAGCGACACGCGCAGCAGATTGCTGTTTTCGGGCGCGCTGGCGACCTTGCCGCCGTTCGAAAGAAAGGTGATCTTGACCATGCTGCTCAATGCTCCGCGGCGACGGCATGGGCGCGTCGCGTCAAAGTGGTGTCGCTGCTGCCGAATCGCGTCAGGTGATCGAGTTCGCGGCGCGCCGCCTCGATCGAGGCGAAGTGATCCAGGAACTTGGACGGCACGCGGTTCACGACATACGGCGGCGTCTCTTCGGTGACGACCAGCCGCGTCGGCCTGGCCAGCCGTGCAATGCTGAACACCGCGCGCGTTCGACCGCCGCAGGTGTAGTCGTAGGTTTCGATGATCTCGGCGACCTCGCCCACCTCGGTGCGGAACACGCCGGGCTTGGTCGTCAGGATCACGTAGGACGCATCGCCTGAATTCATGCGGGCTTCCTGGTGAAGTCGGTCGGGTGCGAAACGCGACGCAAGGTCTTAGCCTTCCGCGTCCTGGGCCAGCTCGACGTCGTGGCCGATCCACAGCTGGCACACCAGCCGGTAACCATCGTCGATGCGCTCGCCCAGCTGCTTTTTCTCTTTCCAGTTCACGGGCGGCAGGTGTTCGCCCCCCGCCAGCACACGGCAGGCGCATTTGGCGCACTTGCCCATGCCGCACTCGTAGCGCAGGTGCGGAAAGGGAAACTGCCGGATGCCGGCGCGCACGACCAGATTGGTGTTGTCCTGCACCTCGCCGGTGTAGGTCTGGCCGCCTTTGTGGAATACAACGGTGGGCATGGATCGGGGTATCCGTATCGGCTGCCGTGGCGGCGCCCACGCAGGCTGCGCAGGCGGCGCCAGGGCCAAGGGGGGATCAGGCGGCCAGGCCCAGTTCGGGCAGCGCGATTTCCTGCTGCACGTAGTCGGTGTAGAGCGCGGTGGTGTACAGCAGCCGCATCTGCGCGCCGATTTCGCAGATCTTCAGGCAGCGCTGTTGCAGGTCCACCGTGTTGGCATGTTCCAGCACGATCTGGTAGCCGCGTTCGCCGTGGATTTCGTCGGACACGATGTGCAGGTCGAAGAATTCGACTTCTTCGTCGGTAAAGCCGTATTTTTCGCGCAGGGTCGGCGTCTGCTTGCGGTAGATGGACGGCACCTGCGATTCCAGGCCCACCACCAGGCCGGCCACGGCCACGATGGGGTCTTCGCGCATGGCCACGGCGTAGCACCAGCTTTGCAGCGCCCGCGTGGTGGGCGACATGTTGTCGGGGTTGGTCACGCGTTCGCGGGTGGTGCCGCAGGCTTCGGCAAAGCGAATCAGCAGGTCGGTGTGGCGGTCGCCGCCGATTTCCTCTTCGTACATGTTCGCCAGGAGGAAATCCTTGGCTTCGGTGTAGGTGTCCGGCGTGCGGGCATACAGGTAGCCCAGGTAGTCGGCGAACGGACCGACGTAGTGGTAGTGGTTTTCGGCCCAGCGCTGCAGATGCTGGCGGGTGAGCTTGCCTTCAGCCCAGGCAATGGAAAAGGGCGAAGCGTTGGCGCTTTTGCCCTTGATCGCGTTTTCCAACGCGCTACGAAATTCATCTCGGTTCATCAGTTCTGCCATGACGCGCTCCAGGTCCTAAGGGGGAGAGGGGGGCCGGCCGGATGCTGCCCTTGGCCGATGATGAACATTGTATACCGTCTACCGTTTTAGTCGCCTAGGGTATTCCCGTCCGTTTCGGCCATATAAAGGGACCGACCCTCTGTTATCAAGGACTTGCAGCGCCTGCTCGGGTTTGATCCAAGCGTGCGCAGTGCAGTACAATGAATACACTTTCAATGCAATACGGAAATACCATGAAGAACCGCCATCCCCTGGGAGACGCCCCGATCGGCCAGCAACTGTTGGCCCACTACGCTCGCCGCGACGCCGTGCGCCACGCGACGCCGCTGCTGCCCAAGTCCTGGTCGGAATGCTTCGCGCCGCTGCGCAGCGAACGGTTGCAGCCGCTGGCCAAGCCCACCGGCCAGGCAAACAATGGCCGCAATGACGCGCCGGTGGGGCAGGCGGGCTGAACCGCCTGATGGGATGCGCACCACGCGCGCTGGCGTGCTAGGCCGCGCGCAACTCCCGGCGCCGCTGGATTCCAGCCAATAACAGCACCAGGAAAAATCCCAGCGTGTAGGCCAGCATGTCCCACCAGTCGGGCACGCTGCCCAGGACGACGCGCAGCACCGGCTGCTCGATGCGCCAGCCGAAGTGACGGGCCAGGTACTGACCGAACTCCACCGCGTAACCCGTCAACAGCGCGGCCACCGCCAGCGGCAGCACGCCTGCGCGGATGAAGCTGCGATACACCAGGTAGGCCCAGCCCACGGCCACCACGTCGCCCACGAAACCGCGCAACAGCGGGTAGGGCCTGCCCAAGGTGGCGATCAGTGCCTCCAGCAGGGTCACGGCCAGGAGGGCGGCAAAAGCGGATCGGTTGAAGGTCAGTCTCATCGTGTCGGCAAGGGCGGTTGTCACGGCGGCCGGCAGGCCGGCGCCCGTTGGGGCATGTCGTGCGAAAAACTCGGTTATTGGAACGGCGAACATGACAATCCAGGCGCTGTTCACCCCGTTGTCAGCCCGTCAGGCGTAGCCTGATCCGACCGCGCCGCGAGGGGCAGGGTACTAGAAAACAACGAGGAGACAAGCATGAGCACATTCGACCCGGATGGGCGCCGACGCTTCCTGCGTCAAGCCTGTACCGTGGGCGCGGCCGGCACGCTGGCCGGCCACGCCCTGACCAGCCTGGCCGCCCCGGCCACCGTCACGCTGCCGTTCGCCAATGGCGAACGCGACCTGATCGCCTACCCCCAGAAACGCCCCCTGATCCGCCAGACCTCGCGGCCGCCGCAACTGGAAACGCCGTTCGCGGTGTTCAACGACGGCCTCATCACGCCCAACGACGCGTTCTTCGTGCGCTATCACCTGGGCAACATTCCCACCGCCATCGACCCGGCCACCTACCGGCTGCGCGTCAGCGGCAAGGTCGGCACACCGCTGGAATTGTCGCTGGTCGACCTGAAGCAGCAGTTCGGCGCGCCGGTCGAGCTGGTGGCCGTCACCCAATGTTCCGGCAACAGCCGCGGCTTTTTCGAGCCCCGCGTGGGCGGCGGCCAGCTGGGCAACGGCGCCATGGGCAATGCCCGCTGGCTGGGCATTCCGCTCAAGCGCATCCTGGAAAAAGCCGGCATCCAGGCCGGCGCCCGCCAAGTCACTTTCGAAGGGCTCGACCGGCCCGTCTTGCCGGGCACGCCCGAATTCGTCAAGGCGCTGGACGCGGCCCACGCGCTGGACGGCGAGGTCATGCTGGCCTACGCCATGAACGGCGCCGACCTGCCCATGCTCAACGGCTATCCCGTGCGGCTGGTGGTGCCGGGCTACTACGGCACCTACTGGGTCAAGCACCTGGCCGACATCAAGGTGCTGGACACCGAATTCGACGGCTTCTGGATGCAGAAGGCCTATCGCATCCCCGACAACGACTGCGCCTGTACCCCCGCGGGCAAGGCGCCGGAAAAGACCCGGCCCATCGGCCGCTACAACGTGCGCAGCTTCATCACCAGCCTGGCCGACGGCGCCCGCGTCGCGCGCGGCCGGCCGGTAGCGGTGCGCGGCATCGCCTTCGACGGCGGCCACGGCATCCGCGAGGTGCAATTCTCGGCCGACGATGGCAAGACCTGGCGCGCCGCCAGACTGGGCCAGGATCTGGGACGCTATTCCTTTCGTGAATGGCACGCCGAGTTCACGCCCGACAAAGCGGGCGCCTACGCCTTGAAAGTGCGCGCCACCAACATGGCCGGCGACACCCAGCCGCAGGACCCGCTCTGGAACCCATCCGGCTACATGCGCAATGGGGTTGAAACCGTGCGCGTCGACGCCGCGTAAGGAGCCCGCCATGACCCGATCCCCTCGCCCCGCTTCCCCCGTCCGCCTGGCCGGCCTGGCCCTCGCCCTGGCCGCTGCCGGTGCCGCCACGCCCGCCGTCGCCCTGGACATCCAGCTGCCCGCCGAGACTGCCACCCTGCACCCCGGCACCGGCCCCGGCGCCCAAAGCGCCGCCCTGTGCCTGATGTGCCACTCGGTCGACTATCTGTCGTCGCAACCGCCCATGCCGATCGGCTTCTGGGACGCCGAGGTCAAGAAGATGGTCGGCACCTACGGCGCCCCCATCCCGGCCGACCAGGTGCCGCTGATCGTGCAATACCTGAACCAGGCCTACCCGCCCCCCGCGTCGACGCCCGCCAAGCCCTGAGCCTGCCCCCCCCGACGCCGCGCCGCCCCCCTGCGCGCGGCGTCGCAATCCCTCACATTGCGGCCTTCGCCTCGACTTAACCAGGACCCCTATTAGGCGTACCATTGGACGGCCCCCGCTCGCCGTTCCCCGGGGTTCCCAGAGGCCTACATGCTCCAGCCCGTCTCGGCCAACACCGATCTGGCCGCCGCGCCGCCCGAGGCGCCCGCCGCCGCCGCCCCGCCCGTCCTGCGGGTCAGCACGCTTTCCCCCTTTGCTTTCCCCGCGTTCCGCATCATCTGGATCGCCAATCTGTTCGCCAACCTGGGCACCTGGGCGCAATCCGTCGCCGCCGCCTGGGTCATCACCACTGAACAGAGCAGCCCGCTGATGGTCGCGATGATCCAGGTGGCGGCGGCCTTTCCGCTGGTGGCGCTGTCCATCCTGACCGGCGTGCTGGCCGACAACTACGACCGCCGCAAGGTCATGCTGACGGGCATGCTGCTGGAACTGGCCGGCGGCATCTTCATCACCATCCTGGCGTTCGCTGGCCTCTTGCACCCGGTCACCCTGATCATCTCGGTGTTCTGCATCGCCATCGGCAGCGCCGTCGTCACGCCCGCCTGGCAGGCTGCGGTGGGCGAACAGGTGCCGCGCGCCCATGTCGGCAGCGCGGTGCTGCTGAACAGCGTGAACTTCAACGTGGCGCGCGCCGTCGGCCCCGCCATCGGCGGCCTGCTGCTGGGCGCCACGGGCGCGCCCACCGTGTTCCTGCTGAACTGCGTCTGCTACGCCGGCCTGATCTGGGCCATCTGGCGCTGGCGCCGCGACATTCCCGAACGGCGCCTGCCGCCCGAACGGCTGTTCGAAGGCGTGATCGCCGCGCTGCGCTACACCCAGCATTCCACCGTGACGCGGCTGGTGATGCTGCGGGCCTTTGCCTTCGGCCTGTCGGCCAGCGCCCTGTGGGCGCTGCTGCCGCTGCTGGCCTATGGCCACGAAGACGGCAACGCGCTGCTGTACGGCTACATGCTGGGCGCGCTGGGCGTGGGGGCCATCCTGGGCAGCGCCGTGGTCCGCCGGTTGCAGGCCGCCTGGGGCGCCGGCGGCCTGGTCAGCGCCGCCGCCGGCCTGCTCGCGGCCTGCCTGCTGGCGCTGGGCACGACCACCACCCTGTGGGTGGCGTTTCCCGCGCTGCTGCTGTCCGGCGGCTGCTGGATCGGGGTGCTGGCCACCTACAACACCACGGTGCAGATGCTGGTGCCCGACTGGGTGAAGGCGCGTTCGCTGGCGCTGTACCAGACCGCCATCTTCGGCGGGCTGGCGGCCGGCTCGTTCATGTGGGGCCATTTCGCCGGCACCATGGGCGTGTCCGGCGCCCTGTCGGCAGCCGGCATCATGCTGGGCATCACCGTCGCCCTGCTGTACCGCTCGCGCCTGCCCGAGCAGGTCGACACGCAATCGCTGGCGCGCGCCGACAGCACCGAGCCGGCCCTGTCGGCCGCGGGCTTCAACACCCAGCACGGCGCGGTGCTGGTCGCCGTGGAATACCTGATCGCCCAGGAAAAGCTCTCTGACCTGATCCGCGCAGCCGGCCCCCTGCGTCAGCTGCGGCTGCGCAACGGCGCCCAGCAATGGCAGCTGTTTCGCGACCTGGAACGCGAAGGGGTCTGGCGCGAGGTCTTCCTGGTGGAAAGCTGGATGCAATACCTGCGCATGCTCGACCGCCTGACGCTGGCCGACAAGATCGTGCTGGACCAATTGCGGGCGCTGCACACGGGCGACAAGCCGCCGGTGGTATCGCGCAATGTCAGCTACCTGGCCATGAACGAAGCCCAGGGCTTCTCGCTGCGCCGCGAACCCGAATCCCTCTGACCCACAAGGCCCGACGATGCTGACCTCTCTTTGGCGTAAATGGCGCGCGTCCAGCCATGGCGGACCTCAGCTGGACGTGATCCTGGCCGGCGCCGATCCCGAAGCGCCCCTGGCGCAGCGCAATCTCTGGATGGTGGACCTGTGCCGCTGGATCGACCGGCCGGCACAGGCCCCGAACGACGACGGACGCCACCCGCAGCACGCGCGCCTGCGCTACGTGCTGCAGGTGCTGGAACACAACCCGGCGCTGGCCACGCCCGTCGCCGCGACGCTGCGCTCGCTGATCGTCGACAACGATCCCACCTCGCTGCTGTGCGATACCGGCGTGGCCTCGCACCCGGGCTTCTGGGGCGAATTCTGGGAACGCGCCCAGGCACGGCTGCTGCCGCCGCCGCCCAACCGCAGCGACATGTTCGGCCTGTTCTCGCTGATCTTCCGCAAGGCCCACGATGCCTCCTGGATCGAAGCGCTGGACGACGACACCCTGACGCGCATGCGCCTGCTGCTGCGCCACGGCGACGGGGTGGCGCGCGCGGACCCGGCCGCCCCCGAACCGCCGCCGCGGATTCTCGAAGAAGCGCTCACCAGCAGCATCCAGGTGCTGGCCAGCCAGGTGCGCGCCACCGGCCTCTCCCAGGACATCCGCTCGCGCCTGCCGGGCCGGGTGCGGGAAAATCCGTTCTTTCCGCTGGCCACGGCCGCCGCCGAACTGTGCGACAGCGCCCCGGACACGCCACGCGAGGTCTTCGGCCGGCGCCTGAACGTGTTCCGCGCCCTGCTCGACAGCTGCCGCGCGGCCTCGCAACAGGTCTATGCCGAACTGGAACAGAACGGCGTGTCGGTCGAAGTCGTGTTCCAGATCGAACGCATGAAGCTGCGCCTGGCACGCATCGAGCTGCTGCTGAGCGTATGGGTCGACCCCACCCAGCGCCACAAATACGTGCACCTGGCCGCCGAACTGATCCGCTCGACCCAGGCCCGCAGCAGCATCCGGCACCTGGCGGCCTCGTCGTTCGCGCAACTGGCCCGCCGCGTCATGGAACGCACCGCCGAAACCGGCGAACACTACATCGCGCGCGACCCGGCCGAATACCTGACGATGCTCAAGGCCTCGGCCGGCGGCGGCTTGGTAATGGTACTGACGGTCTACCTGAAGTTCTTCATCGTCTCGCTGCACCTGGACAAGTTCATCGAAGGCCTGCTGGCCTCGCTGAACTACGCCGGCGGCTTTCTCGTGATCCACTTCGCCCACTTCACGCTGGCCACCAAACAGCCCGCCATGACCGGCCCGGCCCTGGCCCACCGGCTGGACGAGGCCAACACCCCCGAGGGCCGCGAGGCCTTCCTGGACGACACCCTGGCCATGATCCGCTCGAACGCGGCCGCCATCCTGGGCAACCTGGCGGTGGTGTTCCCGCTGGCCTGGGCGGTGCAGTGGGTGGCGCAGAACGCACTGGACCGGCCGCTCATCGACGCGCAAAAAGCGCAGGCCACGCTCGACTCGTTTTCGGCCTGGGGCCCCACGCCCATCTACGCCGCCGCCACGGGCGTGCTGCTGTGGCTGTCCAGCCTGATCGCCGGGTGGGCCGACAACTGGTTCGCGCTGCACCGCGTGCACGACGTGATGGCCTACGACCGGCGCATGCGCCACCTGTTCGGCGCGCGCGGCGCGGCCCGCTGGGCGGGCTTCTGGCAGCGCAACATCTCCGGTATCGCCGGCAATGTCTCGCTGGGCCTGATGCTGGGCCTGGGGCCGGCCATCGTCAGCTTCTTCGGCCCACACGTCGAAGTGCGCCACGTCACGCTTTGCGCGGGCCAGATCGGGTCGGCCATCGGCGCGCTGGGCTGGGAAGTCGTGCACACGCATGCGTTCTGGATGGCGGTGGCCGGCACGGCCCTGACCGGTATCCTGAACGTGGGAGTGAGTTTCGCGCTGGCCTTCAACGTGGCGCTGCGCTCGCGCAACCTGCGCCGCGGCGATCGCCAGGCCCTGGCGATGGGCGTACGCCGGCGTATCTGGCAGCGCCCGGCGACGCTGTTCTGGCCGGTCAAGCCGCGGCCGGCGGCGACGTGACGGGTTGCGGCAACGTCAGAACGTAATGGTGGCCGTGACGGTATCGCTGTAGTCGCCCGGCCGCGGCGTCGCCTGCACCGGCACCCGCCCGTAGACCGTGAACTGCTGGTTCGCACCGGTTCCCGTGCGCGCCAGCGGCGTGCCGCCCGTGACGCCGTCGCCCCAGACCGTCGCGTAGTTGCTGTCCTGGTACAGCTGGTAGCTGACCGTATCCGCCGCCGTGGCGTGCTTCATCTTGCGCGCCGATACATTGTTGGCCACCGAACCGCCGCTGAGCGCCACCGAGAAGGCATTGTTGTTGGTGCAACGCACCGTGATCTGGCCGTTGGCCGTCACCACCTGGTTCAACAGTCCCTGCGGCGGAAACGCCAGGTTGGTGGCATTGATGGTGCAGTTCTTCTGCACGGTCGCCTGCACGGTCAGCGGGATGCTCAGGGTCTGGGTCGGCGCCGCAATCGGGCAATTGATCAGCAGCGTCGCGAGCAGGCCGACGGCGATATCGACGCGGGCCGTCGTGGCGTAGGTTTCGCTGTACAGCGTGTTGGCGTTGCCGATGGTCGACACGCCCGATTGCCCGCCCGGCAGCTTGCCATAGAACGAGAACGACGCAGACGCATTACCGCCCAGCGCCGGGCCAGCCAGCAGCACCGAGGTCGGCGCGATGGTCGTCGCCGCGCCCCATACCTGGCTGTGGCCGCTGTCCGTATACAGGTTGTAGTTCATGCGGAAAGCGCCGGCCCCCAGCGCCCGCGCGGCCACCGACGGACTGGTATTGCCCACGCCGGCGGAAAAGCACAGGCGCGCGCCCAGCGCCAGGGCGGTGAAGTTGCACGTCACCGTGACCGTATTGCTGTCGGCGAACGTATCGGCGGGCAACAAGGGATTGACCGTGCCGAAATTGACCGTGCTGACCGTGCCGGCCCCGAGCGAACATGTGGTCGCCTGTGCGTCCACCGACCACCCCAGCCCCAGCAAGGCCCCCACCCAGAACAACGCGGACTTCATTGGCCAGGCTCCTTCAACGGTTGGCACACGAACGGCCCCAAGGTCGGCAACGGCCGCGCGGGATCATGCCGATAGGGAAACTCCACCACGCAGGACACCCCGCCGCCCTTGATACGCAAGTGGTTCTCCGCTTTGAGGTCTTCGACAAACGCAATGCCGTCGTATCCCACTACCGACTGCTTGCCGCTTTCCACATGGGCCACCTGCACCCCCACCGGCACCGCGCCGCCGTCCGGCAGGTGCAGCACCACCGACGCGGCGGCGTAGCGCTGCAGCTGGAATCTGGCCAGCACGCCGGAGCCGGCCTGCGGCACCACCACGACCTTGGTCGACTCCAGCTTCATGTCCACCGGCAATTCATCGGGGTCGATGGACAGGCGGTTGATCTGGTAGGAATTCAAGTCCGGCACCAGCAGGTGCCCGGCGCTGTTGGTGCGGCCCAGCTTGCGATTCTCGTGCAGCACTGCCACGTCCGGCGTGCCGTCGGTGCTGACCAGCGCGAAGCCGTCGTTGATGCGACGCGATGGGGTCAGGGCGCCATCCATCAGCACCACCGCGCCCGAGGCCTGCACCGCCGCCTGGCTCTTGCCGGCGTAGTCCTGCCCCAGCGCGGTCACCTGGCCGTAGCGACCCAGGAACTGCACCTTGCCCTGGTTGTACTGGCCGCCGCCGCTGCGGCCGTTTTCCACGCCCCAGCCCCAGCCGCCGTCGTAATCCACGGTGCGCTGCGCGCCGACGCTGTAGAGGTTCTGCTCGCCCTGCTTGCCGGCCGACGCGTTGATCTGGGTGTTGTCGCCCAGCAGGATGGACAGGGCCAGGTAGACGCCGTGTGATCCGGTCTGGGCGAAATCGTTGTACGCGCTCACGTTCATCGACACGCGGCTGTGCAGGTTGGCGGTATAGGACGCCGACCCGATCCTGGCGGCCGGCGACTGCGGCATGCGAAAGCCGATATAGCTGAACGCCATGCTCTGCGAGGTCGTGAGCGGCAGCGAGAACGTCACCCGGTCGGTCTGGCGCGGCACCGGCACGTCTTCCCGCGACCCCAGGTCACCATAATCGCCCAGCGCGCGCACGGTCTGCAGTTCCACGCTGAAGGCGGGCTGCAC
>PJUB01000330.1_pt1 | contig 22974 bp, 20 predicted proteins | sample 1512141 | NCBI WGS metagenome assembly PJUB01 (sample SAMN08177677, study PRJNA422409) | Soil metagenome, whole genome shotgun sequencing project. | isolation source: Soil enriched on filter paper: alkali lignin treatment | place: USA: Madison | collected 2015-01-15 | reverse complement strand
GACATGTGGGGCGTTTCCTGGGGGTTCACGCCCGACGCCACTGCGTCAGGCCGCCCGGTTTGTCATCGAGTTCGATGCCGGCATCGCGCAGCTCGGCGCGGATACGATCCGCCTCTGCGAAATTGCGGGCCGCCTTGGCGGCCGCGCGGGCGTCGATGAGGGTCTGGATGGCATCGGCGTCCAGTTCGCTGCGCACGCCCTGTTCCATCGCGGCCGCCGAATAACGGGTGGACGACTGGAAGTAGGCGGCCGGGTCCTGTTGCAACAGGCCCAGCAGCGAGGCCAGCGCTTTGAGCTGGCCGGCGCTGCGGGCGCTCTTGCTGCGGTTGGCCTCGGACGCCAGCTCGAACAGGGCCGCGACGGCGCCGGAGCTGTTGAAATCGTCGTCCATGGCGGCCTTGAAGGCCTGCGCCTGGGGCTCGTTCCAGTCGATGCCCTGGGCGTCGGCCGGCACGTTCTGCAGCGCCTGGTACAGGCGGTCCAGGGCGTTCTGGGCGTCGACCAGGTTGTCCGGCGTGTAGTTCTGCGGGCTGCGGTAGTGGTTGCGCACGATGAAGAAACGCACCATTTCGGCTTCGCGCGGATTGACCCGGTAATCGGCCACGTCGGCCGCCGGCTCGCCCTGGGCGATGGTCTGGCGGATGGTGCGGAAATTGCCCAGCGACTTGGACATCTTGTCCGAATCGACCATCAGCGGGCCGCAATGCATCCAGATGTTGGCCAGCACGCCGCCGAAGGCACCTTCGGTCTGGGCGATTTCGTTTTCGTGGTGCGGGAATTTCAGGTCGGGACCGCCACCGTGGATGTCCAGGGGCAGGCCCAGCAACGACTTGCTCATGGCCGAGCATTCGATGTGCCAGCCCGGACGGCCCAGGCCATAGGGCGATTCCCACTTGGTGTCGGCGGGTTCTTCGGCCTTGGCCGATTTCCACAACACGAAATCGAGCGGATCGCGCTTGGACGAGCCCACCGCCACGCGTTCGCCGGCACGCAGGTCGTCCAGCGTCTTGCCGGACAGCTTGCCGTAGCCCTCGAAACCGCGCACGGCGTAGTTCACGTCGCCGTCGTCGGCCTGGTAGGCCAGGCCCTTCTGTTCGAGCTTGCCGATGATGTCGAGCATCTCGCCCACGTACTGGGTGGCGCGCGGCTCGCGGTCGGGCGTGGCCACGCCCAGCGCGCGCTCGTCGGCGTGCATGGCGTCGATGTAGAACTCGGTGACTTCGCCGATGCGGCGGCCGGTCTCGACGGCGCGGCGGATGATCTTGTCGTCGATGTCCGTGATGTTGCGCACGTAGTCGACCGCCAGGCCGCTGGCGCGCAGCCAGCGCTGCACCACGTCGAACGACACCAGCATGCGGGCATGGCCCAGGTGGCAGAAGTCGTACACGGTCATGCCACACACGTACATGCGCACCTGACCGGCCTGGGCCGGCTTGAACGGTTCTTTGGTACGCGATAACGTGTTGTAGATTTGCAGCATGGCGCTTGTGAGATTGTCCAAATTTTTTCCGAGGCGGCTGCGGAAAACGTTGTGCCCGAAGGACGATACCTTCAAGACGGCCGCCCAAGGGTTGCCGACATTGCCAGGATCAGGCTTGCCACCCGGGGTTTCTCGCCCCGGGCTTCATGGGTTTTCATCCCATGGGTTTCATCCCATGGGTTTTCATCTGTCGACCTGATCCGCTACACCTGTCAGCCAGCGTTTTGCCTCAATGTCGAGCCAAAAACCCAACCGAGGCTAAAATGGCGGTCGTCAAGTATAGCAAGCGGCCCGGTCACGCGCGTATGCGCGGCCCGGCCTCGACTTTTAACGGATGCCCACGTGACTATCAAGCCGCGTTTTTGCGTCACCCTGCTCGCCCTGGCCCTGGCTGGCGCGCCGGTTGCCGGCGCCTTCGCCCAATCCATGGCCGGAGGCTCGAGACAGAACCCGAACGCCAGCCGCACCACGCTCGACCCCATTCCGCCCGAAGGCGGCTGGGATGGCCTGGCCAATGTGCTGAAATCCGTGCAGCCCAGCGTGGACACCCGCCTGCAGCCCACCGCCTCGCAGATCACCAACCACATCGAGCGCCTGCTGAACCACGGCGACAACGCCGAGGCGCTGGCGATGATCGAAAAGCGCGAAGCCCAGATCAAGGACCAGCGCGGCACCGACGTGCAATTGATGTTCCAGCACGCGCGCGCCCTGGCTGCCCTGGACCGCAAGGCCGAAGCCATCGACATCTACACCGAGATGACGACCCGCTTCCCCGAGCTGCCGGAACCTTGGAACAACCTGGCCGCTCTATATGCCAGCCGGGGCGAACTTGAAAAAGCACAAGACGCCCTGCAACAGGCCTTGCGCGCCGACCCAGGCTACGCCGCCGCGCGCGCCAACCTGGGCGACCTGCAATTGCTGCAGGCGTTGCGCACCTACAAGCAGGCCGCCAAGGAAGGCGTGCCGGGCATGCAGGACAAGGCCCGCGAAGTCGAAACCATGCTGAAGGATAGGCAACACAAATGATGTCCCGCTATTCCCCTCTCCACCTGCTGCGCCTGACGGCGTGCTCGTTCGCGCTGGCCGCCTTTGCCCCAGCGCTCGTCAGCGCCGCGCCCGCGGCCGCCCCCTCAACCTCTCCCTCTGAAGGCACAAAAGCCATGAGCACCAATCCCCGCGTCAAGCTTCACACCAACCAAGGCGACATGGTCATCACCCTGGACGCCGCCAAGGCGCCCAAGACCGTCGAGAACTTCCTGACCTACGTCAAGGAAGGCTTCTACAACGGCACGGTGTTCCATCGCGTGATCGACGGCTTCATGATCCAGGGCGGCGGCTTCGAACCCGGCATGAAGCAGAAGCAGACCCACGCCCCGATCGAAAACGAGGCCAACAACGGCCTGAAGAACGACAAGTACACCCTGGCGATGGCCCGCACCAGCGACCCGCACTCGGCGACTGCCCAGTTCTTCATCAACGTGTCCAACAACGACTTCCTGAACTTCACCGCGCCCACGCCCAATGGCTGGGGCTACGCCGTGTTCGGCAGCATCACCGAAGGCACCGACGTGGTCGACAAGATCAAGGGAGTGAAGACCGGCAACAAGGGCTTCCACCAGAACGTCCCCAACGAAGACGTGATCATCGAGAAGGCCGAAGTTCTTGAATAAGCTTGCCCTGGCCGGCCCGATCTGGCTGGCATCCGACCTGCACCTGGGGCCGGCCACGCCGGCCACCTCGGAGGCCTTCCTGGCCTTCCTGCAGGCCGCCGAAGAAGAAGCCGCCGCCCTGCTGCTGCCGGGCGACATCTTCGATGCCTGGATCGGCGACGACGTGATCCGCGCCGCGCCGCCGTGGCTGGCCACGGTGCTCAAGGCGTTGCAGGCCACCGCCGCGCGCATTCCGGTCTGGCTGGGCCGCGGCAACCGCGACTTCCTGATCGGCGAGGAACTGGCCGCCGCCGTGGGCGCCAAGCTGCTGCCCGAACCGGCGCTGCTGCAGACCGACTACGGCAACGTGCTGCTGACGCACGGCGACGAATTCTGTACCGACGACGCCGCGTACCAGCAGTTCCGCCAGATGGTGCGCAATCCGCAGTGGCAGGCTGAATTCCTGTCCAAGACCATTCCCGAGCGCCTGGCCATGGCGCAGCAGGCCCGCGGCGAAAGCCAGGCCGCCAACCAGGCCAAGTCGATGGAAATCATGGACGTGAATGCCGGCGCCATTGCGCAGGCCTTTCGCGACGCCGGCGTGAGCGTGCTGGTGCACGGACATACCCATCGCCCTGCCCGCCACGTGCTTGACGTCGACGGCAAGAAGCGCGAACGCTGGGTACTGCCCGACTGGGACTGCGACCACGTGTCGCCGCCGCGCGGCGGCTGGCTGGTCATCGACCAGGACGGCCTGCAGTTCTACGATCTCGAAACCGACGCGTAGGCCTGGGGCCCGCCCCCGCCATGCGCCATGAAAATGGGCCGCGTCACATGACGCGGCCCATTTTTTTGCCTGGGCGCGGGGCCCGGGCCCCGCGTAAGGCGGTGTCAGAGGAAGATCCAGGCCGCCACGATGGCGCCGAACACGATGCGGTACCAGGCGAACACGCGGTAGGTGTGGTTGGCCACGAAGCGCAGCACCGCCCGCACCACCACCATGGCGCTCAGGAAGGCTGCCACGAAGCCGACCGCAATGCCCGACAGGTCGTGCTGGGTGAGCAGGTCCATGTTCTTGTACATGTCGTACACGGCCGCGCCCAGCATGGTGGGCATGGCCAGGAAGAACGAGAACTCGGTGGCTGTCTTGCGCTGGATGCCCGCGATCATGCCGCCGATGATGGTGGCGCCCGACCGCGAGGTGCCGGGGATCATGGCCAGGCATTGGGCCACGCCCACGCCCAGCGCCTGCTTCCAGGTGATCTGTTCCAGCGTGCGCGCCGTGGCGTGTTCGTCGGACGCCGTGTCGTCCGCGGCGCCAGGCACGTCGCCGGGGGTGTGGCGGGTGCGGCGCTCGACATACAGCATGATCAGGCCGCCCAGCACCAGGGTCACCACCACCACGCCCGGGTGATAGAACACCTGCTTGATGGATTTGATGAAGATGGCGCCGATGACGGCCGCCGGCAGGAAAGCAATCAGCAGGTTGCGGGTGAAGGCGACCTCGCTGGGTACGCCGGTCAGGGTGCCGCGGATCAGCTGCAGCAGACGAGCCCGGAAAATCCACATCACAGCCAGGATCGAACCCAGCTGGATCACGACTTCAAATACCTTGCCCTGGCTGGATTCGAAATTGATCCAGTCGCCGATCAGGATCAGGTGGCCCGTGCTGGACACGGGGATGAATTCCGTCAGGCCTTCGACGATGCCCAGGATGAAGGCCTTGATCAGGTAGAGCGTGGAATCGGTCACGATGGCGGGTTCCAGGTAGATGAGGTCGGGTCCGGGGCGGGGTCCAGGATTCGCGGCGCTAGTCGTTGGTCAGCGAGGCGTCTTCGTCCAGCAGTTCGGGCGCGCGCTTTTCGACGCGCACCAGGGCAATGCGGCGGCCATCCATTTCCAGGACTTCGAAGCGGAAATGGTCGTGGTGGATCTCGTATTCGCAGACATCGCCCGGCTTGGGCAGATGGCCGAAACGCGACAGCAGGTAGCCGGCCAGGGTGGAAAAATCCTGCGCATCATCGACCAGGCCTTCGGTTTCCAGCACCTGTTCGACATGGTGCAGGTCTGCTGCGCCGTCGATCTTCCAGGTGTTGGGGCCGTCGGCGACGATGTCGGGCAGCTCGTCTTCGTCGGGGAATTCTCCGGCGATGGCTTCGAACACGTCGATCGGGGTCACCAGGCCTTCGATGGCGCCGAACTCGTCGGCCACCAGCACCAATTGGCCGCGCGACCGCTTGAGCGTGTCCATCAGGCGCAGGATGCCGATGGCCTCGTGCACGATGATCGGATCGCGCAGGCGGTTGCGGCGTACCCGGCCTTCGGTGATCAGGTCGGCCACCAGGTCCTTGGCGCGGGCGATGCCCAGCACTTCGTCGAGCGAGCCGCGGCAGACCGGGAAGAAGCTGTGCGGCGCCTCGGTGATCTGGCGGCGGATGGTCTCGGGATCATCGTCGATGTTGATCCACGACACGTCGGTGCGCGGCGTCATGATGGACCGGATCGACCGCTCGGCCAGCGTCAGCACGCCGCTGACCATGTTGCGCTCTTCGACGCCGAAGGCCGGCATGGCGGGGCCGTCGGCGCTGGGCAGGTCAGGCTCTTCGGCGGGCGGGCGCTTGCCCAGCATGCGCAGCACGGCGGACGCGGTGCGTTCGCGCATGGGACGACGGGCGTCCAGCTTGAGCAGGTTGCGGCGCGCCACCTGGTTGAGCGCCTCGATGGCGACCGAAAAGCCGATGGCGGCGTACAGGTAGCCCTTGGGCACCTTGAAGCCGAAGGCCTCGGCCAGCAGCGAAAAGCCGATCATCAGCAAGAAGCCCAGGCACAGCACGACCACCGTGGGGTGGGCGTTGACGAAGCGCGTGAGGGGCTTGGACGCCAGCAACATGATGCCGATGGCGATGACCACGGCAATCATCATGATGGCCAGGTGGTCGACCATGCCGACGGCGGTGATGACCGAGTCCAGCGAGAACACGGCATCAAGCACCACGATCTGCGTGACGATGACCCAGAAGCTGGCGTACACGCGCGGCCCCGACGAGCCGCCGTGCTGCCCGCCTTCGAGGCGCTCGTGCAGTTCCATCGTGCCTTTGAACAGCAGGAAGAAGCCGCCGACCATGAGGATCAGGTCCCGGCCAGAGGGCGAGAAGGGTCCGACCGCAAACAAGGGGGTGGTCAGGGTGACCAGATACGACATGACCGACAAGAGGCCAAGCCGCATGACGAGCGCCAGGCTGAGGCCCAAGATGCGCGCTCTGTCGCGTTGCGACGGGGGCAGCTTGTCCGCCAGGATGGCGATGAAAATCAGGTTATCGATTCCCAGGACGATCTCAAGGACGACCAGGGTAAGCAAGCCGACCCACGCAGCGGGGTCCAGCAGCCACTCCATCAGGAGCTCCAGAAGTTACACGACCGGTAATCGTACATGGAAAATCCGTGACACGCCGGTGACACGCCTCGTCCGCATGCCCTACGGCCGCGGGTTACGGGGCGATTGGCCGGTGGCGCCGGCCATGAAAAAACCGGCCGCAAGGGGCCGGTGGGATGCGCAATGACGCGAGCGCAACGGCGACCCGCGAGCGCGATGTGGCGCATCGTCGGGCAGGCACGGCCGTGCCGCCCATGCGGGTGCGAGCCCGGCGGCCACGGCCGCCGGCTCGTGCAGGCGTCAGGCCGCGGGCGCCGGATTCAGGGCCGACAGCATCTGCGTGAATATCTTGGGGCTGGCGGCAAGCACGTTGCCGGAATCCATCCAGCCTTGCTCGCCATCGAAGTCGGCGACCAGGCCGCCGGCTTCCAGCACCATCAGGCTGCCCGCCGCCAGGTCCCAGGGCTTCAGGCCCACGCCGCAGAAGCCGTCCAGGCGGCCGCAGGCCACGTAGGCCAGGTCCAGCACGGTGGCGCCCAGGCGGCGCACGCCGGTGCTGCCTTCGGCCATGTTGCGGAAGCGGGCCGAGCCTTGTTCCGGATCGCCGGAGTTGGGCCAGTGCGCGCCCAGCAGGGCCTCGTGGTAGCGGGTGCGGCCCGAGACGCGCACGCGGCGGTCGTTCAGGAACGTGCCGCTGCCACGGCTGGCGGTGAACAGCTCGTTGCGCGAGGGGTCATAGATGACCGCCTGCGTGACCTGGCCGCGCTGGGTCAGCGCGATCGACACGGCGTAGTTGGGCAGGCCGTGGATGAAGTTGGTCGTGCCGTCCAGGGGATCGATGATCCACTGGAACTCGGCCTGGTCGGGGCCCTGCAAGCCAAATTCCTCGCCCAGGACAGCGTGATCCGGGTAAGCGGCGTGCAGCGTCTCGACGATGGACTCCTCGGCGGCGCGATCGACTTCCGTGACATAATCGCGCGGCCCCTTGCGAGCCACGCTGAGTCGTTCCAAATCCATGCTGGCACGGTTGATAATGGTGCCGGCACGCCGGGCCGCCTTGATGGCGATGTTGAGCATCGGGTGCATAAAATTCCGTACGTATGCGGTGAACAGGCCGCTAGCCGCCGCCCCGGATCCGCCGCTGTCCCCATAGGGGAAATCGACCCAAAAAACCAGGAAGGCACTAAGCCAAACGTGCCATTTTAAATGACTCAAGCATTTTCACGCGTTCGCTTCATTATGGTGAACCCCAGCCACCCCGGAAACGTCGGTTCGGCGGCCCGTGCCATCAAGACCATGGGCTTCTCCGAATTGGTGCTGGTGGGCCCCAAATTCGCCGATGTGACCACCCAGCCGGAAGCCGTGGCCCTGGCCAGCGGCGCCCTGGACGTGCTGGAAAACGCCCGTATCCACGACACCCTGGAAGAAGCCCTGGCGCCGGTCACCCTGGCGTTCGCCCTGACCGCCCGGGTGCGCGACCTGGGTCCCCCGCCCTGCGACATCCGCCAGGCGGCCGACCTGGCCTGCGCCCACCTGGCCGAGACGGCCGAAGGCTGCACCGCCATCGTGCTGGGCACCGAGCGCGCCGGGCTCACCAATGAGCAGATCGGGCTGTGCCACCGCATCTGCCACATCCCGGCCAACCCCGAATACAGCTCGCTGAACGTGGCGCAGGCCCTGCAACTGGCCGCCTGGGAGCTGCGTTACGCCCTGCTGGTGGACCAGGGCGCCGCCCTGCTGCCGGCCTCGACCGCGCAGGAGCCGTCCCGCGGCGCCCAGCCGGCCTCCGGCGAGGCCGTGCAGGCCTTCCTGGCCCACTGGGAAGAAGCCCTGGTGGGCGTGCAGTTCCTGGACCCGGCCCATCCCAAGAAGCTGATGCCACGCATGCGGCACCTTTTTTCGCGCGTGGGCCTGACCCGCGACGAGGTCGACATGCTGCGCGGCGTCTGCACCGCGATGCTGGCCACCGCCCGGGGCGAGCGCACAAAAAAATAGGGACGGGCATCGCCCGTCCCTGCGCATCGGCTGCGGGCGGCTGGCCGCCCGCGGCACGAAGCCTGTCAGTCCACCGTGGCGCCCGAGGCCTTGACCACCGGCGCCCAGCCTTCCACTTCCGACTTGATGAATTGGCCGAATTCGGCCGGCGTGGTCTTCACGCCCACGGCACCCAGCTTTTCGAAGCTGAGCTGCACTTCAGGCTTGTCCAGCGCCTTGACCATGGCGGCGTTCAGCTTGTTGACCACCTCCGGCGGCGTGCCGGCCGGGGCGATCAGGCCGAACCACGACGAGACGTCGAAATTGGCAAAACCGGCTTCCTTCATGGTGGGCACGTCCGGCGCGCTCTTGGAACGCTCGCTGGTGGTCACCGCCAGGGCGCGCAGCTTGCCCGATTGCGCGTGCGGCCAGGCCGACGGCATGTTGTCGAACATGAACTGCACCTGGCCGCCGATCAGGTCGGTGATGGCCGGGGCGCTGCCCTTGTACGGCACGTGCAGCACGTCGATGCCGGCCTGCATCTTGAACAATTCACCGGCCATGTGGATGGACGTGCCGCTGCCCGACGAGGCGAACGCCAGCTTGCCCGGGTTCTTCTTGGCGTAGGCCACCAGTTCCTGCACCGTCTTGACCGGCACCTGGGGATTGACCACCAGGATGTTCGGTACCTTGGCGCCCAGCGCCACGGGAGTGAAGTCCTTCGTCAGGTCGAACGTGACGTTCTTGTACAGCGTCTGGTTGATGGCGCTGGTGACCGCCACGAACAGCAACGTGTAGCCGTCCGGGGCGGCGCGCTGGACCTGGTCGGTGGCGATGTTGCTGCCGGCGCCCGGCTTGTTCTCGACCACGAACGATTGGCCCAGGGCTTCGGTGAGCTCCTTGGCCATGATGCGGGCGATCACGTCGGTGGTGCCGCCGGCGGAAAAGCCGACCACGATGCGGACAGGTTTGTCGGGGTAGGCAGCCTGGGCAGAACCCATTGCGAAAGCGCTTGCGGCGGTAGCCAGCAGCGTAGCGGCAAAGCGCCGCAGACCAGGCTTTTGACCGGTAGTCATAGAGTCTCCGTGCAGATACTGTCCATTAAATGGACGTTTTGAATTATTGGATGACGCATTTTGATCTATACACGAGCGGAGCATCAAGGTAGAGTCCACGCTACGGACTATGGTTTTCCCTTGACCGTTCCGCAATAACCCCCCAAGTTTTCAGAGAGTTGCATGCAAGACAGCGATGCCGCGGCCGCAGGCCCACGCACATTGCGGCGCGGATTGGCCGTTCTGGCCGCCCTGCGGGACCAAGGGCCCGACGGGCTAAGCGTGACTGATATCGCCCGGCTTACGGGCATACAGCGTCCCACCATCTACCGGCTGCTGGCCGCCCTGCTCGATGCGGGCCTGGTGCTGCCCGTCACGGGCACCAAGAAGTACCGCGCCCAGCTGGCGGTGGACCCCGACACGCGTTCCCGCGATCCGCGGGTGCGGCAATTGCTGCCGGTGCTGCGCCGGCTGGCCGACCGCACCGGCGACGCCGTGTTCCTGGTGGTGCGCGACGACGACGATTCCATCAGCCTGCACCGCGAAATCGGCAGCTACCCGGTACAGATCCTGGCCACCTACGCTGGCAAGCGCCAGCCGCTGGGCGTGGGATCGGGCGGCATGGCGCTGTTGGCCGCCCTGCCCGACGACGTGGCCCGCGGCATCGTCGAGCGCAACTCCAGCCGGCTGGACGAGTACGGCGGCATGACACCCCAGGAAATGTTCCGCCTGATCGAAAACACCCGCGCGCGCGGCTATTCGGTGGTGGGCAACCACGCCGTGCGCGGCGCGCTGGGCGTGGGCTGCGCACTGCTCGATGCGCAAGGCGCGCCGCTGCTCGCAGTGAGCGTCACGGCCATCATCGACCGCATGCCGGCCCAGCGCCAGCGCGAAATCGCGGGGTGGATCAAGGGCGAACTGGCGCGATTGGCAATGCAGGCCTGAGGCCGCGCCAGCCAGCCCGGCCGCGGATGCCTCATCCGCGACGCCTTTCTACGCGCAGAAAGGCCACGCAACAAAAAAGGGCGTCCGTGCCGGCACGGACGCCCTTTCTGTTTGCGCGAACCGCTCAGGCCGGAGCGCCCGTCTTGGGGTTCTGGATCTCGCGCAGCGGGATCGGCGCCTGGAAACCGGCGGCTTCGAGGGAGCTGCGGATTTCCTGGTACAGGCCCCAGCGCAGGTCCCAGTACTTGCCTGCCTCGGCCCACACCCGCACGTTCACGATCACGCCGTTTTCCTTGTAGTCGACGACCTTCACGAGCGGCTGGGGATCTTTCAGCGCGTCCGGGCTGGCATCGACAATGCCTTGCAGCTTGGCCAGCACCGCGTTCAGGTCGTCGCCATAGCGCACCGGCACGGGGATATCCAGGCGGCGCGTCTTGTTGCGGCTGTAGTTGGTGATGGTGGCGTTCCAGACCGTGCTGTTGGGCAGGGTCAGGTGGATGCCGTCGCCTTGCACGAGACGGGTCAGGAACAGGCCAACCTCTTCGACCGTGCCCTCGGCGCCGGTGCTCAGGCCCACGTATTCGCCCGCGCGCACCGGCCGCAGGATCAACAGCATGATGCCGGCCGCGATGTTCTGCAGCGTGCCTTGCAGCGCCAGGCCGACGGCCAGGCCGGCGGCGCCCAGCACCGCGATCAGGCTGGCGGTCTGCACGCCAAAGCGCGCCAGCACCGCGATCAGCGTGAAGATGCGCACCGCCCACACCACGGTGCTGTAGAACATCGGCACGATCGTCGGATCGATCTTGCTGGAACGCGTGGCGATGCGGCGCACCCAGCGGCCAAGCAGCGCCGACACCCACCAGCCGATGACCAGGATCAACAAGGCCACCAGCAGATTGATGCCCATGTCCACCAGCCTGGGGGCCCAGGCGTTGAATTCGTTCAAGGCGTCTTCCATCGTTAACGCTCCCTCGTGCAAAAAGACAGCCGAAAACTTTATCAGATGCGGCTTGCGGGCAGGGCGGGATGATGCAGCCGGTGTGTCAAGCTTTGTAAGGATGCGGCGCCGCGATCCGCATGCGTGGTCGATCCCCGTCGCGGCGGCCGCCACGCATCCTACGTGGCGCCGGCGACCTTGCGAAAGTGGTTGTCCCAGGCCCGCTCGCGCGAGGGCGGCAACAGCGGATGCGCCGCGCCCGCGGCGTCGGTGCGCAGCATGGCGCCCAGGCCGCTGCTGATGAGAAAGCCGGCCGCTTGCGCGGGCGCCACGCCGCAGCCGTCGGCCAGGCGCGTCAGCCCCAGGCTGCGGCCGCTTTCGGCGTCCCAGTACAGCACCTGTCCGCCCACCGGGCTGGACGTTGCAACCACCTTGCCCACCGCGTCCACCGCCACCGACCCGACGTAGTTGCGCATGTCGCGCAGCGCCTGCGCGGGCCCGGCGAACAGTTCCAGCGCGGCGCCGCGGCGGTGGCGGCCGACCAGCGCGGGGCGGTCGCCGGCCGGCCCCATGTACTGGCAGCCGAACCACACGCTGCCGCCCCCCGCCAGCGCCAGGTGGCGGATCGACAGGCGGTGCAGCTCGGGCGCGAGCTCGACCCGTTCCAGCAGGCGGCCGCTGGCCGCGTCGATATACGCCAGCGACGGGCGCATGGTGTCCAGGTTGAGTTCCAGCTTGCCGTAGTCGGGGTGCGTCAGGATGCCGCCGTTGGCCACGCACAGCGTCTTGCCGTCGGGCATCAGCACCACTTCGTGCGGACCGATGCCACCGCTGTCGAACTCGCCGACACGGCGGTAATTGCCGCCAGGCGAGGCGTCGTAGAGGCCGAGCACCCCCCGGCCGCCATCGAAGTCGTTTTCGGTGGCCGCCAGCAGGCGGGCGCCATTGAAATAGGCCCCGTGGCCGAAGAAATGCCGGTCGTCGGGCAACGGCAGTTCCACCGGCGCACGCTCGCCGCGCAGGTCGAAGCCCAGCGCGAAAAAGCCGGGCTGGCGGCCAAACACCACGGCGCGGTCGCCGGCCGGATCGATCGCAAAGCTGTGGCCGCGCGCGGGCATCGGCAGCACGCGGTGGTCCTGGCCGGTGGCGTCCAGCACCACCGCTTCGTCGCGTCCGCCGCGTTGGCGCGCCGTGACGTACAGCGCAGCGTCGCCCGGGGATGGCGCGGCCTGCGCGCCCCCCGGCCAAGCCAGGCCGACACCGACCATGCCGCCCGTTGCAGCACTGAGTGTTCCACCGACTGTTCCACCCAGGGCCACGCTCAATCGCACGCCCAAGGCGCTTGCCGCTGCGCGCGCCAGGAAGTCGCGGCGAGCCGGTTGCGCGGGCGGCAGGCCGCCAGCCCGCCCTGCCCCGCGTGCCGACGAACGATCAGTCGCCATCGAGCGCGTTGAATCCGATGGTGACGCCCAGCGCGGGCGCCAGGTCCTGGTCGACGATGGCCTTGGCGTTCTTCAAGGTCAGCGCCGCCAGCGCCAGTTGCCGGCACCCCTCGGCGTCGGCCAACGCCTGCTCCAGCGGCGCGGGCACGTCGCGCAATGTCGCGGCCGCGCGGGCCAGTTCACCCAGCACCGATCCCGCCATCCATTCACCGCCCTTGGGCAGCCCATAGCCCCCCGCGGTGTAGAACGCCGCCAGGCCGTCCAGGTTGGCGGCCAGCGTGCGCGTGGTCAGGCCGCTGCGCCAGAAGGCGGCGCGCTTGGGCCGGGCGTTGGCGGCCGAATCACCCAGCACCGGCAGGATCTTCACGTCGCGTGCGAACTGCAAGCCCGTGGACAGGGCCTTCATCGCTTCGGCCGCCACTTCCTGCGGATCGCGGTACAGGTCGTTGCCAGCCTGCGGCCGCGCGAACTGGCGACCGAAATCGCCCTGCGCGCTCCAGGCCTGGGCCACGTCGCGCGACATCGCGGCCACGTTGGCCGACACCGCCACGGCATAGCCGCAGGCGTAAGGGAATGTCGGCGTGCCCTGCGTGGTGCCCGCCTGTTTGAGCAGCGCGGGTTCGCCGTACAGCACGTATTCCAGCGCCGGCAGGCCCTGCACGGCCACGCTGCGGCCGGCCAGCGCGCGGGGCTTGAGCAACTCGGCGTCCTGTGCGGCGATCAACGCCTGCACCTGCTTGGGCATCACGCCACGGGTGTCCGGCCAGAACGCCAGCCGTTCAAAGCGGTTCGCCTGCACCAGCGGCCCGAAGCGCAGGAACTCGATGCGTGCCCACGCCTGCGCCAGCCCGGCGAACGCGTCTTCGACGCGCTTGGCGCCCGCCACGTCCGGCTTGCTGCACCAGGGGCCCAGCGCACCTTCCAGTGCGCCGGCGGCCTCGGCCATGGCGACCACCGCTGGCCGGGCGTAGCCCTGCGCCAGGCGCTCGCCCAGATCGGCGGGCAATTCGGCGCGGGCCGCCAGCGGCCAGGCCGATGACCCGGCCAGCAACAGCGCGGCGGCCGAGGCCTTGGCCGGCAGGGACCGGGGTGCAACAGGGAAGGCCATCACAGCGACTCCAGGAAACGAATGAGATCGGCGCGTTCTTCGGGCGTCATCGCCACGACGCGATCGCGCGCGGGCTGGCCCGCGCCGCCGTGCCACAACACGGCTTCGAGCAGCGTGCGGGCGCGGCCGTCGTGCAGCCAGGTGGCGGTGGGGTTCACGGTCTTGGTCAGGCCGATGCCCCACAGCGGCGGCGTGCGCCATTCGCGGCCCGTGGCCTCGCCGTCGGCGACGCCATCGGCCAGGTCGTCACCCATGTCATGCACCAGCATGTCGGTGTAGGGCCAGATCAGCTGGAAGCGGTGTTCGGTCTGCTTGGCGTTGCGGCTGGTGACGTACTTGGGCACGTGGCAGGCCACGCAGTTGGCCTCGTAGAACAGCTTCTTGCCGGCCAGCACGCGGGCATCGTCGGCGTCTCGCCGCTGCGGCACCGCCAGGTTGGTGGAATAGACGGTGACGAAGTCCATCAGCTTGGCCGGCACTTCCTCGGGCCCGAAACGCGGCTGCGCGCCATGCGGCATCTTCAGGCACTGCGTCTGAGCCGGCGTACAGTCGCCGTAGTGGTTGGGGAACAGCGGCGAAGACAGCCCCATGTCGTTGGAAAAGGCGGCAGCGCTCTGCTGTTCGACCGTGGGCTGGCCGGCCTTCAAATTGAAGCGGCCCAGCACCCGCGCGCCGGTACGCACGTCGGTGACCCAGTTGGGCTTGCCCACGATACCGTCGCGCTTGTCCGCGCCGACGTTGGCCAGGATGTCCGATTCGTGGATGGATTCCAGCAGCCCCAGGCCGATCATCGGCGGCGCCAGGCGCGGCGAGATCTGCGTGTCTTTGCGCATGGGGCCGTAGCCCGGGTTTTCGATGCGATACACGGGCTGCATCAGCGTGGCGGTTTCACCGCCATTGAGCGCGACGGTGACCGGCGTGTATTCGATTTCCATGCGGCCTTCGGCGGGCAGGCCCGCCACCGCGAAGTTCTGCAACTGCACGCCGTAGACCGGCTCGGGCAGCATCGCCAGTTCACCCGGCGCCAGCTTGGGATGGCCGCGGTCCGGGCCTTGCGGCACGGCCAGGCGCAGCAACAATGCAACGGCATCGGGGCGTTCGAGGGGATCGAAACCCGGCACCGAGCCGCGCCCGTCCTTGGTGTGACAGGCCTGGCACGACCGCGCATTGAACAGCGGCCCCAGGCCATCGGAGGCCTGCGTGGACGCGGGCGCCGAGACCCAGTCCTTGCGGAACAGGCCGTTGCCGACCTGGAATTCCTGGCGGCGCTCGAAGCTCATATTGGCCGACGGCTGCGAGAAGATGTCGGCGTTGATGAGCTTGTTGGTGGTGGTGGCGCCCGCCTGCATGGTCTCGAAGGTCTCGGCCTTGGAGAAGTCACGCGTGGGCGCCGTAATGGCGAGGACGCGTTTGAGGTCTTCGGCGGTCAGGTCATCGCGCCCGGTGGGCGCGGAGGGAGCGGCGGCGGCGCCGGCATGGGCCGACGCCGCCAGTACGGCGGCGAATACGAGCTTCACTTGAATACGGCGTCGGGTTTGTCCAGGCTGTCGGAACCTTCGATGGCGACCTTGCCCAGGTCCAGCAGCGTGATCACACGTTCCAGGCTGCGGGTCTGGTCCACCAGGCGATCGATGGCGGCCTGCACCAGGGCGTTGCCCTCCTTGTTGCCATCCGCGATCATCTGGTCGTAGGTCTCGACCGTTTCGGCGCGAATCCTGAGCGCCTGCATGGCGGCCACGGTGGCATCCAGCTTGGCGCGCACTTCGACGTCCAGCTTGGGATCACGCGCCTTCACCAGTTCGGACAGGCTGGCGCCTTCCACGGTCTTGCCGTCGATGCGCGTGTACGAACCCAGGTAGACATTGCGGATGCCGATCTGGTCGTAGAAGTGCGAATTGTGGGTGTTGTCCGAGAAGCAGTCGTGCTCTTCTTCGGGATCATGCAGCATCAGGCCCAGCTTCATGCGTTCGCCGGCCAGTTCGCCGTACGACAGGCTGCCCAGACCGGTCAGCATCGCGATCAGGCCGGCCTTGGGGTCTTCTTCGACGGCCTTGCGCGCGGCGCCGTCCTTTTTCCAGTTGCCCACCATTTCTTCCAGGTCGGTCACCAGCAGGTCGGTCACGGCCTTCAGGAATTCGATGCGGCGTTCGCAGTGGCCGCCGGTGCACTGCTTGGGATCGAAGTCCGTGTGCGGGCGGTTGCCGGCGTGGCGTTCCTGCGGCGTGCCCTTGCGGTCGGCCGGCGCCGGACCGGTGCCGTTCAGGTCCTGGCCCCACAGCAGGAATTCGATGGCGTGGTAACCCGTGGCCACGTTGGCTTCGTTGCCGTCGGCTTCGTGCAGCACTTCGGACAGCAGCTTGGGCGTGATCTTGCTGACGTCGACGGTCTTGCCGCCCACCGAGATCTTGGAATTGGCGATGACGTTGACGGCATAGTAGGCGTTCTCGTCGTTTTCGGTGCCGTAGGACGCGTCGACGTAGTCGATCAGGCCTTCATCCAGCGGCCACGCGTTCACACGGCCTTCCCAGTCATCGACGATGGGGTTGCCGAAGCGATAGGCCTCGGTCTGCTGGTAGGGTACGCGTGCGGCCAGCCAGGCGTCGCGGGCGGCCTTGAGCGTTTGCTCGCTGGGCTTGGATACCAACGCATTGATGGCGTCGCGCAGCGTCTTGGCAGCGGTCAGCGAATCTTCGTAGCCTGCCAGCGCCAGATCCGAATAGGTGGCAACCACGGCCTTGGGCTGCACCGCGGCGTGCGCCGTTCCCCCGAACACCGCGGCCGCCAGCACCGCTCCCAACAACAACTTGCGCATCGACATTCTCCCGTAACTCGAATGGGTTCCGCCCCGCGGCGGCCCCATCCACACTTGAATTTTGTGGATGCGAGTGTAAACAATTTTCGTTTGATATTCAGCCCAAAGTCAGATACCTGACGTTTTGCCGAATGAATTCACCGGGATTTGCCCCTTTCCAAACGAAAAAAGGGCCCGGAATCCGGGCCCTGTCGCGGGGCCGGGGCCTGCCCGGCCCCGGCGCGGCGTCAGCGTTGCAGCGGCGACTTGGCCGTTTCCTTGGCGGCCAGCACCGCGATGGCGGTGACCAGCAGCGCGGCGGCGACGTACAGCGAGATCGCCAAGGTGGAGTTCCACGACTTGAACAGGCTGGCGATGATCAGCGGCGCAAAGCCCCCGCCGACGATGCCGGCCAGCGTGTAGGCCAGCGACGACCCCGCGTAGCGCACCCGGCCCGGGAACTGTTCGGTGATGAAGGCGGCCTGGGGGCCGTACATCATCGCGTGGATCAACAGGCCCACGACCACGGCGGCGCAGATGGCGATGGGATGCGCAGTGTCCATCAACGTGAAGAAGACGAACGCCCACACCATGCCCAGCGCCGCCCCGGCCAGGTACACCGGGCGACGCCCGATCTTGTCCGACAGATGCCCGAACAGCGGCACGGCCACGGCGTTCAATGCCGCGCCCAGCATGGTCGCGGTCAGCGCCATGGGCCGCGACAGGTGCAGCACCGTCGTCACGTAGGTCAACGTGAACACCACCACCAGCGCGTACAGCACATCCGAGCCGATGCGCGAGCCCCCGGCCACCAGCAACTGGCGCCAGTGCTGGCCCAGCACGTCCTTGATGGGCGTGCTGGCGGTTTCGCGCTTCTGTTCCATTTCGAGGAACGCCGGCGTTTCTTCCACGCCGCGGCGCAGCCACAGGCCGAACAGCACCAACGCCACGCTGGAAATGAACGGCACGCGCCAGCCCCAGGCCTGGAATTCCTCGGGGCTGAGCCAGGCCGAGATCACGGCGATGAAGCCGGTGCCGATCAGCGTGCCGCACGACGGCCCGACCTGCGTGAACGAGGCATTGCGGCCACGTTGGTCGGGCTTGCCGTGCTCCATCGACAGCAGCACCGCGCCGGCCCATTCGCCGCCCAGCGCCACGCCCTGGATGAAGCGCAAGGCCACCAGCGCCACCGGCGCCCACACGCCCCAGCTGGCGTAGGTGGGCAGCATGCCCATCATGCCGGTCGAGATGCCCATGATCACCAAGGTGGCGACCAGCACGAACTTGCGGCCCAGGCGATCGCCCAGATGGCCGAACACGAAGCCGCCCAGCGGCCGCGAGACGTACCCGACCGCATAGGTCGAGAACGCCAGGATGGTGCCCGTCAGCGGATCGAACGACGGAAAGAAGATCGAATTGAAGACCAGCGCGGCCATCAGGTTGTAGATGGTGAAGTCGTACCACTCCAGCGTGGTGCCAACCGAGCTGGCCATGGCCAGGCGTTTCATCTTGCCCGGCGAGGCCGCCGGGTGCGCGGTTGCCGGCGCATGCAGCGTGTTTTCAGCCATTGTGTTTCCCCAAGTGTGATGTGTGAATGACGCCGCGTGTCAACGCAAGTCGGCGGCCGCCAGCTTCCAGCCCAGCGCCAGCAGCCAGGCGTCGGCGGCGCGCGCGCCCAACGCCGCGGCCGCGGCGTCGGCCAGCGCCCGGGCCGCGTCGGCCGTACTGGCCTCGACGACGAAGAGCGGGTCCAGGCGGCGGTTCTCAGTCGATTCGCGCGGCAGCGGACCGCTCAGGGCGGCGTCCGGCGCCAGCAGGTACGACTGCACGAAGCCGTCGGTCTTGGCCAGCGTGGCGCCCGCTTCGGCGGCACGGGTCGCCAGCGCGCCGGCGTCATCGCCGAACACCAGCGGCAGCACCGCGATGTGGCTGCCGCAGCCAAAGCCGGTCACGGCCTGCACGGCGCAGACGCGGCGCATCGGGTCGCGCATGCGGTCCAGGTTGGCCACCGACCACGGCGTCTGGCGTTCGAACGCCGCGCGGTAGTCGGCGGTGGTGAAGGCGCCCAGCGATTCCGTGCGGTACAGGCCCAGGTACTTGCGGCCACCCGACAGCGAGAAATAGCGCGCGCCCGACAGGAAGCCCGGGATGCGCACGCGCTCTTCGACGTGCTCGCGGTCGTACCAGCGGTTGAAATCGGTTTCGAACGCGGGATCGACGTCGCAGGCGACGAACAGCATCCCGTTGGGCGGCAGCGTGGAAGACGTGTTGGCTTGGCTCATGGCAAGAAGAAAAACCCTTCGGTTGCAGAAGGGGGTCATCTTCGGCCGACTGGCCTTTCCAAGCCAAACGAGTAATTTTTCGCGGCGGCAACAGAATTACTGAAAGCCCACCTAGGGATAACTCTATTGCGCCGAACCAAATTTGGGCTGAGCGACCGACGCGGTGTACTGGTCCGACGCCCGGCTGGCCAGTTCGGCCACCAGGCGGATGGCGTCCGACCCGGCGCCTTCCAGGTAGCTCACCACCAGCAATTGCGGCGGCACCGGCATGTCGCTGCGAATCACCTGCATCTCGCCGCGCGCCACGTATTCATGGATGGGCGGCAGCGGCACCAGCGCGCGGCCGAAGCCGCTGCGCACCAGCCGCGCCAGCGCCGAGATCGAGCTGACGCAGTGCACCTTGCCCAGCGGGATGCCGGCCTCGCGGAACAGGTTCTTCAAGGCCTCGTGCGGCTGCGAGCCGGGGCTCATGGTCAGCACGGGTTCGCTCAGCAGTTGCTGCACCGTGAGTGATTCCTCGTCGCCTGCCGGGCCGACCCAGCCCATTTCCATCGGCAGGCACGGCGTGCTGATGACGCCGGTGTCCGTCAGCAGGTCGGTCTGGAAGGCGATGTCCAGCGTGCCTTCGCGCAGGCCGCGATGCAGCGCGCGGGTGGTTTCGGACGTCAGCTGCACCTCGATGCCCGGATAGGTGGATCGCAGATTGGTCAGAAAGCCGATCAGCCAGGTATGCACCACGGTCTCGATGGCGCCGATGCGCACCAGGCCGAAGACTTCGTCGCCGGTGCGGCCCAGCGACAGGATCTGCTGGCGCAGTTCGAGCAGGCGCTCGCCGTAATCCAGCAAGCGCGTGCCCACGGCCGTCAGCCGCAGCTCTTTGGCATCGCGTTCGAACAGCCGCGCGCCGATGTCTTCTTCGAGCGAGGCAATGCGGTTGGCCACTGCGGCCTGGGTGATGTGCAGGCGGTCGCTGGCCGCACGGAAACTGCCCAGGCGGGCGGACCACAGAAATGCTTCGACAAAACGGGTATTCATATCCACGTGGCGGCACGCCCGGCGGCGCGCCCCCTTTCCTAGAACGCCAAGGCGGCAAGCCTTGATCCGCCCACATCCTACCGCGCCTGGGGCCGGGCGGACGCCCTGCGCGCCTGCCCGCCCCGTCACGGTGCCTGCCATGCACCAACGTGGTTCATGCCGCGCCCCGAGGCGGGTCGCGCCAACGCGTTACGCCAGGAAACAGTGCCATGTTCACGAGTTGGCACGGGTCTTGCTTGTCTGCTGGTATGCAAGCTTGTCTACAAGCGCCCATCTCGCCAACCAGGAGTACCGCATGACCGACCGCCCCGCGCCCTTTGCCTTCAACGCCATCCGCCGCAAGCTGATGCAAGGCGCTGCGCTGGGCGCCGCCGCGCTGGCCGCGCCCGCGCTGGTGCGCGCACAGTCGGGCCCGACGATCCGCATCGGCTACTGGCCGGTGGCGGCCGGGCTGCCGTTCTACGCCGCCATCGAAAAGGGCTACTTCAAGGAAGCCGGCCTGAACGTCGAGCCGCTCAAGTTCGCCGGGGCGCAGCAGGTCATGGAAGCCATGCTGGCCGGCCGCGCCGACGGCAGTGCCAACGGCACCGGCTCGGCCAACCTGGCCATCGGCGAGATCGCCTCGCCCGGCCTGTTCAAGATTTTCGCGTCCAACCCCAGCAACGCCAAGAACGTGCTGGACGAGTTCATTGTCGCGAAAGACAGTCCCATCCAATCCATCGCAGACCTCAAGGGGAAAAAGGTCGGTTCTGGACCCGGCATCCAGAATGCCACGCTGGCCAAAGCAGTGCTGGAGCGCGCCGGCGCAACCGGGGCAACCGTGGTCGAGTTGGCGATCAGCCAGCACGTCGCCGCGGTTGCCGCCGGCCAGTTGGACGCGTGCTACACGCTGGAACCCACGGGCACGGTCGGCCGCCTGAACGGCACCACCCGCGTGCTGGAAGCAGGCGTGATCGCCAAATACGTGCTGGGCGATCCGATGGCGCCCTGGTTCGGCGGGTCGGCCTCGCTGACCACCGCGTTCCTGAAAAAACATCCCGAGGAAAGCAAGAAATTCATCGCCGCATACGCCCGCGGCATCGAACTGATCCGCACCAAACCGGACGAGGCGCGCCCCTTCATGAAGGGCTACACCGCCATCGAAGGCCCCATGACCGAAGCCGTGCCGCTGGCCGCCTACACGCTCTACAACGAGTTCACCCCCGGCGACATCCAGTACTTCCAGAAGTTCTTCGACCTGTTCGCCGACAAGGGCATCTTCGCGCAGAAGGTCGACGTGGCCTCGATGCTGTACAAGGGCTGAGCCATGGATGCGATCAACGCCAACCGCGCGGTCAACGCGCCGGCCGCCGCGGCCACGGCGGCCGGCGCGCCCGCGTCGCGCCCGCCGCGCAAATGGACCGCCGCACGCCTTCTGCCGCTGATCGGCCCGCTGGCGCTGTACGTGGTGTGGGACCTGGTGGTGCGCCTGCAACTGGTCAGCCCCGTGCTGCTGCCTACCCCGGGCGCCACGCTGGTGGCGCTGGCCAAGGGCATGGCGGGCGGCCCGCTGCTGGGCGACTTCCTGGCGTCCGTCAGCCGCACGTTGCAGGCCTTCGTGATTGCCGGGGTGATCGGCGTGCCGCTGGGCGTGCTGCTGGGCAGCAATGAAAAGGCCTACCGCAGCGTGGAGTTCCTGGTGGACTTCTTTCGCTCGACGCCGTCGTCCGCACTGATCCCGCTGTTCCTGATGATCTTCGGCGTGACCGACATGAACAAGATCGCCATCGCCGCCTTCGCGGCCGTGCTGGTGATCCTGTTCAACAGCGCCTACGGCGTCATCAACGCCCGCAAGCAGCGGGTGATGGCGGCGCGGGTCATGGGCGCCTCGCGCTGGCAGATCTTCAAGGACGTGCTGATCTGGGAAAGCCTGCAGCCGACCTTCGTGGGCCTGCGCAGCGGCGTGTCGATGGCGTTGGTCATCGTCATCGTGGCCGAGATGTTCATCGGCTCGGACAGCGGGCTGGGCAATCGCATCATCAATGCCCAGCAGGTGCTGAACGTACGCGACATGTACGCGTCGATCCTGGCCGCGGGCGCCCTGGGCTACGTGCTCAACATTCTCTTTCTGGTGCTGGAAAAGCGCGTGGTCCACTGGAGCGGCCGATAACCATGTCCACCGTCATCAACCCCGTCATCGCCCCTGCCCCCGCGCCCGCGCCGTTCGAGCCGGGCCCGGCCGGCACGCACATCACGATCCGCGGCCTGACCAAGTACTTCGCCGGCTGGCCGCTGTACGAAAACTTCAACCTGGACATTCCCAAGGGCAAGATCGTCTCGGTGTTCGGGCCCAACGGCTGCGGCAAGTCCACCCTGATCAACATGATCGCGGGCCTCATCCCCATCGATGCCGGCGAGATCCTGTTCGACGGCAAGTCGCTGGCGCAGACCAAGATCGGCTACGTCTTCCAGAACTACCGCGAAGCCATGTTCCCGTGGCTGCGCACCATCGACAACATCGCCTATCCGTTGCGGCTGGAAGGCCGCAGCAAGGCCGAGGTCGATGCCCGGGTGGAAGAACTGGTGGCGTCGTTCGACGTCAAGTTCGATCTCAAGCGCTACCCGTATGAACTGTCCGGCGGACAGCAGCAGACCGCCTCGATCATGCGGGCGCTGGCCCCGGGACCCGAAGTGCTGTTCCTGGACGAGCCCTTTTCCGCGCTGGATTTCGAGATGACGCTGTTCATCCGCGAAAAGCTGCAGGAAGTCTTCATGCAGACCGGCACCACCATGCTGCTGGTCTCGCACGATCTGGAAGAAGCCGTGTACCTGGCCGACCAGGTGTTGCTGCTGACCAAGCGCCCGACCCGCGTGGCCGAAATCCTGGACTACACCGACGCGCGTCCGCGCACCGTCGACACCCT
>PJUB01000329.1_pt1 | contig 22997 bp, 21 predicted proteins | sample 1512141 | NCBI WGS metagenome assembly PJUB01 (sample SAMN08177677, study PRJNA422409) | Soil metagenome, whole genome shotgun sequencing project. | isolation source: Soil enriched on filter paper: alkali lignin treatment | place: USA: Madison | collected 2015-01-15 | reverse complement strand
CTGCCGCTGGCCGTGATCCTGATCGTGCCGATGAGCATCCTGGCGGCCCTGACGGGTGTGTACCTGACGGGCAACGACAACAACATCTTCACGCAGATCGGCTTGATGGTGCTGGTGGGGTTGTCGGCGAAGAACGCGATCCTGATCGTGGAATTCGCCCGCGAGCTGGAGATGAACGACGGCCGCACACCGCTGGAAGCCGCCATCGAGGCCAGCCGCCTGCGTCTGCGCCCGATCCTGATGACGTCCATCGCGTTCATCATGGGGGTCGTGCCGCTGGTGCTGTCGTCAGGCGCAGGCTCGGAAATGCGCCATGCCATGGGTGTCGCGGTGTTCTTCGGGATGCTGGGCGTGACGTTGTTCGGCCTGTTCCTGACACCGGTGTTCTACGTGCTGCTGCGTTCGATGAGTGGCAAGACGCTGCATTCGGCCGCGCAACATGAAGCGCCGGTGTGCGTGCCGCACATCGACCCGAACGCCCCGCCCGCCACGCAACACCACGCCTGAGCCGGCCCGGAAAAAATAGCCAGCGCGCCCCGTCCCGAACGGCGGGGCGCGCCCCCAAGAGAATCGTCATGAAGACCAAAAGACTGATCCGAGGTTCCGCCCTGCTTGCCGTCCTGCTTGTGCTGGCCGGCTGCGCGGTGGGCCCGACTTATGAAAAGCCCGCGGCGGCCGCCCCGGCGGCGTTCAAGGAAGCCGCCCTGCCCGCTTCGGAAGCGGGCACCTGGAAGGCCGCCGAGCCGTCGGAAGACGCGCTGCGCGGCGCCTGGTGGAAAGTGTTCGGCGACGAAGGCCTGAACCAGCTGCAGGAAGAGGCCCAGAAGGCCAACCAGAACCTGCAGGCCGCCGCCGCCCGCCTGACCCAGGCCCGCGCCCTGCAACGCGAGGCCCGCGCCGGCTTCTTCCCGAGCCTGGACGCCGCCTTCGGCCCCAGCCGCCAACGCCCGTCGGCCGTGTCGCAAGGCCTGCCCGACGGCACGCCGACGAGTCCGAGCACGACCTGGCGCGCACAGGGCACGGTTTCGTATGAAGCCGACCTGTTCGGCCGCGTGGCTTCCACGGCGGACGCCGCGACGGCCGACGCGCAACAAAGCGAGGCGCTGTACCGCTCGGTGCTGCTGGCGTTGCAGGCCGACGTGGCCAGCACGTATTTCCTGGTGCGCGAGCAGGACGCGGAATCGGCGCTGTACAACCAGACGGTGAAGCTGCGCACGGATACGCTGCAACTGATCCAGCGCCGCTACGATGCGGGCGACATCAGCGAGCTGGACCTGGCGCGCGCGAAGGCCGAACTGGCGTCGGCACAATCGGAAGCCCTGGGCATCGACCGCCGCCGCGCGGCGGCCGAGCACGCGCTGGCCGTCCTGCTGGGCCGCGCCCCGTCGGAATTCACGATGCCACCGCAGCCGATACAGAAGGTGGCGCTGTCGATCCCGGCGGGCCTGCCGTCGACGCTGCTGGAACGCCGCCCCGACATCGCGGCCGCCGAGCGCGCCATGGCCGCGGCAAATGCCCGCGTGGGCGCGGCCAAGTCGGCGTTCTTCCCGCGCCTGGATATCACGGGCGCATTCGGCTACGAATCCTCGGAACTGGGCAACCTGTTCCAATGGTCCAGCCGCACGTTCCTCTTGGGCCCGCTGGTCGGCGCCGCGCTGTCGATGCCGATCTTCGACGGCGGCCGCCGCCAGGCCGGCCTGGACCGCGCCCGCGCGGTCTATGAAGAAGACGTGGCGGTCTACCGCCAGACGGTGCTGAACGCGTTCCGCGAGGTGGAAGACAACCTGGCGAACCTGCGCATCCTGGCCGACCAGACGCGTGCGCAAGACGCGGCGGTGGAAGCGTCGGCACGGGCGGCAAAGCTGTCGCATACGCAGTACCGCGAAGGCTCGATCAGCTACCTGGATGTGATCGAGGCGGACCGCAGCGTGCTGTTGCAGCAGCGCGTATCGGTGCAGTTGAGCGGCGAACAGGCGCGATCGGCGGTGGACCTGATCCGCGCGATCGGCGGCGGCTGGGGCAACCCGGTGCCCGGGGCCGAGACGGTGGCCGCGAACCCGTAAAAAACGTGCTTGCCTGCACGTTCTGCCCCGCAGGTGCGTTCGCCTGCGGGGCATTTTCATGGGGCGGCCGGCCATGCCTGGCCACCGGCGCGGCTGAACTCAGTATTCGATCAACATGATGGGATGGTCAGAATATTCACCCACCGGCACGTCGCCTTGCTGGCCGTTGATGCGGCCCTCGACAGTGAACGTCTGCACGTTGCCAAGTCCCACGCCGTCTATCGCCACGCCCGGGGTCATGATCTTGTCCGTGCCGGCCTGGTACAGCTGGTACTCGATATAGTTGCCCCCTGCCCCCTTCATTCTGCGCGTGCCATTGACGGCATTCTCACCCTCGCCGATGGAGATCTTGAACGGCACCAGAACCGTGCAATATAGGCCGACGTTGGCGGTGGATGGCTTGAACCGGGACACCAGCGGCTGGGCGCCAAAATTCAGCGTGGCGGCGCCGCCGTTGAACGCGCAAGATTTGCGCACATCAAGCGACACATTCACGATGCTCGATGCCGTCCCGGAATGCCACGAAAATGGCGCGCACAGGCCCAGCGCGCCCAGCGAGCAATAACCCCACTCCCAATGCAGCGTAATGGTGTCCCGATAGGTCGAGGCGGTGGGATTGGCACCGGCCTGCGTCTCCAGGAACAGCTGCACATTGCCGCCCACCGACCCGCCCAACCCCAGAAAACTCAGCCCGCCCTGGGGCAGGCTTACCTGTTGCCCGAATGGCAGGCTGACCGTCCCTTTCGCGTCGCTGTAAAGCTTGTAGGGCACGCGGCCCAGGCCGAACAAGACGGTCATGGCGCCATTGTTCGAACTGATGGCTGTCACCTTGAGCTGCGAATTGGTGCCCAGGTTGATAAGGGAAAAGAAATTGCACTGGAAGCTGGAATCGAATTGCCGGGAGTTCTTGCTTTTGTAGAGCTCGTAGGAATAGAACGAACCAAATTTGATTTCCGCCCCAGCCCCTCCCTGGCAGTTGTTGTCTGCGCTTGCAACGGCGGACAGGCCCGCCAGCAGCGCCACGAAAAGCAGAACGCGTTGAAAGAAGATGGGCATGATGAAGTCGCTCACAGAGGCTGTTGTACAGGGTGCATGACCACGCTCATTGGCAAGCCAGGCGGCCAAGCCGGGCAATGCCGGCCTGCGGGGGCACAGGCCCGAGCGTGACGCGGCAAGCAGGGGAACCGTTGATCGGCAACACATGCAGGGTCGTGGCCGCGGGCAGCGTGTCCAGGTACACCTCGCCCTCACGGCCCACCCAGGCCACATCCTGGCCATCCGCCTGGACCTGACTGCCCGGCGCCACCGGCCGGCCGTCGGCGCCGACCACCGAAAACACCGCTGCCCGCAGCTTCTGCACCGGGAAACGCAGCACCAGGCCGCTGCCATCGCGGATGGCGGCTTCGGTCTTGGCCAGCGGCACTTTCACGTCCGCCGGCAGATTGATCGGATCGATCTCGAAATGCGCGGCATACCAGGAACTGACCGACGGGATCAGCAGGTGGCCGCTGGCGTCCGTATCGCCCACGTACTGATTCTCGAAGCTGACCGGCACGCCGCCATAGCCGTCGGTGGAGACCAGTGCGAACGCGTCCGTGACCGGGCGCGACAGATGCAGCGCGCCGTCCATGGCAATGATCGATCCGCTCACCTGCGCCCATTGCGACAGGTCATCGCCGGCGCCATAGACACCGCTGCGCAGGTCAAAGCGCGAAGCCCGCCAATTGACCTCCGCCTGGCGGTAGACGCTGCTGGTCGAGGAATGGCTGGCGCCCAGGCTCCAGCCCACGCCGCCGGCCAAGGGCGCGGCCTTCATGAAATTCGCCTGTTCCGAACGCCGTCCGTCGCGGTCGCGAGTCATGCCGAGACTGCCCGACGTACCGTCGCCCAACGAGATCGACAGCGACAACTGGGCGTTGTAGCCCTGCGAGCCGATCTCGCGATTGGCGCTGGCATACAGGCTGACCCCGTAGCCCAGCGTCACGCCATACGACACGTTCAGCAGCCGGGTACGCTGGTTCGGCGCGTAGTCCAGGTCGAACCATCCCATGCCCAGCGAGCCATAGCGCCCCAGAGAAACGCTGGCGGTGGCCTGGTCTTCCTGACGCGGCAGCCGGCCCGCATTGCGGTACAGGCCCAGATTCGCAAACCCTTCGTCACGGCGAGTGCGGCGCAGACCGACGCTATAGCGTTGATTGCTGTAGGAGTACCCCAGCGACCACTGCCCGCCTTGAGCCGTATCGGCGTTGTAGACCGTCGTGGCGGCGCGCGAGCCCGCCGTCAACCCTGCTTGCCTGTCGTAGGGCGAAAGCGGGCGCCATGTGTCGATGGCAGGCCGCCCTATCGTTCCCGGCGAAGCGCGGCTGCCGGCAACGGCAGCGTTCAACACGCCGAACACGCCCAACTGGACGTTCGAGCCGATGCCGCCGGCGGCAAAGCCTGGCGCGCCCTGCAACCATCCCGTGGCGGTCCAGCCCGACGTCAGGCCGTGGCGCATCACGCCGCTCGCCGCAATGTCACCGTAGTCAAAGCACGACACGCCGTATTGCCGGCGCAACAGGCCGACCGATGCGCTGTAGTCTGACAGGCCGGCCCGCAGCAGATCGTTCGAGACATAGAACGACACCTCCTGGCTGACTTCCCGGCCCAACGCATCGCGGGTGACCACCGTCGCCGTGCCCGCGCCATTGATATAAGGCAGGCTCTGCAGCGTGAACGGACCAGGGTCGACCTCACGCGATCCCATCCGATAATTGTTGATGAACAGATCCACCGCGGTCGGCACGGCCGCTTGGCCAGCGAACTGGGGTACCGGATAGGTCACCAGGTCGGGACGCGTGGCGAAGTTGCGCCCGAGCTGGAAGCCCGCCATGCGCACGGCGCCCGAATCCGCCAAGGCATCGGTGATGAGATCGCCCAGGACGTACTTGCGCACCGTGGCGGGATCGTTGTAGCGCCATTGCGTGTCGTATCGCATGTAGCGAGGGGCGCCCGAAAGGTCCTCGCCGCGCAACGTGTTGCGCCAGGCCCCGGTCGACGACACCGAACCGTAGGGACTGAAGAATCGCTGCTCGCTCCACACCGACAGTGCAGAGGCTCGCCGACTGCGGTTCAGATAGGTGTCATAGTTGAGCAGCAACCCCGTTGAACTGGCGGCCGACACCGATACCTGGCTACGCGTATCCATATCCACGACCTGCTGGGGCAGCCAGTCCGGCGGCACGGTAAGCACCAGTTGCTGTGCCGCGTTGTCGAGCACTGCCCGCACGCCGGGGATCTTGTCGACCGCGACCAGGTCCTGCGCAGGGTTGTCGACCTTCACTCCCAGCTGCTTGAGCAACGCGGCCTGCAAGTAGAAATGCCCTTGGCGGTGCTCGACTTTCTGTACCTGGCCGGCCGCCTTTCCGTTGACCACGACGTCCAGGTACAGCATTCCGTCCGGCAGCGAGAATGCGGCCCCGTGGGGCTGTGCCTGCACCGCGCAGGCGCTGGCTGCCAGCGACAGGACGGCCAGGCGATTGCATGCCCCGGCCGCGCGTTGTCGAAAAGCATGGAAAAAGCGAGTCGCCACGGCTGGTTCACCGCGGTGCGATCGCACGGGCTTCGCGATCGGAATTCACGTACGCGTTCAGGGCGCCTCCCGCCTGCACCGAGGCCGGCGCCTCGAACGCCATTTCGGCGCCCGCCAGGACGTAACCCAGCAATCCCGGCACCGACCACACCTCGCGTCCGCCCTGGACATAACTGACATGGGACAGGCGTGCGTGCACCGGACCGGTGTTGCGCACGACCAGCCAGCGCTGGCCCTGCTTGCTTTGCACGGTATAGGTCAGCACAGGCTGGGCAGCCGCTTTCGGATCGGGATGCTTGCGGGCGTCTTCACGCGTCCAGGCGCCGGCGCCGCTGACGAACAGCGGCACCGAATAGCGCAATTGGAACGCCAGCCCGGCACCCTGCCCGGCCTCTGCCACGGGGGGCGCTTCACGGGTCTGTCCGGCATTGGCATTGCCCGGAATTTCATCGATCAGGATGCGGTAGGCCTGTTCCTCGCCGGCTCGGACCGTGACCGTCCGGATTAGGCGCAGCAACTGACGCTGGCCCGGCTGTATCTCGGCCGCGGGCGGACTGACCACGATGTTGTCTTGCGGGACCAGCTCGTCCGACCCATTGGCCTGGGTCCAGCCCAGGGCGCGGATCTGGATGCGCGAGGCGGACTTGCCGTTGTTTTCCAACCAGATGGCCGTCCCGGTATCGTCGTGTTCGATCACCGGATCGATGGGCCAGACCAGGATGGATGCGGCGGCAACGGCCGATCCGGACAGGCACAGCGCGGCCAGCGCGCCGGCAAAATGAATGAGGGGTTTCATGGCAAAGGCAATCAGTAGTAGACGGTGACGATCAAGTCGTCGGTGTACAGGCCGGGCTCCGGCATGGCCTGTGTGCTGCGCAACTCGGCGTAGACAGTCAGATCGATGGCGCTGCTCGTCGCGGTCAGCAGCACGCCATCGTTGTTCTGGCCCCAGCGCTTGAGATAGCCGCTGTCCTGGTACAGCTCGTATTTCAGAACCTTGCCGGCGGCGCTCTTCAATTGCCGGCCGCTATAGGCGAATGAAGAGCGGGTGGCGTTGCTGCCCTCATTGATATCCACCCGGAATGTCGTGCCGGGCGTGCAGCGCATCACGATGCTCCCCGCACTGACGGTGGACTTGGTCTTGACGCTCTTGTCCAGGCGATACACGGTGCCGAAGTCGATGACGCCGAGCGACGTCACGGGACTCTGACTGGAGCCAAACCAGCAGCCCGGCGTAATCGCCGCCTTGACGGTCATGGCCTGCGTGACCTGGTCCGCGCTGGCGCCCGGCGCATGCGTCAGGACGGCCACCAGCAGGGCCGGCAGCATGCGCCGCGGCCCCGGTACCCGCTTGCCGGCTACCATTGGATCGTCACCTTGACGGTGTCTCGATACACGCCCGCAGCCGGCGTGGCCTGCGCCGGCTCGATCGCGGCGTACACCGGAATCAGCTCTTCGGCGCCCGTGCCGGACCGCGCCAGCGGCGTGGCCCCTGTCCAGAGACGGCTGTAGGACGCATCGCTGTAGAGCGCATAGCCGACGAAGGCGCCGGTCGGCCCTTTCAGCCTGCGCTGCTGGCCTGCGTTGTTCTCGCCTTCGCCCAGGACCACGCGATAGGGAACGCCGGTGGCGCATTGCACGCGTATGCCTGCCTGCCCCTTGCCCGCCTGGGCCTTGACCACGTTGGCCAGGCTGGGATGCGTGCCGAAATCGAGTGTTCCAAACGAGACCGCGTTGCCTGCGGGCGCGGCGCCGGCCGAACACAGGGTGGCGATGACCACGCGCACCCCCAGGGTCGCACTGCCGGATTGCGAAAAGGTCTGCGCGTGAGCCGCACTGGCGGCGCCAAGGCAGAGCAGAAAATGAAATGCTGGGCGGAACATGATCATCCACGGGTCCGGTGCGACGCACCAGACCCGTTGCACAAGAGGTTTACCAGCTGACCGTCAACATGACGACATCGGCGTATTTGCCGGACGCGGGGGTGGCTGCCATGGGAGGAATGCGGCCGTACACCACCATTTCCTCGGCCGCGCCCTTGCCGGAGCCGGTGTAGGGATTCTTGCTGTCCCAGACCGTCTTGCGCGCCGCGTCCTGATATAGGTAGTAGGGGACGTACGCAGCGGTGGTACCGCCGACCAGCGCCAGGCGTCGGGCGCCCTCGCCGGACGCATTGCGTCCGTCGTCCAACGACACGCGGTAGGGAACGTCCTGCGTGCAGTTGAGCTTGACGACGGCGCCGCCGGAACCCTTGGCCTGGGCGTCAACGAAGTTCTGGGTCAGGGCCGAGACTTCGCCGAAGCTCAACGTGCCGAACGAGTTGAAGTCCTTGGCCGAGCCATTGACCACTTCGCAGCCTTTGCCGATGGTCAGTTCGACCGCCAGCTGGCCCCGGACTTCGCCGGCGGTATAAGTGGGCGCGGCAGGAGAGGCGGCCGCGGGGTCCGTTGCCGCGGCGGATGCCACGCCGGCAATCGAGCAACCGCACAAGATCGCGGCGTTCAAGAGAGTCTGTTTCATGAAGTTATTCGGGTCTGAAGGAATGGGAAGAGGTTGAATCCCCGAATACGCACGGGCGTCTTTCGGTTCGGAAGGCATTACATCAATCGTCGGGATCGCCTGACATCAGACGATTCCGGATCTGCGCCGGTCGCGGCCGCCGCGCCGGACGGCCCCTCGCGATTCAGAATCGTCTGACCCCGGCGCAAGTCGGGCCTACAATTCCGTCATGCCGACCACCCGCCTCTTCTACGCGCTCTGGCCCGACGCGCCCCTGGCCAGCAACCTGGCCACGTGGGCCGACCACGCCCACGCCCACGCACAGGGCCGTGTCATGCGCACGGAAACCCTGCATCTGACGCTGGCCTTCCTGGGTTCGGTGGACCGGGCGATCGCCGACGAACTCATCGAGGCCACCCCCTTTCATCGCCTGATACCCGGTGAGCTCACCCTGGATCAGTACGGCGTCTTTGCCCGGCAGCGCATCCTGTGGGCTGGACCTAGCCACGTGCCCGATCTGCTGCAGGCGGCGCATGACGGCCTCTGGCTCTGGCTGTCGGCATTCGGCCTGGAGCCGCCCACCCAACCGTTCCGCCCGCACGTCACGCTGCTGCGCAATATCGAACGCGATGCGCCGCCCGCAGCGCCACCGGCCCCGCTGACCTGGAGGTATGACCGCATGGTGCTGGTGGCGTCGGAATCTTCCACCGGCGGCAGCCGCTATCGGGTCGTGGCCCAATCTTGCCCGCGACCGGCCTAGCGTAGAGACGGCCAGGCGAGCGGACCGCCCGCTCACGGCTCTGGCACAATCGAGCCCGTCGCAACGACTTAGGATCTTCATGATCATCCTGCTCGACCAAGACGGCGTGCTGGCCGACTTCGAACATGCGTTCATCGATGCCTGGCGCGAGCGCCATCCCGATATTGCGCCCGTGGCGTTCGAGGATCGCAAGTCCTTCTACATTCGCGAAGACTATGCGCCGGAACTGCGGGGCATGGCCGAGGCCATCTATACCGCGCCGGGGTTCATTCGCAACCTGCCTCCCGTTCCGGGGGCGCTGGATGCGGTGAAGGAATTGCTGGCGCTGGGCATGGATGTGCGCATCTGCACCTCGCCGCTGTCGCAGTTCGAGAACTGCGTGGCCGAGAAGTATCTGTGGGTGGAAAAGCACCTGGGGCGCGAGGCGACCAACCGGCTGGTGCTGACCAAGGACAAGACGCTGGTGCACGGCAACTTGCTGATCGACGACAAGCCGTTGATCCAGGGCGCGGTCAAGCCGCGCTGGAAGCACATTCTGTTCGATGCGCCCTACAACCGCGCGGTGACCGACCGGCCGCGCATCAACTGGAGCAACTGGCGCAGCGTGCTGGCCGGCGAACTCTATACCGCAGACGAGTGACGCCCGGATGATAGGGTCGCAAGCCCTTCGGATGAGGGCTTTCCGGGCGGTTTGCAGGCCCTGTTCAGCCGTCATGTTTTAGGACTATCCTGTGGTGCTGTATCCCCATTTCCTGGAGGAGCCCGCACCATGAATCTGCACCGTCTGCTCAAGCAGCGAGAAGCCGACCACAAGCCCTTGCGCGTCGCGCTGCTGGGCGCCGGAAAGTTCGGCTCGATGTTCATGAGCCAGGCTCCGCGCACGCCGGGCATGCGCCTGGTGGCGGTGGCCGACCTGGCGCCCGACCGGGCCCGCGCGGCACTGACCCGGGTGGGGTGGCCGGCGACGGCGCTCAATGCCACCAGCGTCAATGACGCCCTCAAGAACGGCAAGGTCTATTTCAGCGACGACCCCTACGCGGTCATCGCCAGCCCCGACGTCGACATCGTCATCGACGCCACCGGCCAGGCGGCCGCGGGCATCGGGCACGTGCTGGCCTGCTGCGAGCAGGGCAAGCACATCATCATGGTCAATGTCGAAGCCGATGCGCTGGCGGGGCCGCTGCTGGCGCGGCGTGCGCGCGAGGCCGGCATCGTCTATTCGCTGGCCTATGGCGACCAGCCGGCGTTGATCTGCGAAATGGTCGACTGGGCGCGGGCCAGCGGCTTCGAGGTCATGGCGGCGGGCAAGGGCACCAAGTATCTGCCTGAGTTCCATACGTCCACGCCGGACACCGTGTGGCCGTACTACGGCTTCACTGCCGAGATGGTGGCGGCCGGCGATTTCAATGCGCAGATGTTCAACAGTTTCCTGGATGGCACCAAGAGCGCCATCGAGATGGCGGCGGTGTCCAATGCCACGGGGCTCTTGCCATCGCCGTCCGGACTGCATTTTCCGCCTTGCGGCGTGGATGACCTGGCGCGGGTGCTGCGGCCACGCGAAGACGGCGGCATTCTGCATCATCGCGGACAGGTCGAGGTGATTTCCTCGCTCGAGCGCGACGGCCGGCCGGTGTTTCGCGACCTGCGCTGGGGCGTGTACGTGACGCTGGCCGCCGATAGCGATTACGTGCGCCGCTGTTTCAAGGAATACGGGCTGGTCACCGATCCGGGCGGCAACTACACCGCCATGTACAAGCCGTATCACCTGCTGGGCCTGGAACTGGGCATCAGCGTAGCCAGCGTGGGGCTGCGGCGCGAGCCCACGGGTGCACCGGCAGGCTGGCATGGCGACGTGGTGGCCACGGCCAAGCGCGATCTGCAGGCCGGGCAACTGCTGGACGGCGAAGGCGGCTATACGGTGTACGGACGCCTGATGCCGGCGCGCGATTCCGTGGAAGAAGGCTATCTGCCGCTGGGCCTGTCGCATCAGGTCAAGCTCAAGCATGCCGTGCGGCAATCGCAGGCGATCCGCTGGAGCGACGTCGAATACGACGATCGCTCGCAGGCCGTGCAGTTTCGCCGCGAAATGGAGCAGACCTTCGCTTGAGCCCTGGCCTGCGGGTGGGCGATGCAACGACCCGCCCGCCGCAGCGCGCTCATCGGTCCCCGCCAACAGGGCTCACACTGGTGCGGGCCGCTCCGCCTGGAACAGCCGCAGCCGGTCGGCCGCGTTGCGCAGGTGCTGCTCGGCGGCACGGCCCGCGGCGTCCGGATCGCCGTTTTCGATAGCGGCGAAGATCGCCTGGTGTTCGCTCTGCACCGCCGCCATGCGTTCGGCATACCTGCGCGCCGTGTTGTTGCGCGCGCTGCGGATGACACGCCGCACATTGGCTTCCAGGTAGTCGTTCAGCGCCACCAGGTGGGGGTTGTGAGTGGCCTGCACGATCGACTGGTGGAACTGGTAGTCCTCTTCGTCGCCCAGCTTGTCGTTGATCAGCGCGTACTCCATGCCCACCAGCGCCTGGCGCATCTTCTTCAGGTCGGCGTCGGTGCGGCGCTGCGCGGCGTAGCGGGCGGCGGTGACTTCGATCGACAGCATCAGTTCCAGGATGTGTTCCAGGTCCTGGCTGTCGCCCGGGGATGGCGCGGCAATGCGAAAGGCGTTGCGCTGGAAGTTCGGGTCGACGAAGACGCCGCTGCCTTGCTGCGACGTGATCAGGCCTTCGGATTTCAGGCGCGCCAGCGCCTCGCGCACCACGGCGCGGCTGACGGAGTAGATCTCGGTCAGTTGCTTTTCGGTGGGCAGGCGGTCGCCGGGCGCCAGCGCGCCCTGGCGGATCTGCTCGGCCAGCGCGTCGGCCACGCCCGCGGATAGCGAGTGCCTGGGAGCGGCGCGTTGCGGGTCGGGGTCCCGCCGGTCCTGTTCGGATATGGGCTGCATGAGGTTCATTAAAACGTAAGGCGGCTCGCGGGGCGGCTACCTTGGGTTATAGGAGTTTTCGACGTTTCACTGCGGCCGCGCCCTTGAAAATCATAGTCTTTTGCCGGGCTGCAAGGGCACGGCGGTTTGAGACTTTACGCGATATAGATGCCGCCGTTGACCTGCATGACTTCGCCGGTGACGAAGCCCGCCAGCGGTGAGCACAGGAAGGCGATGGCGCCGGCGATTTCGTCGGCGGTGCCGAAGCGCTTGAGCGGGGTGCTTTCCAGCAACTGGGCGCCCTTTTGGCCGATCAGGTCGTGGGTCATGGAGGTGGCGATGATGCCGGGCGCCACCGCGTTCACGCGGATCTGCGGCGCCAGTTCCAGCGCCAGGCTGCGGGCGAAACTCTGCACCGCGCCCTTGGATGCCGAATAGGCGGCGTGGGCGTAGCTGCCGCGCTGCGCGGCCAGCGACGTCAGGAGCACGATCGAGCCATTCTGGCGCAGGTGACGCTGGGCCGCGCGGCAGACGTAGAAGGTGCCGTCCAGGTTCACGCCCATCAGCTTCTTCCAGGCCTCGTCCGTGGTGTCCCTGACCAGTTGTTCGGGATAGATGCCGGCGCAGTGCACCAGGTGGTCCAGGCCGCCGAAGTGCTGCGCGGCGCGTTCCAGCACGCGTTCGCAATCGGCCGAAGCCGCCACGTCCAGCGCATGGGTGTAGACGCGCTGGCCGGTGGCGTCCAGTTCGGCCGCCACCTCTTCCAGGCGCGCCTTGTCGATATCGGTCAGCACCAGCCGGGCGCCGTGGGCGGCCATCAGCCGCGCGGTTGCCAGACCGATGCCGTTGCCCGCGCCGGTGATGGCCACTACCTGTCCTTCAAACGAAATCATGCTGTCTCCCTAGCGATGTTCGAGCGGCCCGCGCCGGGTCCCGGGGGTTGCCCACGAATTCGATTGAACCGCCGAATCCGTTGCTTGACACGGGAAAAACGCTTGCCCTATGATTTATCGGACAACTTAATAAAGTTGCCTGACAACTTGTGATGAAAGCGTAAATCAACCCGCGCTTCCAGGCAAGGGCGTCAGCAAAAAGCACGGCCTAGGGCCGCATGACAGGCAGGGGACAACCAGGTGGACATCACCGGCAGCACTACCGTATTTGCGATCGCGGCAGACCCGATCGCGCACGTCAGGACGCCCCAGCGGCTCAACGCCCTGCTGCGCGAGCGCGGCGTGGATGGCGTGATGGTCCCGTTTCACGTCGGGGCCGCCGCGCTGCCCGCCCTGTTTGCCGGCCTGCGCGGCCTGGCCAACCTGGGCGGCATCGTCGTCACCGTGCCGCACAAGGAAAGCGCCGCCGCCCTGTGCGATGCCCTGACCCCCGCCGCGCAGTTGATCGGCGCGGTCAACGCCGTGCGTCTGCAGAACGGCTGCCTGACCGGCGGCAACTTCGACGGCCTGGGCTTTGTCGCGGGCCTGCGCAGCCAGGGCCACGATCCGGCCGGCCGCCATGTCTACCTGGCGGGCCTGGGCGGCGCGGGCAAGGCCATCGCCTGTGCCATCGCCGATGCCGGCCCGGCCAGCCTGTCGCTCTACAACCGCTCCGCGGCCAAGGCCGAGGCCTTTGCCGAACGCCTGGCGCGGCACTACCCTGCGCTGGCCCTCCACATTGCCGGCCCCCGCCCCGAGTCCTGTGACATCGCGATCAACGCGACCTCGCTTGGCCTGGCCGATACCGATTCCCTGCCCTTCCAGCTTGACGCCCTGGCGCCTGGCACGGTCGTGGCCGACGCCGTGATGAGCCGCGTCGACACGCCACTGCTGCGCGCCGCTGCCGCGCGTGGCTGCCGCACCCACCCCGGCCTGTACATGCTGGAAGGCCAGCTCACCGAAATTGCCCGCTTCCTGGGCATACAAGAGCCGCATCAAGCAGCTTGATCGATTCACGGACCCCACACTCCCGTTCCACGGAGGAGACACGCATGAAATTGGCTTTCACCACCGGCCTGCTGTGCCTGGCCGGCATTGCCGCATCGGCGCAGGCCGCGCCCGTCAAGATCGGCCTGATCGAAACGCTGTCGGGCCCGCAGGCCTCGACCGGCCTGATGTTCCGCGCCGCGGTCAAATATGAACTGGACCGCATCAACGCGGCCGGCGGCTGGAACGGCCAGCCGCTGGAGCTGGTCGAGTTCGACAACCAGGGCGGCCCGGTGGGCGCGTCCGACCGCTTTCGCGCGGCGGCCGCCGAAGGCGTGCAGATCCTGGTGCAAGGGTCGTCGTCGGCGATCTCGGGCCAACTGACCGAGGACGTGCGCAAGCACAACCTGCGCAATCCGGGCAAGGAAGTCGTGTTCCTGAACGTGGGCGGCGAGGCCCTGGAACTGACGGGCCAGAAGTGCCACTTCTACCATTTCCGCTTCACCACCAATGCCGACCTGCGCGTGAAGGCGCTGGCCTCGGTCATGTCGGCCGACGGCACGCTGGGCAAGCGCGTGTACGCCATCAACCAGAACTATTCCTGGGGCCAGGACATGGAAGGCGCCACCGAGCGCTTTGCCAAGCAGTACGGCTATGAAGTGGTGGGCAAGACACTGCACGAAGTCAACAAGATCCAGGACTTCGCGCCCTACGTGGCCCGCATCCGCGCTGCCACGCCGGACACCGTCATCACCGGCAACTGGTCCAACGACCTGCTGCTGCTCATGAAGGCCACGCAATCGGCCGGCCTGAAGGTGCGCTTTGCCACGGTGTTCCTGGACCAGGTGGGCAACCTGGCCAACGCCGGCGAGGTGGCGCTGGGTCACTACATCGCCCACCCCTACAACATCGAGGCCGCCGGCGAAGACGGCGCCAAGTTCGCCGAAGACTACAAGGCCAAGACCGGCCACTACCCCAGCTACACCGAACCGCAGACCGTCATCGGCATCACCTTCCTGGGCCAGGCGCTCAAGCAGGTCCAGCCCAAGGACGGCAAGCTGTCGGTGCCGGACCTGGCCCGTGCGCTGGAAAAGGTCACCTACACGTCGCCGCTGGGCACCTACACCATGCGCGCCGAAGACCACCAGGTACAGCTGCCGATGGTGGTGTCCAAGGTCAGCAAGAACGCCAAGTACAAGGCCGACGGCACCGACATGGGCTTCGAGCCGGTCAAGGTGCTGGCCGCGGCGGACGTCTCCGCCCCGGTGCAGGCCACCTGCAAGATGGTGCGCCCGGACTGATGGCCCCCGCCGCGGGCCGGACGGCCCGCGGCGGCATCACAACAACGCTCACCGGCGCGGGGCCGGCAAACAGGGCGTGATGAATCGCCGGGCGCTTTGCGCCTGGCGCGCAAGGATTTTGGAGCGGACATGGAATACTTTACGGTCTCGCTGTTGAACGGCGTGATCTACGGCCTGCTACTTTTCATGGTGTCGGCAGGCCTGACGCTGATCTTCGGCATGATGGGCGTGCTCAACTTCGCGCACGCCTCGTTCTACATGATAGGCGCGTATGCCGCCTACACCCTGGCGCCCGTGACGGGGTTCTGGACCGCGCTGGTGCTGGCCACCGTCATCGCGGGCGTGCTGGGCATGGGGGTGGAACGCTTCTTCCTGCGCCGGGTGCACAAGTTCGGCCACGCTCAGGAACTGCTGGTGACCTTCGGCCTGGCGTTCATCGTCGCCGAGCTCATCAAGCTGTTCTACGGCGACTTCCCTGTCGACTACCGCGTGCCGGCGTTCCTGAACTTCGCGGCCTTCCGCGTGTTCGACGCGGACTACCCCTTCTATCGCCTGCTGATGGGCGGCGTGTCGCTGGCGATGTTCGGCGTGATCTACCTGCTGCTGTCGCGCACCCGCGTCGGCATCGTGGTGCGCTCGGCCATCTACCGGCCGCGCATGGCCGAGGCCCTGGGCCACAACGTGCCGCTGGTGTTCATGAGCGTGTTCGGCGTGGGCGCGGCCATGGCGGGGCTGGCCGGCGCGGTGGCCGGGGCCTTCTACACGACCAATCCGAACATGGCGCTGGAGCTGGGCGTGCTGGTGTTCGTGGTGGTGGTGGTGGGCGGCCTGGGCTCGCTCGAAGGCGCCATGATCGCCTCGCTGCTGATCGGCCTGATCAGCTCGTTCTCGGTCGGCATCGACGCCAGTCTCGCCACCCTGTTCGGCCTGTTCGGCGCCGGCGAGTGGGCCGAAAGCGTAGGCGGCCTGATGACGGTGAAGATCTCCAGCCTGGCCGCGACGCTGCCCTTCCTGCTGATGCTGGTGGTGCTGCTGGTCAAGCCGTCGGGCCTGAAAGGAGAGCAAGCATGAGCCGGCCCCTGAATTCCCCCGGCCGCGTCTCGGCCGCCTTGCTGCTGCTCATCTGTGTCGGCGCGCTGTGCGCCCTGCCCTGGCTGCTGCCGGCAGGGCAACTGGTTGCGGCGGTGCAGATGCTGATCGCGGCGCTGTTTGCCTGCGCCTTCAACCTGCTGGCGGGCCAGGGCGGCATGCTGTCGTTCGGCCATGCGGCGTATTTCGGCGTGGGCACCTTCGCCACCATCCACGCCATGAACGCGCTGGGCGGCGCGGGCCTTCTGCCCACGCCCTTGATGCCGCTGGCAGGCGGCGTGGCCGGCCTGCTGTTCGGCCTGGTCGCCGGCTGGTTCGCCACCATGCGGTCCGGCGTGTATTTTTCGATGATCACGCTGGCGCTGGCCGAACTGCTGCACGCGCTGGCCCCGCACCTGAAAGGCGTGTTCGGCGGCGAAGCGGGCCTGTCGGCCATGCGCATGCCGGCCTGGGGCTTTTCCTTCGGGTCCGACATCGAGGTGTATTTCCTGGTGCTGGCCTGGGTGCTGGTGTCGCTGGCGGCGCTGTACGGCCTGACCCGCACGCCGCTGGGCCGTTTGACGCTGGGCCTGCGCGAAAACGCCAACCGCCTGCGCTACCTGGGCTATCGACCCCACGCGCTCAAGACCCTGGTGTTCGCGCTGTCGGCCATGTTTGCCGGCATTGCCGGCGGCCTGCAGGCGCTGAACATCGAAGCCGGCAACTACGTGCTGTTCGAGGTCAAGCTGTCCACCGACGCGGTGCTGTTCGCCTACATCGGCGGCGTCAACGCCTTCCTGGGCCCGGTGCTGGGCGCGTCCATCCTGACCTTCCTGTCGCAGACGCTGGCGGACATCACCCGGTCGTGGCTGCTGTACCAGGGCGTGCTGTTCGTGCTGGTGATGCTGTTCGTGCCGGACGGCCTGGTGGGTCTGGTGCAGCGCGCGGCCAAGTCGCTGCGCGAGCGTGGCCTGGCCAACTGGCTGCCGCGCGCGCTGGTGTCGGTGGCCAGCGGCCTGCTGCTGACGGCCGCCACGGTCTTCAGCGTGGAACTGCTGCAACGCATGTTCGCCCGCGACTACCGCGCGCTGCTGGCCATGAATCCCGATGCCGGCTGGCCCGCCATCGCGCTGTTCGGCCGCGACTGGGCGCCGCTGGCGCTGTCCACCTGGCTGGTGCCGCTGGCGTTGTTCGCCGTCGGCCTGGCCGCCTGCCGCTGGGCCATTGCCCTGTGGCGCAGCGGCGCCGATGCCGCACCCGTGCTGGAGGCCGCGCGATGAGCCACGAGATCCTGACACTGACGGATGTGCGCAAGTCGTTCGGCGACGCACAGATCATCCGCGGCGTGAACCTGCAGGTGGAAGCCGGCGAACGCCATGCCGTCATCGGCCCCAACGGGGCTGGCAAGTCGACACTGTTTCACCTGATGTCCGGCTCGTTCGCGCCGACCTCGGGCGACATCACCCTGCGTTCGCGTTCCATCGGCGGCCTGCCGCCCGAGCAGATCAACCGCCTGGGCCTGGCACGCTCGTTCCAGATCACCAACGTGTTCCCGCGCCTGTCGGTGCGCGAGAACCTGCGCCTGGCAGTGCTGCGCATGCACGGGCCGGTCTACAACTTCTGGCGCCCCATCGCCCGCCACCGCGCGGTGAACGAAAACGTCGACCAGTTGCTGGAAAAGGTGCGCCTGGCACCCAAGCAGCACACCGCGGCGGGCGACCTGAACTATTCCGAGCAGCGTTCGCTGGAAATCGGCATGACGCTGGCTTCGCGCCCCAAGGTGATCCTGCTGGACGAACCCATGGCGGGCATGTCGCAGCACGAGGTCGACTACACCGTCGAACTCATCAAGGACGTGACGCGCGACTGCACGCTGCTGATCGTCGAACACGACATGCAGGTGGTGTTTTCGCTGGCCGACCGCATCAGCGTGCTGGTCTACGGCGAAATCCTGGCCACCGGCACGCCGGCCGAGATCCGCGGCGACGCCCGCGTGCGCGAAGCCTACCTGGGAGAGGAAACGGTATGAGCATGCAATCCCCCCTGCTGGCGCTGCAAGGCGTGCACGCCCACTATGGCAAGAGCCACATCCTGCACGGCATCGACCTGACGGTGAATCGCGGCGAGGTGGTCAGCCTGCTGGGCCGCAACGGCGCCGGCCGTTCCACCACCATGAAAAGCATCATGGGGCTGGTGGACGTGACCGCCGGCCAGATCACCATCGAAGGCCGCGACATCACCGGCAAGCGCCCCTTCGAGATCGCGCGCGCCGGGCTGGGCTTCGTGCCGGAAGAACGCGAGGTCTTCGCCAACCTGACGGTGGACGAGAACCTGCGCATGGGCGAACAGCCGCCGCGTCCCGACGCGCCGGCCTGGACGGTCGAGCAGATGTTCGAGTATTTCCCCCGCCTGAAGGAACGGCGCAATACCCGGGCCGGCAACCTGTCAGGCGGCGAGCAGCAGATGCTGACCATGTGCCGCTCGCTGCTGGGCAACCCCAAGGTCATGCTGATCGACGAGCCCACCGAAGGCCTGGCGCCCAAGATCGTGGAAGTGATCGCCGATGTGATCCGCGACATCCACCAGCGCGGCGTATCGGTGGTGCTGGTCGAGCAGAAGTTGACTATCGCGCTGAAGGTCTCAACCCGCGTCAGCGTGATGGGCCACGGCCGCATTGTTTTCGAAGGGCCGCCCGCGCAACTGCACGAGCGCCAGGACGTCGTGCAGGAATGGCTGGCGGTCTGACGCCGCCCGCGAACCTGCTCACGACATACCTCCATCACGCACCGTTAAAGGCAAGCACTTGGACACGACCCCTGAAGTACCGCAATCGGACGTCATCCACCCCGATCTGCGCGGCAAGACCGTGGTGATCACCGGCGGCGCCAAAGGCATCGGCTACGCCACCGCCCAGGCCTTCGTCCGCCAGGGCGCGCGCGTCGCGCTGCTGGACATGGACCCGGCCGCGCTGGCCGAGGCCGTGGCCGGCCTGCAAGCCGCCGGCGGCGAAGCCCTGGCCGCGCAGGCCTCGGTCACCGACGCCGATGCCGTGGAGCGCGCCTTCGCCCAGGTCGAACAGGCCTGGGGCCGCATCGACGTGCTGGTCAACAACGCCGGCATCTCGGCCAACAAGCCCACACTGGACGTCACCGTGGACGAATGGCGCCGCGCCGTCGACATCAACCTGACCGGCGTGTTCCTGTGCGCCCAGGCCGCCGGGCGCCGCATGGTGCCCAAGGGCGAGGGCTGCATCATCAACCTGGCATCCATGTACGGCGTGGTGGCGGCGCCCGACCGCGCGGCCTATTGCGCCACCAAAGGCGCGGTGGTGCTGCTGACCGAGACCCTGGCCGTGGAATGGGGCCCGCAGGGCGTGCGCGTCAATGCGCTGGCACCGGGCTACGTGGAAACGGACCTGGTGCGCGACCTGGCTGCACGCGGCCGCCTGGACCCCGAACGCCTCAAGCAGCGCACGCCGCTGCGGCGCATGGCGCAGCCGGCCGAAATGGCCGACCTGGCGGTCTTCCTGGCCTCGCGCCAGGCCGCCTACATCACCGGACACACCCTGGTGGCCGATGGCGGCTGGAGCCGCTACAGCTACCTCTGACCGCATCGACGCTTATCTAATTTTCTGGAGATTCACTCATGGCCACCTACCAACCGCTCGGCTCGCAAGCGCCCTGGCGGCAATTGACGGTCGACGCCCGCGACTGGCAGCAGGCAGACCCCGCGCTGCTGGCCACCATGCTCACGCAGCTGCACTGGATCCGCGCCTTTGAAGAGGCAGTGCTGGACCTGGCCGCCGCAGGCCTGGTGCACGGTCCGGCGCACTCGTCCGTGGGGCAGGAAGGCGGCGCCGTCGGATCGGTGCTGGCGCTGGGCGCCGGCGACCAGATCAACGGCTCGCATCGCGGCCACCACCAGTTCCTGGCCAAGGCCTTGCAGCACGTCGCGCCGCTGGGCCTGGACCCGCGCAACCCGCTGACGCCCGCCATCGACGAGGTGCTGCACAAGACGCTGGCCGAGATCATGGGCCTGGCCCAAGGCTATTGCCGCGGCCGTGGCGGCAGCATGCACCTGCGCTGGCTGGAAGCCGGCGCGCTGGGCACCAATGCCATCGTCGGCGGCGGCGTGCCGCTGGCGGCCGGCGCCGCCTGGGCGCATCGCCATGCCGGCACCGACCGCGTGGCCGTGACCTACTTCGGCGACGGCGCGGTGAACATCGGCTCGGTGCTGGAAACGATGAACCTGACCGCCGCGTGGAAAACACCGCTGTGCTTCTTCATCGAAAACAACCGCTACGCCGTGTCGACCACGGTGGAAGAATCCACCGCCGAACCGCGCCTGTCGGCCCGCGGGCAGGCCTTCAACATCCCCGCCTGGCAGGTCGATGGCATGGACCCCTTGGCCGTGCACCTGGCCATGTCCGAAGCCGTGGCCCACATGCGCGCCGGCAACGGCCCCACCATCATCGAAGTGGACGTGTACCGCTTCTTCCACCAGAACGGCCCCTTCCCCGGCAGCGCCTTCGGCTACCGCAGCAAGGAAGAAGAAGCCGCGTGGCGCCGCCGCGATCCGCTGGACAAGATCGCCGCCGAGATGATCGGCCGCAAGCTGATCACCCAGGCCGAAGTCGACGCGCTGCGCCAACAGTGCAAGGACGTGATGAAGGACGTGTCCGGCCGCCTGACCGAAGCCGCGGACGGCGGCAAGCGCCGCGTGCGCGCCGACCTGTGGCCGCGCCCTGACTTCCGTGACGTGGGCCTGCGCAGCGACGGCTCGGAACTCGAAGGCCTGCGCTACCAGGACGTCGCCGACCACCCCGGCGCCCGCGTCGAACGCAAATTCGTCGACGCCGTGGCCGACGTGCTGGATCGCCGCATGGAAACCGACCCCGGCGTGGTCGTGCTGGGCGAAGACGTGCACCGCCTGAAGGGCGGCACCAACGGCGCGACGCGCGGCCTGAAGGACAAGTACCCCGACCGCGTGCTGGGCACGCCCATTTCCGAAAACGCCTTCGCCGGCCTGGGCGGCGGCCTGGCCATGGACGGCCGCTACAAGCCGGTGGTGGAATTCATGTACCCCGACTTCATGTGGGTCGCGGCCGACCAGATCTTCAACCAGATCGGCAAGGCCCGCCACATGTTCGGCGGCGACATCGACGTGCCGTTCGTGCTGCGCACCAAGGTCGCGATGGGCACGGGCTACGGCTCGCAGCACTCGATGGACCCGGCCGGCGTGTTCGCCACCGCGCCCGGCTGGCGCATCGTCGCCCCGTCCACGCCCTACGAATACATCGGCCTGATGAACACCGCGCTGGCCTCCAAGGACCCGGTGCTGGTGATCGAGCACGTGGACCTGTACGCCTCGTCGGGCGAGGTGCCCGATGGCGACCTCGACTACGCCATTCCCTTTGGCAAGGCACGCGTGCGCCGCAGCGGCGCCAAGGTCACGGTGCTGACCTACCTGTCGATGGTCAGCCGCGCACTGAAGGCCGCCGAAGAGGCCGGCGTGGACGCCGAAGTCATCGACCTGCGCACGCTGGACCGCGCCAGCCTGGACTGGGACACCATCGGCGCCAGCATCCAGAAGACCAACAACGTGCTGATCGTGGAACAAGGCGTGCGCGGCACCTCGTACGGCGCCATGCTGGCCGATGAAATCCAGCGTCGCTACTTCGACTGGCTGGACCAGCCGATCAAGCGCGTGACGGGCGGAGAAGCCTCGCCCAGCATTTCCAAAGTGCTGGAACGCGCCGCCTTTGCCGACACCGAAGAAGTCATCGCCGGCCTGGCTGACGTGCTGGCCGACCTGGGAGAAAAAGCATGAGCGCCACCCTGGACATGACCGTGCCGATGGAAGTCGGCCTGTGCTGCGCCGACCTGGACGCCATGCTGGCGTTCTATACCGACGTGGTCGGCCTGACGCTGGTGAACCGCGTCACCGTGCCCGCCGACAAGGCCCGGGCCACCGGCCTGACGACGCACGGCTACGACGTGGCACGCCTGCAAACCCCCTACGGCGAACGCATCAAGCTGCTGCAACCCACCGCCGCCCCGGCGCCCGCCGTGCGCGGCGCCGCCATCCTGGATCGCCAAGGCGCCACCTACCTGACCTTCATCGTGCGCGACCTGGCGGGCACCGTGGCGCGCCTGCAGGCGCGCGGCGTGGCCTTCGACAGCGCGCCCGCGCCGATGCAAGTGCGTCCCGGCACCTGGCTGGCGTTCTTCCGCGACCCCGAAGGCAATGTGCTGGAACTGGTCGAATACGACGACCCGGCGGCCTACCGGCCCGACCTGGCCGCGCACGCAGAATAGGACGAACAACGTGGCAACCCTGATCAAACTCCCCTCTGTCGCCGCCGACGCGGATGGCGGCACCCTGCACCAGTGGCTCAAGCAGGAAGGCGATAGCGTCGCGGTCGGCGACGCCCTGGCCGAAATCGAAACCGAAAAGGCCATCGTCGAAATCAACGCCGAACAGGCCGGCGTGCTGGGCCGCATCGTCGTGCCGGCGGGCGCCGCCTCGGTGCCCATCAACACCGTCATCGGCGTGCTGCTGGCGCCGGGCGAAGGCGCGGCGGATATCGAACGTGCGCTGGCGCAAAGCGGTGCAGCAGGCGGCGCGGACACGCCGGTGCAAGCGGCACAGGCCGGCGCGCCGACGGGCGCTTCCGGGTCCTCGGCCGCAGCACCGGCCGCCGCAACCGCGACCGCGTCGTCGGTGGCCGCATCGACCGGCGCCGCCCCCGCGGGTACCGCAGTGGCCCCCAATGCACCGCCCGGCGCCACATCCGGCGCCCGCGTCTTCGCCAGCCCCCTCGCCCGCCGCCTCGCCGCCCAATGGCATGTGGACCTGCTGACCGTGCAAGGCACCGGCCCGCACGGCCGCATCGT
>PJUB01000328.1_pt1 | contig 23016 bp, 14 predicted proteins | sample 1512141 | NCBI WGS metagenome assembly PJUB01 (sample SAMN08177677, study PRJNA422409) | Soil metagenome, whole genome shotgun sequencing project. | isolation source: Soil enriched on filter paper: alkali lignin treatment | place: USA: Madison | collected 2015-01-15 | reverse complement strand
TTAGTCCAGCTTGTAGCTCTTCAGGTGGATGCTGGTTTCCGTGGCGGAGATGGCCTTGATCAGGCGGACGCGGTCCAGGACGCGGGACATTTCTTCGATGTTGGCCACGCGTAGTTCGGCCAGCAGGTCCCAGCGGCCGTTGGTGTCGTGCAGGGCGACGACGGCGGGGTCGCCTAGCAGGATGCTGACGACGCGGCGGGTTTCGTTGCCGTCTACGGCGATGTTCATCCAGGCGCCGATCTGGTCGGGTTCGGATTCGGGGCGCAGGCGGACGGTGTAGCCGACGATGATGCCCTCGTCTTCCATGCGGGCGATGCGGTTGTTGATGGTGCCCCGTGATACGTCGAGCTTTTTGGCCAGGGTTGCCACGGTTGCGCGCGCATCGGCGCGCAACAGTCCCAGCAATTGCTGATCTAGTGTGTCCATGATGGTTCCCGCGTCAAAAATTGGCGCCAATTTCACATCTTATACGGATTCGGCTGGGCACAGGTGCGCGGGTGCGTTTGGCCAGCCGGAGGGTCGTGGGGTGTTTTTGCCACGGCCCCAATTTACCGCGTTTGGATTGGCGCCAATTCTTGCTATATTTTCGGCCGATCTGAGGGGCGTCATCTGGGGCCTCCCTGCGCGTTGCAGTTTTTCCGTCTCCGTTCATAAAAGATTCTCAATTTAATTACCGCTCTCATTAACTGGTGAGCGATTCCTGGAAACTTCATGTCGATCCCCTTTCCTCCGCGGCGCCTGGCGCTCGCGTTGGCCTTGCTGGCCGTGGCGGCCAGTGGCCATGCACAAACCGCGCCGTCGAACTCGACCGCCACGACGGCAGGCGCCAACGCCGCGGCGCCGGCCGCCTCGTCATCCGGCGCGGGTGATGGCAGTACGCTGGGCGCGATCAGCGTGGTGGGCGATTGGCTGGAGAATCCCAGCGACGAGAAGGTGCTGGAACATGGCGGGGCGCGCACGATCATCGATCGGGCGGCGTTCCAGGATACGGGCGCGACGAATGTGCGCGATGTGCTGCGCCGGATTCCGGGCGTGCAGGTGCAGGAAAGCAATGGCACGGGCGGCAGCGATGTGTCGCTGAACGTGGGGGTGCGCGGCCTGACGTCGCGCCTGTCGCCGCGGTCGACGATCCTGATGGACGGCATTCCGCTGGCGGTGGCGCCTTATGGGCAGCCACAGTTGTCGATGGCGCCGGTGGCGCTGGGCAATCTGTCGGCGGTGGACGTGGTGCGCGGCGCGGGATCGGTGCGCTACGGCCCGCAGAACGTGGGCGGGATCATCAACTTCGTGACGCGCGCGATTCCGCAGGATTTCACGGCGGATGCGTCGGTCGAGACCGACATGTACAGCCGCGGCGGCGTGAAGACGACGCCCAGCGCGTTCATCGGCGGCACCAACGACCGCGGCCTGGGCGGCGCCCTGCTCTATTCGGGCACGCACGGCAATGGCTTTCGTGACAGCAACGATCGCGTCGATATCGATGATGTGATGCTCAAGGGCATGTACCGCATCGGCGCGGACGACAGCATCTCGGCGGCGCTGCACCACTACGAGGGCCGCGCCGGCATGCCGGGCGGCCTGACGACCAGGCAGTATTCCGAAGACCCTTTCCAGTCGACGCGGCCGTACGACAGCTTCACGGGCCGGCGCACCGATGCGTCGTTCCGCTACAACCACGACGATGGCGTGAACAAGTTCGAATTGCTGACGTACTACACGGACAGTTTCCGTGGCAGCAGCATCGAGACCGAAGGCACCGGCGCCAATGCCGGCCAGCGCCGCCTGACGTTCAACCCGCGCAACTACCATACGTTTGCGATCGAGCCGCGCTATTCGCGCCTGTTCCGTGGGTCTGACGTGACGCAGGAAATCAGCGTGGGCTACCGCTACCTGAAGGAAGCCAGCGACGAACGCGCGTCGCGCACGGCGTTCTACAAGCCGGACGGCCCGTTCGATCCGCTGAGCGCGCCGAATCCGCAGTACCAGTTCCGCACCGGCGGCACGACCGCGCACGCGGTCTATATCGACGACACCATCAATGTCGGCAACTGGACCATCACGCCGGGCGTGCGCTATGAGTTCATCGATTCGTTCCTGAACGACAAGTCCAACCCGGCCGCCACCAAGTCCACCCGCATCAAGTCGGAAGAGCCGCTGCCCTCGCTGTCGATGGTCTACCACGTGAGCGAGCAATGGAGCGTATTCGCCAATGCCGGCCAGTCGTTCGGGCCATTGCAGTACTTCCAGATCGCCTCGACCACGAATGGCCTGCATCCTGAAAAGGCCACCACGTATGAGGTGGGCACGCATTTCAACGGCGGCGGCTGGAAGGGTGAGCTGACGCTGTTCAACATCAATTTCGACGACGAATTGCAGTTGCGCGGCGGCACCAACGGCGGTTCGGACGCCTGGACCAACCTGGGCGCCACGCGCCACCGCGGCCTGGAAACGGGGCTGTCGTATGACCTGGGCGAATTGAGCGCCGCGCTGTCGGGCATGTCGCTGTACGGCACTTACACGTATACGCAGGCCACCTACAAGGCCGGCGTGTTCGAGGGCCGCGACCTGCCGTTCTATTCGCGCAACGTGGCATCGCTGGGCGCGCGCTACACGCGCAACCAGTGGACGTTCAATGTGGATACGTTCCTGCAATCCAGGCAGCGCTCGCCCGGGTCAGCCGATGCCGGCGCCACGTACCAGACGGCGGAAAGCGCCAACGGCGCCTATGGCGACATCCCCGGGTATGGCACGGTGCACGTGCGTGCCGCCTACGATTTCGGCAAGACGATGCACAACCTGAACCTCGCGCTGGGCGTGAAGAACCTGTTCGACAAGCGCTACTTCACCCGTTCCACCGACAACAACGCGGGCAAGTACGTGGGCATGCCGCGCACGGTGTACCTGCAAGCCTCGCTGGCGTACTGATTGAAGATCGATTGACGACGCAGGCGTCGCGCGGCCGGCAAAGCCACGGGCGTTGAGGGCGAGCGCGCGCCCGTCATGCGGTACCGCCCGCCCGGGCCCGGCGCCTTATTTCCGGAACAGGCGCTTGGCCAGGCTGACCGCGCCCAGCACCACGGCCCCGACCACGATGCCGAACAGCGCGCTGAGCAAGGTCGACACCAACAGCGGCACGACGCCGCTGCCCGTGGCGGCGGCGACATGCTCGATGGCGGCGCCCAACGGCGCGATGCCGTGGGTGATGATGCCGCCGCCCACCATGAACATCGCGGCGGTGCCCACCACGGAAAGGGTCTTCATCAGGTAGGGCGCGCCTGCCACGATGCGCTTGCCCAGCCAGGCCGCGGCCTGCGAGCGCTTGGTGCTGAGATACAGCCCCAGGTCGTCCAGCCTGACGATGCCCGCGACTAGGCCGTAGACCCCGACCGTCATGACCAGGGCGATGCCCGCCACCACGATGGTCTGGCGCACCATGTCCGCATCGGCCACGGCGCCCAGCGTGATGGCGATGATTTCCGCCGACAGGATGAAGTCGGTGCGCACCGCGCCTTTGATCTTGTCGCGCTCGAACGCGACCATATCCACTGAGGCGTCCTGCAAGGCTTCGGCGCGGGCGACGTGGTTGTCGTCGACGGTGTCGCCATGCGGCAGGAACTTATGCGCCAGCTTTTCCACGCCCTCGAAGCACAGGAAAGCCCCGCCCAGCATCAGCAGCGGGCTGACCGCCCAAGGCGCGAAGGCGCTGATGGCCAGGGCCGCGGGCACCAGGATCAATTTGTTCAGGAGCGAGCCCTTGGCCACCGCCCACACCACGGGCAATTCGCGGTTGACCGGCACGCCGGAAACCTGTTGCGCGTTCAGCGCCAGGTCGTCGCCCAGCACGCCGGCGGTTTTCTTGGCCGCCACCTTGGTCATGACGGAAACGTCGTCCAGGATGGTGGCGATGTCGTCGAACAGGGCGAAGAAGCTGCTGCCGGCCATGTAGGGCCCCTGAAGTGGAGATGTCCGAGTGTACAGGCGCCGAGCCGCGGCAAGCCGCGTCGGCGCGCCGTGCCCGGGTCAGGCCTTGATGTACACCCAGGCGTGCACGCCGGACTTCAGCAGCACCGACACGCGCTTGTAGTCGGATACCTCGTAGCGATCGGCGGCTTCGAGTTCCTGTTGGGTGATCTCGAACACCATGCCGGCCACCTCGTCCTTGGGGTCATAGCTGGCATACACGATGGGGTGCCGGGCCAGGCCGCTGGTCTTGATGACCTCGGGGTCGGTGATCTCGACCCAGCGCTGCACGTAGCCCGTCATGGCGTCCGGCTTGCCGGTGAGTTCGCGGCCGAAGTTCGCCCGTTGCACGGCCTTGTCCTGCAGGGTTCCGTACGAAAACAGCAGAACCGCGGTTTGATTCGATTCAGGCACCTTCGTGTCCTTCAGGAAATGATGTAAACGCGACTTTACACCAGCCGCCGGGTGTCATCGCAGTGCAACCAAAGGGTCACATTCGGCCCCTACCATGTCGGCTTCCCCACCGCCTCGCGGCGGCCAGCGTCCGATTTCCCGCGCGTATGCCTTCCATTGCCGTCCCCGACAACCCGCGTTGCCCGTCGCCGATGTGCGCGCTGGCTTGAAACGCCTGCAGGCGATGATGACATCGATGGCCGCCGGCGCGGCCCTGGCCGCGTCGGCCGCGGCGGCCGAGGGCGTGCGCACGTATCCTTTCGACTGGCCACGCCAGCCCCTGCACAACGCCTTGCAGCAATACAGCCAACTCACAGGCGACTCGGTGCTCTACGACAGCGCGCAAACCGCGGACCAGACCGCCCCGGCCATCGCCGGCCGCTACAGCGCGCACGACGCGCTGGCCCGGCTCCTGTCGGAAACGGACCTGCAGGCGCGCTACACGGCGCCTCGGGCGCTGCTGTTGATGCCCCGCGTGCGAACGCCGCCGGCGCCTGCCCCGCAAACGTCGCAGACGGCCCGCCAGCAGTATTACGGCCGGCTGCAGCGCCGCGTGCTGGATGCCCTGTGCGCCCGCCCTGACCTGCACATCGGCGACTATCGCGTGGCCTTGCGCGTGCCGCTGGACGGGACCCACGTCATTCGCGGGGCCCAGGCCTACGCCACCGGGCGGCCCGATATGGGGCCACGGTTGCAGGACGCCCTGGAAGGCCTGCCCATCGGCGCGCCGCCCGCCGGCTTCGGCCTGCCCGCCACCCTGCTGATCACCCCCGAGGCGGCCCGCCGCTACGGCGGCTGCCGGCGATGAGCGGCGCCGGCCTGGCCAATCTGCGCCGCCTGGTCGCCGAGCGCTATGAAGCGCTGCGGCGCCAGGTGGCGCGACGCCTGGGCGGGGCCTCCGACCTGGCCGGCGACGCGCTGCACGACGCCTACCTGCGCCTGTCGGCGCGCGACGACCTGGATGAGGTGCGGCATCCGCAGACCTATCTGGTCAATACCGCGGTGCACGTCGCCATCGACCGCATCCGCCAGGACGTACGCCTGTTGAGCGAAAGCGAAGTCAGCGAGTTCTTCGATGTGCAGGACGACGCCCCCGGGCCGGCCGGCATCGCCGAATCGCGCTCGGACATGGACCACATGTTCAAGGCGCTGGACGCCCTGACGCCGCGCCAGCGCGACATCCTGATCGCGGCGCGGGTCGAGGGCCTGTCGCGGCCCGACCTGGCCAAGCGCTGGGGCATCTCGGTGCGGCTGGTGGGCCGCGAATTGCAGACGGCGCACGAACACTGTGTCAGGGCCATGGCGCGCGGGCAGGAATAAATGAAAGAAAGTGTATTTTTTTGGCGTTCCGGGTTCCGTTTGCCCAACGCCGGATCGTCTAAGTATGAAAGCGGCGGATAACGGCCGCGCGCAGCCAGCGATACCCATGAGCCCCCAACCGTCCTCCGGCCCCCTGCCCGACTCCGCCCTGGCGCGCGAGGCCCATGCCTGGGCACGCACATTGGCGACCGGCGCCCCCACCACCGAGGACGGCGCGGCGTTCCAGGCCTGGCGAGCGCAAAGCCCGGCGCACGAGCGCGCCTGGGCCGAAGCGGCCCGCGCCTGGCGCGAACTGGGCCAGGTCGCGCAGGCCTATGCGGCGGCGCACCCCGCGCCGCGCCGTCCCCATCTCGCTGACCCCCGTCGGCGCTGGCTGCTGGCCGGTGGCGCAACCGCCTTCGCCAGCCTCGCGGTCGCCGGCGTGCTGCGCCCGCCCTGGGGCCTATGGCCATCGTGGTCCGAATTCAATTCCGACTACCGCACCGCCACGGGCGAACAGCGCAGCGTCGCCCTGGATGGCCAGCAGGTCACCCTGGCGCTGAACACGCAGACCAGCGTCAACGTCTCGACCCGCGGCGGCCTGCCGGAAATCGAATTGGTCGCGGGCGAAGCCGCCATCCACGCGGCGCGCAGCCAGCCGTGCACGGTGCTGGCCGGCGCCGCCCGCATGACCCTTGCCAGCGGCGACATCGAAGTACGGCGCCTGGCGCAGGGCGAGATGCAATTGCGCTGCAACGCCGGCCAAATCAACGTGCAGCACCAGGATGCCAATCTGGTGCTGCGGGCCGGCCAGCAGCTGCGCTACACGGCCGACGCCATGCAGCCCCCGACCACCATCGCCCAGGACGCCTCGGACTGGCGCGCGGGCATCGTCAGCTTCCACGACCTGCCGCTGAAGCAGGCGATCGACGAAATCAACCGCTACCGCCCGGGACGCGTGGTGTTGATGAACGACGCGCTGGCCCGCCATCGCCTGAGCGCGCGCTACGAGGTCAAGGACCTGGACCAGGCCATCACCCAGATCCAGCAGTTGTATGGCGCCAGCGTGCGGCGCGTGGGCGACGTGGTGTTTCTGAGCTGACCGCAGCCCCCGCCCCTGAAAGCCGCCGAGACGCGTTTGTCATAAAAAATTCACGCGGTTTCCTGTGCCGACTGCGCGGGGGTCATTCGACTAGATGAGTAAGCGGGCACGGTGACCATGTCACTGGCGCCCTTCATCGACATTCCTGAATCACGCCATGTCCTCGTCTACGTCCGCCCAGCCTGCCGCCCGCTCCGCCTCGTCCGCCCGTTCGTCCGCTTCGTTATTGCGCCGCACGGCGCGCCGTCGTCCTGGTTGGCGCCTGCGTCCGCTGTCGCACGCGATGGCGGTGCTGGCGCTGGCTGGCGGCTGGAGCGGCACGGCCCAGGCCCAGGCACGCGCCTTCAGCCCCGGCTGGTTCGCCGACAAGAACGCGATGCAGTCGACGGCGCAGCGCACGGGCCGCATGCCCGACGGCAGCATGGCGGGCATCGGCACCGGCGCGCGTCAGCAGGCCCAAGCGCGCCAACAGTTGCAGAAGTCGCTGGACAACCTGAACCGCACCGCCGCCGCCGTCGCCGCGCAACAGGCGGCGCTAGCGGCAGCCCGTACGGCCGCCGCGGCCAATGCCGCAGGCGTACCCGACGGCCTGGTCGAAGGCGGCCTGTGGGAAGCCCGCGGCGCCCTGGCCAAATGGGAAGGCGCGAGAACCGCCCGGGCCCGTGAGGAAGGCGGTCGCCAGATCGTCACCATCGAACAGACCCAGTCCCGCGCCATCTTGAACTGGGATACGTTCAACGTGGGCCGCAACACCACCGTGCAGTTCCAGCAGAACGCGACCGACGCGGTACTGAACCGCGTGGTCGGCGCATCCGCCAGGCCCAGCGAGATCCACGGTGCGATCAAGGCCGACGGCACCGTGCTGGTGGTGAACCAGAACGGCGTCATCTTTACGGGCACCAGCCAGGTCAATGTGCGCAATCTGGTGGCGGCCGCGGCCACCATCACGGACACGCAGTTTCGCGACAAGGGCATCTATACCGACACCGACGGCACCCTGCCCGCCTTCAAGGATGCGATCGGGCAGGTGCAGGTGCTGGCCGGCGCACGGATCGACACCGCGGCCTCCAATACCGCCACGCGCGGCGGCGGCTACGTGCTGCTGCTGGGCAGCGAAGTGCACAACGGCGGCTCGATCACCACCCCGGGCGGGCAAGCGGCGCTGGCCGCGGGCGACGACTTCTACATCCGCAAAGGCTACGGCACCGACGGCAACCTCAAGTCCACCACCACCGGCAACGAAGTCAGCGCCACGCTCAAGCCCGGCAGCACCGCCGGACGGGTCGCCAACACGGGCCTCGTCAGCGCCCCCACCGGCGACATCACCCTGACCGGCAGCCAGGTGCGCCAGGACGGCGTGCTGATCGCCACCACCGACATCGGCACGCGCGGCGCCATTCACCTGTTGAACCGCGCCGGCGATGCCACAGGCAGCGTCACGCTGGGCGCGGGCAGCGTCACGGCGGTCGTCCTGGAAGCCTCCGCCGTCACCGGCCTGGACAGCCAACGCGCCGCCGCGATCAAGACGCTGGACGGCACGCCCGACAACAAGACCGGCGCGGCCTTCGACAACCTGAGCCCCATCGCCGACCGTCGCGACCTGTCCCGCATCGAAGTCGTGACGGGCAATCTCGCCACCTTCGAGAACGGTTCGACCACCTTGGCCACCGGCGGCCAGATCGCCGTGTCGGCCAGGAAGCGGACCGTGCTGGACGGCGGCGCCCAATTGGACGTGGCGGGTGCCATCGGCGTACAGGTATCGATGGAATCGAACACCCTGCAGATCAACGTGCAGGGCAACGAACAGCGCGATGCGCCGATCAATCGCGACAGCAAGCTGCTCAACAGCAACGACGTCTGGATCGACCGGCGCACGCTGGTCAAGGTGGCCAGCGGCACCAACGGCTATGCCGGCGACCGCTGGTACACCAGCGGCGGCCTGCTGGAAGTGGGCGGCTACCTGGCCACCAGCGGCCACACTGCGGCCGAATGGCTGGCGCAGGGCGGCACCGCCACTTTCGCCGGAGGCGAACTGGTGACGCGCGCCGGCTCGAACATCAACCTGTCCGGCGGCACGCTGGACGTGCAGGACGGCTATATCCGCCAAAGCTGGCTGCGCGGCAGCGACGGCCGCCTGTACGAAGTGTCGCGCGCCCCCGGCGACCTGCTGTACACCGGCCTGTACAAGGGCTTTGAGCAGGAACATGCGCGCTGGGGCGAGACGGCCACACGCGTCTTCTACAACCCGCTCCTCGCCCCGCGTGAACGCTTTGAAAACGGCTACACCGTGGGCCGCGACGCGGGCACGCTGGTGGTGGCGACCACCCGGGCCCAACTGGCCGGCGACCTGACCGGCGAGGTCTACCAGGGCGCCCGGCAGACCGATACGCCGCAGGGGGACCTGGAAGGCGATTACCCGTCGCAAAACGCCCTGGCGCGCCGCGCGCAATTGCTGGTCGGCAGCTATACGCCGTTGTACGACGCCGCGGCCGGCGCGCTGAACTGGGGCCTGACGGGCCTGGCCACGAATGTCGTGGTGGGTGCCGGCCCGACCGGCGCCGACGAGATCCGGCTGGACACCGCCTGGCTCAACGCCATTGGCCTGGGCTACCTGCGGCTGGCCGGCAAGGAACGCGTCGCGGTGGACCAGGCTGTGACGATGGCGCCCGGCGCGGGCGTGGTGCTGTATGCGCCCCAAGTCGACATCAATGCCAGCATCTCGGCCGCGGGCGGCAAGATCCAGGCGGGCAACATGCTGCGTCAGCTCAGCGGCAACGGCCGGGTGGAAGATACCCCCGTCATCGCAACGGCCGGCGAGTCCGTCGGCATCACGCTCGCCACGGGCGCGGCCCTGGACGTCGGCGGTCTGTGGAGCAACCTGAGCCTGGACCCCGCCGCCTCGCCCGGCATCGCCTACCGCAACGGCGGTTCGGTCGCCCTGCGCAGCACCGGCGACGTGTCGCTGGCGCCAGGCAGCGCGGTGGATGCCAGCGGTGGCGCCGCCATGCTGGCCACAGGCAAGACGCGCAACGGTCGCGGCGGCGACATCCTGCTGGAGGCCGGGTCGGGCGGGGCCGCGGGCGTGCTGCAGCAACAGGCGACATTGCAGGGCTACGGCGTGGACGGCGGCGGCAAGCTGACATTGCAGGCTTACCAGGTGCGCGTGGTGCGCCCGGACGCACGGAACGAGCCGGCGCCGACCGGCGTATCGGTGCTGGTGGCTGACGACTTCTCGCAAGGCTTCTCGCAATATGACGTGATCGGCACGCATGGGCTGGCGGTCACCGCCGGCACGCAGTTGCGCGTGCAGATGCCTGTACAGCGCTATGCCTGGGGCGCCCGCGCCGCGCAGCACAAGGCCCAGGCCCTGCAGACATGGACCCCGGCGCTCTATCAGGAAGACCCCGTCAAGAGCGTACTGACGCAACGCCGCGGGGCCAGTCTGCTGCTGCAGGCGGGCACGCTGCTCAGTTCGCCGAATGACGTGGCCGCCACCTCGCTGGTGGTCCAAGATCGTGCACGCATCGAGGTCGACCCGGGCCAGCGCATCACCCTGGCCGGCATCGGCCAGGTCACGTTGAACGGAACATTCAATGCCTGGAGCGGCCGCATCACGGTCTCGACGGCCGGCGGTACACAAATGGAAGACCTGGCGGCGCAAGGCTCCGGCCGGTCCATCTGGGTGGGCGAACACGCCGTGCTGGACGTGGCCGCTCGCGCGGCCACCGCGTTCAATCGCAACGGGCAGGTGTACGGCAAGGTCCAGGACGGCGGGGTCATCACGCTGGGCAGCATGGTGGACGTGGCCAAGGGCAGCGTGGCTGCGCCCGCCGTCTTTGTCGTGCTGCGACCCGGCAGCCTGCTGGACGCCTCGGGCAGCGCCGCCACCCTGCTGGCCAATGGCGAGCCCACCGCCGTGGCCAGCGCCGGCGGCGCCATCGCGATCAGCTCGGGCAACGGCCTGTACCTGGATGGCCGGATGGTGGCCCGTGCCGGCGGAGCCGGTGCGGCGGGCGGTTCATTGAGCGTGGCCCTGGACAACCCCGCCTACAAGAGCGGCGCCATCGGCAACCGCATCAAGGGCGCGCGCAGTCTCGTCCTGTCGCAGGACGCCGCCCCCGATGCGCTGGCCGCCTACGGTGACGCTGCCTTGGCGGCCGACCACCTGGTCTATGGACGCGCTGCGTTGGGCGCGTCGCAAGTGGAGCAAGGCGGCTTCGGCACGTTGAACCTGCTGGCAAACGGACAGCTCGGCTTCGCGGATGATGTCGCACTGCGCCTGGGCCAGAGCCTGCGGCTGATCGCGGGGTCGTTCGGCATGACAGCCGACTCCCGCCCGACCGCCAACGTACGGCTGGCTGCCCCCTACGTCCTGCTGGCAGGCGCGACCGACACGAACGCCAAGGAAGGCTACGAGCGTCCCTCCGGCACGCTGCCGCCCGCCACCCGGACCAGCAAATCGGTGCTGCGGGTGGAGGCCGGGCTGATCGACATCCGCGATAACGTGCGGCTCGATCCGCTGTCGACCCATCGTTCGCCGTCGGGTCAGGGGGTCAGCCATACCGGTACGGGCTTTCCCATGGCTGAACTGTACAGCCGGGGTGATATCCGCATCCTGGGTGGACTGGGAACGCTGGACAGGACCAACCAGGTCTACACCACCCAGCTCAGCACGCTCGGCAGCCTGACGCTTACCGCCGCGCAGATCTACCCGGAAACGGGCGCCATCACCCGCATCATCGCGGGTGCGGGTGGCACGCGCGACGGCAAGCCCGGCTATGAAGAAGGCAGCCGCATCATCATCGGGCGCAGCACCCCTGACCTGCCCGACATGCCCTACAGTGCCTTCGGCGCGCTGATGCTGGCCGCGGACAGCATCGAACAAGGCGGCGTGGTGCGTGCCCCGATGGGTTTGCTGGAAATCGGCCTGGCAGACGAACGTTTCGGCGTCAGCTCGCGCGTTACCCTGCTGCCCGGCAGCGTCACCTCGGTAAGCGGCCGCGGTCTGGTCATGCCCTATGGCGGCACGGTGGACGGCGTCAGCTACAAGTACGCGGGGCAGGACATCGTGCTGACCGGCGCGGGCGCCGCCACCATCGACGCCCAGCTCACCCGAGGCATCGCCCTGGGCGCCGAGAACGTGCGCATCCTGGACGGTGCGGGCGTGGACGTTTCCGGCGGCGGCCAGCTGCTGGGGGCCGGCTTCGTCTCGGGCCGCGGCGGCTCTACCGACGCCCGCTTCAGCCCGCTGGTGCAGGTCAATGCGCAGGGCGGCGGCTTCACGCAGCCGAGCCTGTCCACCAACCCCGTTTATGCGTTGGTGCCCGGCACGCAGCCCCAGGTCGCGCCCACGGCCCCGGACGCCGGCCAGAGCCAGCCGCAGATCGGCCAGCAGATGACCATCGGCGCGGGCGTACCCGGCCTGCCCGCGGGCACCTACACGCTGATGCCTGCCACCTATGCGCTGATGCCCGGCGCCTTCCGCGTGGAAATCAATGGGGCGGCCCAAGGCCAGGCCGGCAGCGGTGCACAGGCCCTGCGAAACGGCTCCTGGTCTATCGCGGGTCGCCTCGGCAACAGCGCCGCCGGCACCGCCGACGCCATCGCGAAACAACTGCTGGTCACCTCCGGCCCGGTCCTGCGCCAGTACTCGCAGTACAACGAAATGGACTACGCCACCTTCGTGGCCGCCGAGTCCTCCCGGCGCGGCATGCCTCGAGCCGTCCTGCCCGCCGACGCCCGGACCCTCAAGATCGGCCTGGCAAAGGCCATCCCCGGACAGGAGTTCTATTTCGCGGGCAAGGCCGATTTCTCGGCCGCTGCCGGCGGCTACGGCGGCACCCTTGCCGTGGTCTCCAAGGACAGCACGCGAGATCGGGTCGAAGTGACTGCCCCCGGCGCCGGACGCACGCCGGGATTCGTCGGCATCTCGCTGGATGCCGGGCAGCTCAATGCCATCGGCGCGCCGCGCATGGTGCTGGGCGCGGTGCCCAGCGTGGACTATGTGTACGACAGCAATCTGGTCAACATGGGCTACGCCGGAACCCACTTCGGCGGCCTTGCCCTGCGCAGCGGCGCCACGCTGCGGGCCGCGGAAGTGTTCCTGGTCACCAGCGACCCGGATGCCGGCATCGTCATCGAACGCGGCGCCGGCATCAACACCATCGGCCAGGGCCGCGCCCCCTTCGATTCATTCGCTGGATATACGTACGGTCCCGGCCCCAGCAGCATGCTGGCGGTGTCCAACGGCTGGCTCAACGTCCTGCCCCCGGCCGCCGACCAGCCGCCTGCCGGCTCAGGCCCCATCCGCATCGGCGTCTGCGGCGCATCGGGCTGCACGGGTGAAGCACTGCTCTACACGGAAGGCACGCTGGCCGCCGCCACCAACAAGGCCTTCGAGCTGGACAGTTCGGCCAGCTACGGCGCCCGCTACCTGACCCTGGCGGTCGGTGCCATCAACGCGGGCAGCGAAGCGGCATTGGCCGCCGCCGCGGCGCGCGGTGGGCTGGCCAGCGGCCTGACCCTGGACCAGGCGCTGCTGAACCGCCTGATGGCCGGCGACACCCGCTACGGCGCGCCGGCGCTGGAGATGCTGACGTTGGCGGTGGCCGATTCGTTCAACTTCTTCGACAGCGTCTCGCTGGACACGACCGACCCGGCCACGGGCAAATCGCGCCTGCAGACGTTGGCGCTGACGACCCCCGCGATCTACGGCTACGGCCAGGCGGCCGACGTCGCCACGATCCGCGCGGGCAACCTGATCTGGAACGGTTCCGTGCTGCCGCCGGTGGGCGTGATCGCCAACGGCGCCGGTACGGGCAGCGGCCGCCTGCACATCGAGGCAGAGCGCATCGAACTGGGCTACGGCCCCTACACCCAGCCGCGGCGCGAACTGGACAACGCCCGGCTGACGCTGGGCTTTGCCGACGTCACCCTGCGCGCAACCGACCGCATCACCGCCAACCACCAGGGCAGCCTGAACGTCTACCAGGCCCGCGGCGCCTACGACGGCGCCACCGGCTGGCAATACCATGGCGGCTCGATCACCCTGGAAACCCCCTTGCTGACCGGCGAGTCCGCCTCGGTCAATCGCATCAAGGCCGGCAATGCCATCACCTTGAATCCGCTTGTCGGCACGCCTGCGCCACGCGGCCTGGGTGCGGACCTGACGCTGGATGCGGGTACGGTGAACATCAATGGCCGCATCGCGCTGCCCACCGGCAAAATTGCCCTGCGCGCCGATCACGCCCTGAAGCTGAACGCGGGCGCCGACCTGGACCTGGCCGGTCGATCGGTCCTGTTCGACGACGTGGTGAAGTACAGCTGGGGCGGCGACGTCACGCTGGAAAGCCGCCACGGCGACATCACTCAGGCAGCCGGCAGCCGCATCGACCTGTCGGCCCACTACAACCGCGCCGGCCGCCTGACGGCCATCGCGCTGGATAACAACGCCGGCCGCGTGGACCTGCAAGGCAGCATCCTGGGATCCGCCTCGGGCGACTACGACGCAGGCGGCACGCGGGTGCCCTACGCCTACGGCGCCGTCGACATCCGCGCCCAGCAGGTGGACTTTTCCGCGTTGAACCAGCGGCTGAACGCAGGCCAGGTCTACGGGGCACGCAGCTTCCAGGTCAAGCGCGGCAACCTCGTCATCGGCGACGAGGTGCGTGCCCGCGAGGTCAACATCTCCGTCGACGCGGGCAGCCTCACGGTCGCCGGCCGCATCGACGCCAGCGGCGCCGGGGTCGGCAGCATCCGGCTGGCGGCGCGCGACGGCCTGCGCCTGGCCGGCAGCGCGGTGCTGGATACGCATGGGACGACGCTGCGCGTGGACACCTATGGCAAGATCATCGATGCCCCCAACCGCGCCATCGTCGAGCTCAGTTCGGGCACCGGCACGCTGCAACTGGACGGCGGCGCCCGCATCGACCTGCGCGCGGGCACCGAGTCCGCCCGCAACGACGGCCTGCCGCGCGGCACGCTGGAGCTGAACGCGCCGCGCCTGGGCGGCAGCATCGGCGGCGACATCGATATCGATGCGCGCGGGCCGCTGGACATTCGCGGCGCGCGCAGCATCGCCGTCAACGGCGTATGGGTCTACGCCGACGCGCCCGTCGGCACCGAGAACAACGCGGGCGGCAAGCCCTACCAGATCATCGACCAGGGTTACCTGAACCGCCTGAACGGTGACAGCCGCGACTTCATCGACAACGCGCTGGCCAATCGCAACCTGGTGGACAACAAGCTGGCCGGCCTGCGCCCCTACGCCGACGCCATGCACTTGCGACCCGGCGTGGAGATCCGCAGCGCCACGCCCGACGGCGACCTGGTGGTGCAGGGCGACCTGGATCTGTCGGGCATGCGCTACGCCAGCCTCAACCCGAACACCCGGTTGAATCCGGCCGTCTACGGCTCGGGCGAAGTCGGCAACCTGGTCATCCGCGCCGGCGGCGATCTGCAGATTCACGGCAGCATCAACGACGGCTTCGCGCCGCCGCCCGACATCAAGCAGGATGCCGACGGCTGGCGACTGCTGCCCGGCTACGACTTCCTGGGCGGCGACATGGTCACGCCGCATGCCGGCGTGACGCTGGCGGCCGGCACGCTGTTTCCCGGCGGCTCGGTGCTGAACTACGACGTGCCGCTGCAGGGCGGCACCTATCCGCCGGGCACCGTCCTGCCCGTCACGGCGCCGCTCGCCCAGCCGTTGACGCTGCCCGCCGGCACCGTGCTGTCATCCGCCATCCTCAACCCGGATGGCAGCCTGGCCTATGCCGCCGGTACCGTGCTGCCGCAAGCGCTGACGCTGGCCGCGGACATGAAGCTGGCGGCGGGCTGGCGCGTGATGGCCGCTGTCTTCCTGGGGCCGGTCACCTGGCCCGCCGGCATCGCCCTGCCCAACCTGCCCGAAGCCTATTTCCACGCCAACCAGGTCCGGCTGGCAAGCGATGTGACCCTGCCGCGCGGCGGGCTGATCCCGTCCGGCACCAAGGTGCAATTGCTGGCCGGCGTGGACTATGTCGACCTGCGCCCGGCCGTCAACGGCGTGCAGGGCCAGGCCTGGGCCATCGCGCCCATGCTGCCCGAAGGCACGCAGTCGTGGTCCCTGCGGCTGGCGGGCGGCGCCGATCTGAACGGCGTCGATACGCGCACCACCCAGTACGGCAGCGCGCGCGGCAATCTGGTGCTGGCCGACAGCCACTACGGCCAATATGGCTACGACGCGCCCGGAAACTACCGCTGGAGCCAGCAGGCCGCCGATGAATTTGGCATGCCGGAGCTGTTCGATACCGTGATGGACGATCAGTTCGTCAGGGATGTGATCGGCATGGATTCCGCGTCGGAACTCTGCAAGACCGCGCCCGAATACTGCATCCCCAACGATCCCCGCAACTACATTGGCAAGCCTGCCACGGCCCGCTTCAGCGTGCTGCGCACCGGCACCGGCGACCTGGACCTCGTAGCCGGTGGCGACCTCCGCATGCATTCCCTCTATGGCGTCTACACCGCGGGCACGTCCACAACGGCACTGCGTCCCAACGACCCATACAATGCGCCGCGCCACGCCGGCCCCAGCGGCCGCGTGCTGGCCGACGACAATGGCGCCTTCGATCCCTACGTCAATGGCGGCCCGCAAAGCGTCTACCGCGCCTGGTATCCCGACGGCGGCGGCAATCTCACGATCCGCGCCGGCGCCAACCTGATCGGCGATACCTTGGCCCGTCCCCAATCCGGCTATCGACGGCCACTGGACACCGCGCTTGGCTACAACGGCGCGGACGTCGGCAACTGGCTCTGGCGCCAAGGATCCGGCACGGCTGCCATCGGCCAGGCGCAACCCACCGCATGGTGGATCAACTTCGGCACCTTTGCCTCCATCAACGGCGGCCAGCCTGGAGACGAACTGATCGGCTTCACCGGTTTCGGCACGCTGGGCGGGGGCAACCTCAGCGTCGATGTCGGCGGCAGCGCGGGTCTGCAACTCTCGCACGGCGTGAGCTACAGCGAACGCCAGATCAACGGCCGTAGCCAATCCCTGGTGCTGGCGGTCGGCAGCACGGGGCGTGTGCTGGCGGACGGCAGTCTGGCCCTGACAGGCGGCGGCGACATCGATCTGCGCGTCGGCGGCCAGCTGAATCCGGCACTGCCCAACATGTTCGAATCGGCCGGCGCGGTCACCAACCTGCGCGGCCGGACTTTGCTGCAGGCTGCCTCGTTCGGCCGCCTGGACCCGCTCTACAACATCCGGGCGACGCGCGATGTACGCGCCCTGGACCGCTTCCAGGCCGCCGATGCCACCCCTTCCGGCGCCCTGGTGCTGAATGTGGGTGACAGCGCGTTCCGCGTCGACAGCCTGGGCGATCTGGCCATCGGCGCCGCGGACGATCCTGGACGCGCCTTGGCGCCGGTGCTCATGCCCTATCTGCAGGCCGACGGCACGCCCGGCATCCACGGCTCGCAATCCTGGTTCTCGCTCTGGACCGCCAACAGCGCCGTGGACATGTTCTCGGCGGGCGGCAACGTCTCCCCGATCTACACACGGGCGGCGGGCAACGACCTGGCGGTGACCTACCCATCGCAACTCTCGGCCGTCGCGGCCAATGGCAACATCTACTACAAGACCCCCTTCCTGCTGGCCCCCGGCCCCGGCGCCCGCCTGGACTTGCTGGCCGGCCAGTCCATCTACGGCGGCGACGCTCCCCTGGGACGCAGCAGCGCCGCGGCGGACTCGGTGGCTTCGATCTTCAAGCCCGCGTTCGTCGGCATGGTGCAAAGCGCCACCAGCAGCGCCATCCTGTGGGGCCCCACGACGCTGTCGCGGGATGGCACCTATGGAGACCGGGTGCTGTTCGCCTTCGGCCCCGACTCCGCCGCGACCACCGGCCCGACGGAACCGTCGCGCTTCTACGCCGTCGAGGGCGACCTGGTCGGCGTCACCAGCGGCCGCCACATCCGCTTCGGCGGCCCGGGCAGCCTGACGGGCAAGCAGTGGTATTCCGGCGGCGGCGCCGTGCGCATGCTGGCCGGACGCGATATCGTCGGCAGCGGCAGCCCCGCAGGCTCGATGGACTGGACCATGTATCCCGTCACATTCGTCTACAACAACAATCTGTTCATCCACGGCGATCCGCGCGACGTCTCCCTGGTGCGAGCCGGCCGCGACGTCATCCAAAGCAACTTCACGGTAGCGGGTCCCGGCACGCTGGAAATCAGCGCCGGCCGGCATATCCTGATGGAAGACAAGGCCGCCGCCACCAGCCTGGGCCCCCTGGCGCCGGGCGACCTGCGCCCGGGCGCCAGTATCGCCCTGCAAGCCGGCCTGGGGGCCCAGGGCGCCGACTACGCCGGCTTCCTGCGCCGCTACCTGGACGCCGGCCACGCCGCCGACCCGGCCCGTCCGCTGACCGACCAGGGCTTGCCCTTCAAGACCTACGAAAGCGAATTGCTGCTGTGGCTCACGCAGACCTACGGTTTCGCCGGCAGCACGGCTGACGCGCGCGCCTTCTTCGACGCCCTGGCGCCCGAACAGCAGCGTGTCTTCGCCCGCCAGGTCTACTTCGCCGAACTGCGTGCTGGCGGCCGCGAATACAACGACAAGGGCAGCCCGCGCCCGGGCAGCTATCTGCGTGGCCGCCAGGCGATCGCCACGCTGTTCCCGCACGCAGGCACCTATGACGGCAGCATCACCATGTACGGCGGCGCCGGCGTGCAGACCCGCAACGGCGGCGACATCCAGGTGCTCACGCCGGGTGGGGCACAGGTGTACGGCATCGAAGGGGCGGCGCCGCCAGCCACCGCGGGCGTGGTCACGCAGGGCCGTGGCGGCATCGACTTCTACGCCCGCGACAGCATCCTGCTGGGCCAGAGCCGCGTCATGACCACCTTTGGCGGCAGCATCCTGGCGTGGTCGGCGCAAGGCGACATCAACGCCGGCCGCGGTTCGAAGACCACCGTGGTCTACACCCCGCCGTTCCGGCGCTATGACGGCGTGGGCAACATCAGCCTGGCGCCGGCCGCGCCCGCCACCGGCGCCGGCATCGCCACGCTGGCGCCGCTGGCCGAAGTGCCGGCCGGCGACGTCGACCTGTACGCGCCGCTGGGCACGATCGATGCGGGCGAGGCCGGCATTCGCGTGTCGGGCAACGTCAACATCGCGGCGCAGACCGTGCTGAACGCCGCCAACATCAAGGCCAAGGGAGAAAGCACCGGCATGCCCGTCGCGTCGGCGGTCAACACCGGCGCGCTGACCTCGGCCAGCAGCGCCGCGACCTCCGCCGTCAATGCAGCACAGGACTCGGCCCAGCGCAGCCAGAACCAGGCGCGTCAGAACCAGCCGTCCATCATCAACGTGCAGATCCTCGGCTACGGTGCCGAACCGGCGGCCGGCGCGACGCCCCCGCCGCCGGCCGGTGCCTCGCAAGAGGTGTCGTCCTATCGGCCCAACAACATGGTGCAGGTGGTGGGCGACGGGGCGCTGACTCCCGCCCAGTTGGCCAGGCTGAGCCAGGAGGAACGGCAGGCGTTCGGCCTGTAGCGCCGAACCCGGCCGCGCGGATCGCAACCTCCGCGCGGCCGGGCCCCGGATTGTTTGTTGCAAATGAAGGGTAGGGAATGCCGCGGCAAGGAACTACCGTGGGTTGGTGGCATCTCGCCGCACCAACCCAAGAGGTACGCACCATGACTTTCCCTACCCGCTACCAGGCTTCGTCCAGCCAACCGGACCAGAACCAGACCCCCAACAAGCAGCAAGAGCAGCAGACCCAGCAACAGAAAGAAGACGCTGCACGCAAGCAAGCGCAGGTCGACAAGGACAAGGCCCCCGCTTCGTCCAACGCGCAAAGCACCTGAATGTCTCTGCGGCCCGCTTTACCGGTCCGCCCGTTTTGCCCTGTAGTCTGACGGGCTCATCGCCCGCAGCGCCCGATGCCTTTGCGCCGACACACTAGTCGCCCTGGCGTTGGCACCGCTGAAAAACAAGAAGGCCGCCCGGTTGCCCTGGGCGGCCATGTTGTTTGGATTGCCGCAATGCGCATACGCCGGGGTGGCGCAGCGCCGGCGCTAACGTTCATACCGGTCTGGCATGCGCGTCGACCACGGTGCGGCCATGATTGATCGCAGCATCCACTGCCATGCCCGGGCTGGACACGAAGCCGCCCGATGCGAACAGCGGCACGACATAGGGTTCGCCGAGACGATCCTGGTCAGCAGCGAGTTCCACGGCCACGGTTGCGGTGAATGCGGGCCGGCTGGAGCCGCCCACCGAAATGCGGGATACCGCGGCGGTCAGCCGGTAGCCCTTGTAAACCATGTTGTTGTGAAGCATAAGCCTCCCGTCATTGATCAAAAGGCCCCACGGGGCCTTCATTCACAAGGTGCGGATTTGCGTGGCGTGGGGGCCTTTGGCACCCTGAGCCGTGACGTAACTGACGCGCTGGTTTTCAAGCAGCACCTTGTGGCCGTCGCTCACGATTTCCGAGAAGTGGGCAAACAAATCCTTGCCGCCGTTCTCGGGCATGATGAAGCCAAAGCCTTTGGCATCGTTGAACCATTTGACGATTCCGGTTTCCATAATCCCTTCCTTTAAATAGCGGACAGCGCCCGCGAGAGTGAGCCTGTCAAGGAAAGGACTGCGAACAATGAAGCGCCCCGCAGGGGGGAGCAAGACCGGACGATAATCACGATGCTCGAAAAGCTTCAAGTCCACTATGGGTGCAGGGGCACCTAATGTCAATCAGCGTTTCCAATTACCACCCTTATTAAATCTGCACGCAACTATTGCCGGGTTTACATTGAAAAATGGCCTTATATCCCGCAGAAATTACGCTATTGGGGCGTTAAACCCGCTTTATGCGTAACACCCTGGGCATTTTCATACGGTCGACCGGTAAAGCGCGTATCCTGCAAAGAATGGTGCTTGAACGCGCGTCCCTCGCCGCATCGCCATGCACAGGAGCACGGCCATGAACAAGCAGCCGAAGCAGCACTCGCACGATCCGCAGTTTTCGACGCCCTTCCCTCGCCCCGTCCGCGCGCTATCGGCTGCGCTGACATGAGCGCCTTCAGGCGTTCTGTCGCGCGCTTCGCCAACGCCTGCGTCAAGCTGCTGCCCACCGCTTCAAGCCCGCCGCCTGGCGGCTCGCCACGCAGCGCGTCGCACACGGATTCCCGGCCCACTCACGCGGCCATCTCATCGCCGTGGCGCATCTACCGCATCTACGCGCGTCCCGAGCATCTGCTGATCCGCAACGAACACGGACAGATCCTGGATCTGGGCGTCATGAAGGGCAGCGAGCCCAATCTGGCCTATCGCCTGAATGCCAGGAACCTGCAGGGCCAGGGCTTCGCCACGCGCACCTTGCTGCTCGACGATATCGCGCGCCGCATCGAAGCCGGCGAAATCGGCCGCGAACTGCTTACCCTGCCGGAATGCACCATGCCGCTGGGCGCCGACCTGGATCGCGGTACGCATACCGACGTCTCGATGAAACTGGCGCGCTAGTCGGGCGCGCCCCTGCGTCAACACGCCGGCAGCCCCCTCAGGGCGTCGGGCCTCTGCCGGATCAGGCGGCCAGGCGCAGGTCGTCGAACTGCACCTTGCCGCCCTGCACCACCAGCGGAATCCGCTCACCCTGGCCCAAGAGGCAGGACACGTCGCGCAGCGGATCGCCATCGACCACCAGGAGGTCAGCGATGGCCCCCGGCGCGATGCACCCCAGCTTGCCCTGCATGCCCAGCACCTCGGCCCCCACCCGCGTAGCGCTGGCGATCACCGCCTGCGGTCCCAGCACCTCGGCGCGCAGACGGAATTCATCGCTCTGCAGGCGCTGCGACGGCCCCAGCAGATCGCTGCCGTAGCCCATCTTCACGCCCGCGTCGCGGTAGATCTCCAGCGAGCGCAGCCCCGCATCACGCACCTGCGAGATCTTGGCCACGCTTTCCGGCGGCAGGCCGAAGTCGCCGCCCTCGCTGGCCAGCGCTTCGTACGTCACCAGTGTCGGCACCACGAAAGCCTGGCTTTGCGCCATCAGCCGGGCCGTCTCGGCATCGACCAGATTGCCGTGCTCGATGGTGCGCACGCCGCAACGCACCGCGCGGGCGATGGCTTCAGCCGTGTAGGCATGGGCCAGCACATAGGTCTGGCGGCCGTGCGCCTCGGCCACGATGGCGCGGATCTCGTCTTCGGAATAGCCCCAGGCGCCCACCGGGTCGGTCGGTGAGGCCACGCCACCCGACGCCATGATCTTGATCTGGTCCGCGCCCATCTGCAGTTCCTGGCGTACGGCCCGGCGCACCGCGTCCACGCCGTCCGCCACCCGCGCCAACGCGCCGACCCGCACGCAGCACGGACACGGCGAATCATCGTTCAGGAAATCGCTGCGGGTCCGCATGTCGCCGTGGCCGCCGGTCTGGCTCAGCGCACGGCCGGACACGAACAGCCGCGGCCCCTGCACCAGCCCCAGTTCGACCGCCTGCTTGAACGCGTGGCCGGCGCCACCGGCGTCGCGCACCGTCGTGAAGCCGCGCCGCAACATGCCTCGCAGGATGGGCGCCGACCGGAACGTCACCAGCACGTTGGGCATGTGCACCTGCTGCGCCAGGTTCAGTTCCACCGCGATCACATGCACGTGCAGGTCGATCAGGCCGGGCATCAGGGTCTTGCCCTTCAGGTCGATCACGTGCGCCGAGGCGGCCTGCAAGGGCCGGTCGGACACTTCCTTGATCAGGCCGTCTTCGACCAGCACATCGTGGTCGCCCTGCAATTGGCCATGGGCCGGGTCCAGCAGCGCGGCATTCTTGAACAATAAGGTTTGCATGATGCTCCCGCAATCAAAGGGTCAACAGGGCCGGCAGGACCGCCGGCAGCGCCAGCTGCGCGTACGGGCGGCATGCGGCGGCATCGGCCGGGCCGTACCAGTGGGCCGCGTGCAGCAGGTTCAGCGATCCGAGCGTGCGGCCACGCCAGCGGATCGGCATGTTCAGCACGCTCTGGCAGCCCAGGGAATCGATCAGCGCGTGGTCCGAAAACACCTGGCGCAAGTCGTCCAGCGTGTGTCCGATATAGGCGTCGCCGCGATCCAGCACCGCCTCGGTCCACGGCCCCGGCGCCACGGTCTTGCTGCCGCCGGCCGGGTAGGCATCGGGCAGGTTGGAATACAGGCGCGTCGCCAGCGCCGTGTCGGGGTCGTAGGCCAGGATGGTGA